>OFGR01002610.1_pt1 | contig 11746 bp, 13 predicted proteins | sample 1521811 | NCBI WGS metagenome assembly OFGR01 (sample SAMEA3504098, study PRJEB24116) | mouse gut metagenome | biome: mouse gut; feature: mouse-associated habitat; material: faeces | place: Denmark | collected 2011
CGCCGTGGGAATCCAGGCGGTGGCCCCCTCCCCCGCCGCCCAGAAGCTGGCCATGTCGCTGATCTACGACGACGTGAAGGCCGGCCGGGACGGCGACCCCCAGAAGTTCGCCGCCGTCCACGAGGACCTGCTGGCCCAGGGCTGCGACTGCGGTGTGCTGGCCTGCACCGAGCTGTCGGTCTTCGCCGACAAGCACCACCTGCCCCACTTCTACACCGACGCCATGGCCGTCCTGGCCGAGCGGGCGGTGGAGGCCTGCCACAGGCCGCTAAGGCATATTTTTATCAAATAGTACAAGGAGTTGAGGGATGTGAACCCTGTCCCCGATATGGACGGCCTGTCCTGCGAGGTCAAAACAGACGAGCGGGAGCTCAGCGGCGGCGCCCTCCCGGACGATGAATATATCCCCGCCGGCGGGGCGGCCGCCGTCCGCTTCCTGTCCCTGAACGGAACGGAGTATATTGACGGCGGGATCACCCAGGCCGCGCTGGACAAGATGGCCCGGATGATTCGGAGCGGGGCGGCCCGCGAGGTCTGCCTGTCTGTGAGCGAATACGGCGGAGAGGATGACGAGGACTTCCTCAACGTGGACCTCGCCCATGGCTGGGCCGTGCCCGCCTTCAACTACTGGGACGAGGAGGGGGAAGCCCACTTGATGCTCCCCGTCAACGACAGATACGACGGCGCGGAGCTGGCCCCGGTGGAGATCGGCGGACAGTCCCCCGTCCGCAAACGCCACGCGCTGGACGACCTCGGCCTGGCCGCGGAGTGCGTCCTGCACTTCGCCAGGACCGGGGAGCTGTATCCCGGACTCCAGTGGGAGGAGCCCGACCCGGAGTCCATGTACTTTTGAGGTGCTTTTTATGAAACACACCCTCAGCGCCTATACCGCCCTGCTGGAGGAGCGGGGCCTGCTGGCCGCCCCCCTCCCGGAAACGCTGGACCGGTCCGCCCCGGTGGAGCTGGTGTCCTACGACTCCCAGGAGGTGGCCCCCGGCACCCTGTTCCTGTGCAAGGGGGCCCATTTCAAGGCGGAGTTCCTGAGCATGGCCCAGTCCAAGGGGGCCGCCGCCTATGTGAGCGAGACGCCCTACCCGGAGGTAAACCTGCCCTGCATACAGGTGTCCGACATGCGGCTGGCCATCGCCCCCCTGGCCGACCTGTTCTACGGCCACCCCTCGGGCCAGGTAAAGGTGGTCGCCCTGACGGGGACCAAGGGCAAATCCACCGCCGCCTACTATATGAAATACATTCTGGACGAGTACCAGCGGGAGCAAAACCGGCCGGAGTGCGGGATTTTGTCCACCATCACCACCTACGACGGGCTGGAGCGGTTTGAGTCCCACATCACCACCCCGGAGCCCCTGGAGCTCCAGCGGCACCTGGCCCACGCCGTCCAGGCGGGGATGGACTATGTGGTGATGGAGGCCTCCAGCCAGGCCCTCAAGTACCACCGGACCCTGTGCACCGACTTCGCCGCCGCCGCCTTCCTCAACATCGGCCTGGACCACATCTCCCCCATCGAGCACCCGGATTTTGAGGACTACTTCTCCTCAAAGCTGCGGATTTTCGCCCAGGGGGCGGTGAACTGCGTCAATCTGGACTGCGACCACGCCGGACGGGTGCTGGAGGCGGCCCGGGCGGCGGGCCGGCCCGTCATCACCTACTCCCAAAAGGACCAGTCCGCCGGCGTATATGCCTTCCAGGTGCGCAAGCGGGGGGGCGACCTGCTGTTCCGGGTGCGCACCCAGGACTTTCAGCGGGAATTCCGCCTGACCATGCCGGGGCTGTTCAACGTGGAGAACGCCCTGGCCGCCATCGCCCTCTGCCAGGGGCTGGGGATCCCCCAGCGGTGCGTCTACGCCGGGCTGGAGCGGGCCAAGGTCCCGGGGCGGATGGAGGTCTACTCCAACGCCAGCGGGGAGGTCACCGCCATTGTGGACTTCGCCCACAACCGCATGAGCTTTGAGAACCTGTGCCGCTCCGCCCGGGCGGAGTACCCCGGCCGGCGGGTGGTGTCGGTCTTCGGCAGCGTGGGCAGCAAGGCCCAGGAGCGGCGGAAGGACCTGGGCGAGGTGGGCGGACGGTACTCCGACCTGGTCATCGCCACCGAGGACGACAGCGAGGGGGAGGAAACCCTGGACATCTGCCGGGAGATCGCCGCCTACGTGGAGAAGGAGGGCTGTCCCTGCGCCATCCAGCCCAACCGGGGCGAAGCCATCCGCCAGGCCATTCTGGGGTGCCGGGAGCCCACCGTCCTGCTGGTGGCGGGCAAGGGGGACGAGACGTACCAGAAGCGTGGGGACGAGTATGTGGCAACCCCCACCGACGCCGAGTATGTGCAGAGCTTTCTGGGGGAGTATGACATGGTCCACGGCCTGGACGGCGCCGAGAAGGTCCGGGGGCTGCTGGCCGCCCTGCCCCTCCTGGGGCGGTACGCGGGAAAGCGGGTGGAGGCCTGCTGTGCCGCCGTGGCCCGCTCCGACCTCCTCCAGGACGTGTCCGCCCTGCGGGCGGTGGGCATCCGGGCCCAGATTCGGGAGGGCGGAGCCCCCGCCCAGCCCTCCGACTTCCTGATTTTCCTCTCTCAGGAGGTGGGCGGCAGGACCGCCCTGGACCGCATGGACGTAAGCCGGGCGGAGGAGCTGCTGTCCGCCGCCGACGAGTTCAAGAAAAGGGCTGGGAAAAAGAGATGATCAAGGCGTTGTTTTTTGATGTGGACGGGACGCTGGTGTCCTACCGGACCAAATTTTTGTCCGATGGGCTTCTGGCGGATTTAGCCGCCCTCCGGGAGCGGGGGATTAAAACCTTCCTGAGCACGGGGCGGGCTTTGCAGGACCTGGAGCGCACCGGGATGCTCCGGGGGGCGCGGTTCGACGGCTACGTGACCATCAATGGGCAGTTCTGCTGCGACGGGGACGGCGTCCCCTTCCGGGACCGGCCCATCGATCTGGAGGATATGCGGGGCGCGTATCAGGTTATGAGGGCCAACCCCGGCATATCCGCCCTGCTGGAGGGGAACGGGGAGAGCTGGCTCACCCAGATCAACGGCCGGGTGCGGGAGCTTTACGAGTTTTTACATACGGAGCCCTACCCGGCCTGCCCGCTGGAGGAGCTGCTGAGCGGGCGGGTGTACCAATTCGTGCCCTTCGTGACCCCGGAGGAGGAGCGGCCCTTTTTGGACGCCATGCCAAACTGCATCCACACCCGCTGGCACCCCATGGGGCTGGACATCATGCCCGGGGACGGCGGCAAGGACGTGGGCGTCCAGGCGGCCATGGCGCGGTACGGGCTGGCCCGGGATGAGATTATGGCTTTCGGTGACGGGGAGAACGATATGCCCATGCTGCGGCTGGCGGGGACAGCGGTGGCCATGGGGAACGCCGGGGCCCCGGTGAAGGAGCTGGCGGACTATGTGACGGCGGGGGTGGACGAGGGCGGGGTGTCCCAGGCCCTGCGGCACTTCGGCCTGCTCCCTCCGGGGTAAATTTTTGGAAAAGATACGTGAAAACCAGGCAGCGGAGGGGGCCGCGGAAGCGGATTTTCCCATCTGCGGCCTGGTTTTTTCTGCTTGAACCGGAAATTTTCCGGAATTTTTGCAAATTTAAGGTTGCATTGCCAATTTAAAAAGGGTATACTACTTATGAGATATTATACATAGGCTAAAGGGGGCGAGAAGGTGTACCAGATCGGAGACAAGGTGGTGCATCCCATGCACGGGGCCGGAGTCATTGATTCCATTGTCCAGCGCAAGGTGGCTGGGAAGGTGGAGAACTATTACCTGCTCAAGCTGTCGGTGGGGAGCATGACGGTGATGATCCCCACGGGGAATACCCAGGAGATCGGCGTGCGCCCCGTGGTGTCGGGCCAGGAGGCGGAGAGCCTGATCAACGCCATGGAGGGCATTGAGGTAGACATGACCCAGAACTGGAACCGGCGTTACCGGGAGAACATGGTGCGGCTGAAAAGCGGGGATCTGCTGGAGGTGGCCCGGGTGGTGAAGGGGCTTCTGCTCCGGGAGGACCAGCGGGGCCTGTCCAACGGGGAGCGGAAGATGCTCCACACCGCCAAGCAGATCTTGATCTCTGAGCTGGTGCTGGCCCAAAGCCTGCCCTATAAGACGGTGGAGGAAAACATTGATATGGTGCTGAGCCATTGAGCGGAAAGCGGAGGGGAGCCGAAGGGCTCCTTTTTGCGCAGGAGGGGGATTCTTGATGGGCCTGTTTCGCAGAAAAGAGAAGGAACCGGAGGCACTTTGCTCCGCCGTGATTGTGGCCGCCGGGTCGTCCAGCCGCATGGGGCTGGACAAGCTGCTGGTGGAGGTGGGGGGCCTTCCGGTGCTGGTGCGGTGTGCGGAGGCGTTCCAGCAGGCCCCCAGCGTCGCGGAGGTGGTGGTGGTCACCCGGGAGGAGCTGGTGCCCGAGGTGGCCCGTTTGTGCCAGTCGTTCCAGCTCACCAAGGTGTCCAAGGTGATCCGGGGAGGGGAGAACCGCACCCAGTCCGCCCGCCTGGGCACGCTGGAGGCCCGGCAGGATACGCCGCTCATCGCCATACATGACGGGGCGCGGCCCTTCGTCCCGGTGCAGGTGATCGAGGACGCGGTGGCCCAGGCCGCGAAGAACGGCGCGGCGGCCCCCGCCGTCCCGGTGAAGGACACCATCAAGATTGCGGAAAACGGGATCGTCACCCAGACGCCGGACCGGGCGTCCCTGTATGCGGTGCAGACCCCCCAGGTGTTCGACGCCTCCCTGATCCGGGCGGCCCTGCAAAAGGCGTTGGACGATGGGGCGGCGGTGACCGATGACTGCGCCGCCGTGGAGCGGCTGGGGATGAAGGTGGTGCTCACCCCGGGGGACGAGCGGAACATCAAGCTGACGACCCCCATAGACCTGGAGGTGGGGGAGCTTTTGGCGGCGGAGGGGGCCGGGATGCTGTGAGAATCGGGCACGGATATGACGTCCACCGGCTGGTGGAGGGGCGGAAGCTCATCTTAGGCGGGGTGGAGATCCCCTTTGAGAAGGGGCTGCTGGGCCACTCGGACGCGGATGTGCTGGCGCACGCCGTCATGGACGCCCTGCTGGGTGCGGCGGCTCTGGGGGACATCGGCAAGCTGTTCCCGGACAGCGACCCGGCCTACGCAGGGGCGGACAGCCTGGTTTTGCTCCGCCGCGTGGCGGAGGTGCTGGCGGAGCACGGGTACGGGATCGGCAATGTGGACGCCACGGTGCTGGCCCAGCGGCCCAAGCTGGCCCCCTACATCCCGGAGATGCGGGAGCGGCTGGCCGCCGCCATGGGCGTCGGCCCCGGACAGGTGAGCGTGAAGGCCACCACCGAGGAGGGCCTGGGCTTCACCGGGACGGGGGAGGGCATCGCCGCCCACGCGGTGGCCCTCATCGGCGAAAACTGAAGAAGCGTGGAACCCGCGTCCCCCTCAGGGCATAGGATGGCCTTGAGGGGGGCGTTTTGCCGTCCCTCTCCACGGGCAATCAGACGACACGGGAAAGGAAGGGTGGGCCTATGGTTTATTATCTGATCATCTGCCGCTCGCTGACCTACGCCCAGCGCACCGCCCATGTGCTGGAGCGGGCGGGCATACCCGGATACGTCCTGCGCGCCCCCAAGGTGATCTCCAAGGAGGGCTGCGGCTACTGCGTGCGCATCGCGGAGCGGCGGCTCACCGACGCGCTGGTGGTGCTGCGCCGGGAGGGCCTGGCCCCCAAACAGGTGTTCCTCCAGTCAGCGGACGGCGGATACAGCGAGGTGAAGGCATGATCTATCTGGACAGCGCGGCGACGACACTGGAAAAGCCCCAGGCGGTTTCCGCCCGCACCGCCTGGGCCATGACCCATCTGGCCAGCCCCGGACGGGGCGGGTACGGCGCGGGCATGGGGGCGGCGGAGCTGGTCTACCGGGTGCGGGAGCGGGCGGCGGAGCTGTTTCACGTGGGGGACCCCCAGCGGGTGGCTCTGACCTCCAACGCCACCCACGGGCTGAATATCGCCATACACACCCTGGTGCCCCCCGGGGGGACGGTGGTGATCTCGGGCTATGAGCACAACGCGGTGACGCGGCCCCTTCACGCCATACCGGGGGTGAAGATCCGGGTGGCGGCAGGGCCGCTGTTTGACGCCGGGGGCGTGTACGAAGCGTTCCAGCGGGAGATCACCGCCGGGGTGGACGCGGTGATCTGTAACCACGTCTCCAACGTATTCGGCTTTATCCAGCCAATAGGCCCGATCGCGGCCCTGTGCCGGGAGCGGGGGGTGCCCCTGATCGTGGACGCCTCCCAGTCCGCCGGGATTCTGCCGCTGGACCTGGAGGGCTGGGGGGCGGCATTTATCGCCATGCCGGGGCACAAAGGGCTGTACGGGCCCCAGGGCACCGGGCTGCTGCTGTGCGGCGGGGAGGCCCAGCCCCTGATCCGCGGCGGCACGGGCAGCCTGTCGGCCTCCCAGGAGATGCCCGACTTCCTGCCCGACCGGCTGGAGGCGGGCACCCAGAACGTGTGCGGCGCGGCGGGCCTGCTGGCCGGGATGGAGTTCGTGGCCCGGAAGGGCACGGAGCGCATACACGCCCACGAGCGGAGGCTGGCCTGCCGGATGATGGATCGGCTGGCCCGGCTGTCCGGCGTGACCGTCTACCGGGGGGAGGACCAGAGCGGCCTGTTTTCCGTTGTGGTGGACGGCATGGACTGCGAGGACGCGGCGGAGGCGTTGGCCCGGCGGGGGATCGCGGTGCGGGCCGGACTGCACTGCGCACCGCTGGCCCACCACTCGGCGGGGACGGCGGACACCGGAACCGTCCGGTTCAGCTTTTCCGCCTTTAACCGCGCCGATCAGGCGGACCGGGCGGCGGAGGCGTTGGGCGGCATTGTGAAAGACGGCAAAAAGGCGTGGTAAACCCACGCCTTTTTTGTAGGATAAATTTTGAATTTTCTTTGTTTTATCCGTGATTTGCTTGCCAACGGGCGGCGGATACGATATAATATGGGGAAGTGATCGGAGGCCCTGCCTGACAGGCGGCGGGGGGAGGGGTGGATCTATGGACATCATTCTGGAGGCGTTGAAGTCTGCGCCGGAATATCTCAAGCTCATCGGCTTTACCGACATCGTGGACATGGCGATCATCGCCTTTGGGATCTACCACCTGTTCCGCTTTGTCCGCAAGAGCCGCTCCGGGCAGGTGGTGAAGGCCATCGTGTTCCTGCTGGTGGCTCTGGCCCTGACCAGTCCCAGCCTTCTGAACCTGCGGGTGATGAATTTCGTCCTGACCAACGCCATGGAGCTGGGAGTGATCGCCCTGATCATCATCTTCCAGCCCGAGCTGCGCCGTTTCCTGGAGCAGATGGGCAGCGGCAAGATCAAGGAGCTGTTCGTGGCGGAGACCTACGGAAACGACCTGGAGAGCGCGATCAAGGAGACGGTGGAGGCCTATGCCGCCATGTCCCGGGACAAGGTGGGCGCGCTGATGGTGTTCGAGCGGCGCACCATGCTGGACGATATGCTGAAAACGGGCACCACCCTGGACTGCCAGGTGTCCGCCGAGCTGCTGAAGAACCTGTTCTGGAACAAGGCCCCCCTCCACGACGGGGCGGTGATCGTGCGCAACGGGCGCATTGTGGGGGCGGGCTGTATGCTCCCCCTGTCCGGCAACGTGAACCTGAGCCGGGAGCTGGGGATGCGCCACCGGGCGGGCATCGGCGTCAGCGAGAACTCCGACGCGGTGGTGGCCATTGTCTCCGAGGAGACGGGGTCCATCTCGGTGGCGGTCAACGGGATGCTGAAGCGGCACCTGTCGCCGGACACCCTGGAGCGGCTGCTGCGGATGGAGCTGATGCCCGCGGCGGACGGGGAGAACGGGCCGGTTACCGCCGCCGCCCGGCTGACCAGTGTATTCAAGGGCATTAAGGGAGATAATTCCAATGGGAAAGAAGATTCTTGACAGCAAGCTGCTCTACGTGGTGCTGTCGGTGCTCCTTACGGTGGGGCTGTGGTGCTACGTGACCTCCACCGACGGCACCCCGAAGCAGACCCCCTACCGGGGGGTTCCGGTGGAGTTCCGGGGGCTGGACATTCTGAGGGACCGGGGGCTGATGGTAGTCAACCAGAACGCCACCGTCAACCTGACGGTGCAGGCCAAGCCCGCGGTGCACGCCAAGCTGGCCAACGGGGAGGGGCTGTCCGTCACGGTGGACGTGTCCGGCATCAGCGAGGAGGGCAGCCACTCCATCGTCTATATCCCCAACCTGCCCGCCGGGGTGAGCTCCAGCGATGTGAGCTACGTGACCACCAACGCCCGGATGGGTGTGGTGAACGTGGAGGTGGCCCGGTATCTCAGCCGTGCGGTGCCCATCAAGGGCAGCTTCCAGGGCACGGTGGAGCAGGGCTATCTGGCAGGCAGTGAGAACGACTTCAAGTTCTCCCCCGAGACTGTCGTGGTCAGCGGGCGGGCGGAGTTTGTGAACCAGGTGGCCTACGCCCGGGTGACGGTGACGGAGGAAAACCTGACGGGCAATGTGGAGGGGGACTTCCCCTTCCAGCTCATCGGGGCCAACGACGAGCCGCTGGAGGAGCTGGACGTGACCTGCGACGCGGACAGGGTTTACACCACCTTCCCCATCCGGGCCATGGCGGAGATCCCGCTGGAGGTGAAGCTCATCGCCGGAGGCGGGCTGGACGAGGACGACGTGAGGGTGGAGCTGACCACCGGCAGTATTACGGTGGCGGGCAGCAAGGACGCGGTAGCCGCCCTGGAGGGCCAGGGCGGGATCACTCTGGCGGAGATCAACCTGGCCACCATCAAGGACAAGGATGAGCGCACCTTCGCGATTCCCCTGGACGACAGGCTGGAGAACCTCAGCGGCGTGGCGGAGGTGACGGCCACCTTTAGAGTGACCAAGCGGGTGGTGAGCCAGACCTTTATCACCAAGAACATCCAAGTCATCAACGAGCCGGAAGGCTGGAATGTGGACATTGTGACTCAGGAGCTGTCGGTGGAGATCCGCGGCACCCAGAAGCTCATAGATGAGCTGATCCCGGAGAATATCCGGGTGGTGGCGGATCTGCGGAACTTGGACCCGGCGGCGGGGCCGTATACCGTCCCAGTCGACATCTACCTGGGCAGCGCGGGCACCAAGGAGGATCTGGGAGAGCTGCCCCCCGCCAACGCGACCTATTATTCGGTGGTGGTGTCCCTGTCCCCGGCAGCGGCGGGCGGCTGACGTGTTCGGCTATGTCCGCCCCGTCCTGGACCGGCTGGACGAGGAGCAGCGGGAGCTGTACCAGGGCGCGTACTGCGGCCTGTGCCACGCCCTGGGGGAGCGGCACGGCTGGCTGGCCCGGTTCACCCTGCAATATGACTTCACCTTCCTGGCAATTCTGCTGGCGGCGGGGGAACAGGGGGACAGGCCCTCCTGCCGCCGGTGTCCCGCCCATCCCTGGCGGAAGCCCAGGGGCTGTCTGGCAGGGGGACGGCTGTATGACGCCGCCGACGAGAGCATCATTCTGTTCTACCACAAGCTGTCCGATGATGTGTCAGATCACGGGCTGATCACGGGCCTGCCCTACCGGGCGGTCCGGCGGCTGTTCCGGCGGGCCTACCGTCGGGCGGCCCAGGCCCAGCCCGGATTTGACCGTCAGGTGCGGGAGGGGCTGGCCCGCCTGGGCCGGATGGAGGAGGAACGTTCCCCGGAGCTGGACCGGGCGGCGGACGCTTTCGCGGGGATTCTGGCCTGTGCCGCCTCGGTCTACCCGGCGGACAGCCCGGAGGGGCGGTCGCTGGGGGAGCTGCTGTACCATGTGGGGCGTTGGATCTACCTGATGGACGCTTGGGACGATCTGGACGAGGATCGGAAGCGGGGGCGGTATAACCCGCTGGACGTCCGGTTTGAGGGCAGGGCACGGGAGGAGCGGGCTTACCTGGAAACCACCGCCGTCCACTCCCTGCGGCTGGCGGGCTCCGCCGCGAATTTGATGGAGCTGGGGCATTGGATGCCCATTGTGGAAAATATACTCTATCTCGGCCTGCCGGCGGTACAGCGCGCCGTGCTGGACGGCCAGTGGAAAGAAATGAGACAGACAAGGAGAAAACCGCATGAGAGATCCCTATGAGGTGCTGGGCGTCAGCCCTGACGCCGGCGACGACGAGATCAAGAGGGCCTACCGGGATTTGGCCCGGAAGTACCACCCGGACAACTACCAGAACAACCCCCTGTCCGATCTGGCCGAGGAGAAGATGAAGGAGATCAACGAGGCCTATGACGCCATCACCAAGGGGCGAACCGGAGGGGGAGCCTACGGCGGCGGAAGCGGGTCCCAGGGCGGCTATGGTTACGGGTACGGGGGCGGCTCCGCCTACCAGCAGCAGCGGCAGGGTAGCGGGGCGGGCCTGTTCAGCCAGGCCCGGTCGGCCATCCAGCGCAACGACCTGGAGGGGGCGGAGCAGATTTTGCAGGGCGCGCCCTCCCGGAACGGCGAGTGGTATTTCCTCATGGGGAGCATCGCCTACCGCCGGGGCTGGCTGGACGAGGCCCGGCAGAACTACCAGATCGCCGTCCAGATGGAGCCGGGAAACATGGAGTACCGGCAGGCGTTCAATATGATGCGGCAGGGCGGCTATGGCTACCAGCCTGACATGGCGGGCGCGCAGTGCGACGGCATGGACTGCTGCACCACCATGCTGTGCCTAAACTGCTTGTGCGGGGGCTGCCGCTGACATGAGGAGAAAGAACGCGGCGGCAATGACGGCGTATCCCGCCATTTTGGGGGCGTTGGCCTTGATTTTAGTCTACCTGGGCTCCATCGCGCCCACGGGAAGCTGGGGCATCGTGGCGGCGGCGGGGCTTTTGCCCGGGCTGGCGGTGATCTCGGCGGGGATGAAGGCGGGACTGCTGTGCTGGGCGGGTGTGTCCATCCTGGCCTTCCTGCTGGTGCCGGATAAGCTCTGCGTCCTGCTGTTCGGGGCGTTGTTCGGGCTGTACCCCATGGTGAAGTCCCTTATTGAGGGGCTGCGGCGCGGGCCGCTGGGGTATCTGCTGAAGCTGGCCTTTTTCAACGCCGCCTTTACCCTGATCTACCTGACCATGGCCGGGGCGGTGGCGTCGTCCCTGCCGGAGGTGCTGGGCAGGTCGGTGTGGGTGCTGTATGGGGCGGCGAATGTGGTGTTTTTACTGTATGATTACGGGTTCAGCAGGCTGATCGCGGTGTATATTGCCCGGGTTCAGCGGGCGGCCCACGGAAAGGCGGGGACGTGAAATGGTGAGAAGCATGACCGGCTACGGCCGGGGGGATTGCTCCTTTGAGGGGCTTCAGGTCACGGTGGAGCTGCGGGCGGTGAACAACCGCTATCTGGACTGCGCGGTGAAGCTGCCCAGGGCCTATATCTTCGCGGAGGACGCCATCAAGACCCGGGTGCAGGCGGCGGTGGGCCGGGGCAAGGTGGATGTGTTCGTCACCCTGAACCACTCCGGCGGGGGCGATATGGTGGTTACCGTCAACGAGGATCTGGTGGTTGGCTATCTGGACGCCCTGAGGAAGCTCCACGAGCTGGGGGGCGGCCGGGTAAAGAAGGACTTCCGGGCCACGGATCTGGCCCGGTTCCCCGATGTGCTGACGGTGGAGAAGCAAGCGGAGGATCTGGATCTGGTGAAGGAACGCCTGCTGGCGGTGCTGGATCTGGCCATCGAGGACTTCAACGCCATGCGGGCGGTGGAGGGCCGGAAGCTGGCGGAGGACATCGGCGGGATTGG
>OFGR01002611.1_pt1 | contig 11738 bp, 9 predicted proteins | sample 1521811 | NCBI WGS metagenome assembly OFGR01 (sample SAMEA3504098, study PRJEB24116) | mouse gut metagenome | biome: mouse gut; feature: mouse-associated habitat; material: faeces | place: Denmark | collected 2011
CGGCGGGGATGGCGGGATGCCATGCCCCTGCCACGCCGGACTTTTCCGCAGCCCCTCTGCGGGCCTACCTCTTGCGGAACCTATCAAGAAGCCCCACCGCTCACAATCCCTCGGGCGGCGTCCTTCTGCGGCTCCTCCGCGCTGGGAAAGGCGCGGGGAAAAGCGCCTCCTCTCGGCCAAATGCCCGCTTTCGTCCGAATGCCCGCTGCGACGCGGCATCATGCCCGCCCGAATACGGCGATATGGCCGCCCATGCACGGCATAATGTCCGCCGCCCTCCCCCGCCAAGCCTTGAGCACCAAGGGCTGACGCGCCTCCCTCAGGAGTTTGTCAGGAGACGAAAGGAAAAAAGCGCCCACGCCGGACCGCCATTCCGCTACGATGCCTCGTAACGAGCCGGGAAGGGAAGGCGTCCGGTACGCCCGCCCCTCCTCTCGCACCGGGGAAAACGCGCATGTATTGCAGGGCATGGCCTCCGGCCCTCCTCTTGTGCCGGGAAAACGCGCCCGCCGCGCCGTGCCTTCACCGCACGGACGGCCAGACCGAAGAAAAGGCGGGAAGCGAGGAATGGGCCGCAATGAGCTGGAGGGCGAGAAACGAGAGGGCGAACGCAAGAGAGGACGGGGGACGAGAGGGGGAGGCTTTCCCTTTACTGCAAAAAGGTCTAGATCACGGAAAGCCCCTCCGTCTTTCCCGCAGGGGACAGGCGGGCGGAGAACGCAACCTTTTTCCCTCAAGCTATGAAAACACCTCTGGAAACGGCGACAACGGAACTGACGCGGCGCGTGCCGCCGCACAGCGTGGAAGCGGAACGGGCGGTTCTGGCCGGGACGATCCTGCGGTCCTCGGTCATGGGGCAGATCGCGCCCCTGCTGCGGCCCGAGGATTTTTACCTTCCGGCGCACCGCCTCCTCTACGCGGGCGCGCTTGAACTGCACGCGGCCAACTCCCCGGTGGAACTCGTAACGCTGGCGCAGCGCCTGCGCGACCGGGGCGAACTCGAAAGCGCGGGCGGGGCCGCGTATCTGGCCGAACTCGCACAGGCCGCCGTGAGCGCGGCCAACGCGGAATATTACGCCAAGATCGTGCGCGACAAGGCCATCCAGCGCGGGCTCATCGAGGCCGGGGCGCACATCATTTCAACCAGCTTCGACACCGCCCGCGACGTGGCCGGACTCATCGACGAGGCGGAACAGTCCGTTCTCGCCATTTCCAGCCGCAACAGCAGCGGCGGCTTCCGGTCCGTGCAGGAACTCGTGGGCGGCGTGGTCGACGCCGTGCTCAAACCCGCGGCGGGCGGCATCACCGGCCTGCCCACCGGCTACCCCGAGCTTGACGCCATCACGCACGGCCTCCAGCCGTCCGATCTGATCATCGTGGCCGCGCGCCCGGCCATGGGCAAAACCGCGCTGGCCCTCAACCTTGCCATGCGCGTAGCCATTGCCGAGGGCGCGCCCGTGGGCATCTTCTCGCTGGAAATGTCCGAGCACCAGCTCATGCAGCGCATGATCAGCCTGTGGGGGAAAATCCCGCAGGAACAGCTCGCCACCGGACGCCTCACCAAAAACGCCGGGGCGCGCTTCTTTGAAACCGCCGATCTCCTGCGTACCGCCCCGCTCTTCATCAACGAGACCCCGGCCATCAGCACGCTCGAACTGCGCTCGCAGGCGCGGCGGCTCAAGGCCGAGCACGGCCTCGGCCTCGTGGTGGTGGATTACCTGCAACTCATGCGCTCCTCGCGGCGCACGGACTCGCGCGAACTGGAAATCTCGGACATCTCCCGCTCGCTCAAGGCCCTTGCCAAGGAGCTCAACATCCCGGTCATCGCCCTCTCGCAGCTCAACCGCAAGGTCGAGGAACGGCAGGACAAGCGCCCCATGCTCTCGGACCTGCGCGAATCCGGGGCCATCGAGCAGGACGCGGACATCGTCATTTTCCTGCACCGCGAGGAAGCCTACAAGCCCGATACCGCCAAAAAGGGCATTGCCGAACTCATCATCGGCAAGCACCGCAACGGCCGCACCGGAACCGTCGAACTGGCCTTTCTGCCTGAATACACCGCCTTTGAGCCGCTGGCGCGGACCTAGGCGCGGCTTCAGAAGCGGCGCGGGTCGGCAGGCTACGACGGCGGGCCATGACGGGACGGCTACGCGCCGATCTCGTCGAGCGCCAGCGCCGCGCGGCAGAAGAGTTCCACACCGGGCGCGAGCACGGCCTCGTTGAAGTCGAAACGCTGGTTATGGTGGGCCCGCCGCAAGCGCGCTTCCAAGCTGGGCGTACGTGCCGCAGCCGCCCTGCTTCTGCACGGCTTCAAGGAAGGCGCAGGCGTCGTCACTGCCGTAACCACGGCCCATGTCGCGGATAAGCTCCTTGTGAAAATAGGGAATCTTTTCGCCAGCTTCCCGGATGACGCGCATGGCCTGCGGATCGCTTGCGGCGCAGCCCGTCCCTCCCATGATCGTGATGCGGTACTGCTGGTCATACATGGCCGCGCCGTGCTCGATGATCGTTTTGGCCTTCTCGAACATGTAGTCGTTGATTTCGGTGGTCGCGCCCCGCGTTTCGCAGACCATGTATGCCGAGGAGGGGATGACGTTGCGCCCTGAGCCCCCGCTGAGCCGGCCCACGGTGATGCGCGTATCCCCGAGGCCGTGCCGGGGGATGGCGTGCAGGTTGAGCAGGATGGAGGCCGCCGCCAAAAGCGAGTTGTTGCCCGCATGGGGCTCGGAACCGGAATGCGAGGCCCGCCCCGTCAGTTCCACGTCGAATTTCGTGGTCGCCAGAAAGCCCGTGGTGCCGCAGACCAGTTCGTGATCCCGCGTGGCGTTGACGCCGATGTGCGCGGCGAGGAAATACTTCACGCCGTCCACCACGCCCGCCCGGACCATCGGCAGGGCCCCGCGTACGCCCTCTTCCCCGGGCTGGAAGATGAGCCGGATGTTGTGCCGCAGGCGATCCCGGCGGCGGGCCAGCTCAAGGGCCACCCCAAGCCCGATGGCCGCGTGGCCGTCGTGCGCGCAGGCGTGGCACTCGCCCGCGTTGAGCGAGGCGAAACCCTCCCGGGCCGGGAAATGCGCGTCCTCCGGGCTTTCCTCCACGTCCACCGCGTCGATGTCGAAGCGCAGGGCCGTGAGCGTGGGCAGATCAGGGCGCACGTCCGCCACAAGGCCCGTGATCCCTCCCATCCTCTCCAGCCACGCCGGGCTTGCCCCCTGTTGCCGTGCGGTCTCAAGACGGGCGCGCTGCACGGCTGCGTCGGGCGTCCCCATGCGCGACGCCGCATCGGATATGGCGTCACCGAGAAGCACCGCATACCCGGCCCCGGACAGCTTTTCGGCCAGAAACGCCGTGGTCCAGAATTCCGAAAGCCCCGATTCCGCGTGACGGTGCACGTCGCGGCGGAAGGCGGCAAGCTCTTCTTGAGAAACGGTGGCGGCAAAATCCATGTTGGGCCTCCTTCTCCTGGGCGATCATGAAATGAGCATGACGCGGACCACGCTGTCGGCGGTATAACTCATAATGACGTATCGTTGGTATAAAAAGCGTAAGAGAGCGTCAACAATCATTCGTCCTTTTTCCCCAAAAGAGGGGTATTTTGGAGATATTGATTTCCCTCTTGCCCGCCTTGCCCGCCTTGCTCGCGGCGCTCAAGCCCACAACCTGAACCGCTCCCTGCCTCAGACGGGCCAAGATGAAGGTCTGTGCTGGAACGAGTCATAATCGTCGTCAAGCCCGGCCTCATACGGGCCAGGATGAAGGCTTTCGACGAGCGGCACCACACCTGAACCGCTCCCGGCCTCATACAGGAAGGCCGCCCTGCATGATTGGCTGTTCAAGGCTGAAAGACTCAGCCAACAACCTCTCTGGCCTGCGGGACATCGCCATCGAAAAAGGCCGCAATCCGAAGCCGGGAGACCTTGTCCGTGGCACGGGCGCTCCTTTAAAGGGAGCCTCGCCATCCCCGAAGCCTCTCCCCTGCCCTCCTTCTCCCAAACCGGCGCACCCTGTCCAGAAGGAAGGAAGGAAGGAAGGAAGGAAGGAAGGAAGGTCCCCCGAGGCCCCAAATGCCCACCAAAGCGGCGACGGCATCGTCGCCAGTGCCGCCCTCTCTCGCCCGATGTAGGGAAGTCGAGGAGAAGAAACCGGAACGCTTACGCACTAAACTGCGTATTGCCATTTGATTCATCAATCTATATTTACTTAGGTATATAGATTCTCTCACCGTGCTACGCAGTAGAGTGCGTAATCGTCTTGCTTTCGTCTCCTCGTTTCTCAACGTACGCAGTATAGTGCGTAAGATAGAGGGTGCAGTATACTGCGTAGCCATTACACACGTTACTGCGCAGTCCCCGAGCTGGCTGTTGGGGAAGACCTGCACCGTGGCTATTACGCACTTTACTGCGTATGGCGGCCTTCTCCGTACGGCCTCCTGCCTCGGGCTTCACTCTCCCGCAGGCGTAGCCGAAGCTCCTGCGGCTTACGGGGAAGCCCGAACAGCATGAGCAGGAGCAGGGCGGTACGAAGCTCCTGCGGCTTGCGGGGAATACGCAGGATACTGCGTAATGGGGAAAGCAGTCGGGGGCGTCCTTTACGCAGTATACTGCGTATTCCCTTTCCGAGAAAAAGCGGTTCCGTCGGTCCTGCCCAGACGCAGCCGAGAGCGAGACGGGCGGTGTGTGCATCAGCAGCCGCACGGCCCCAGCTCTGTACACTCCACGGGGCAAGGGCGTGCGCCTCCCGCCCGCGTGCGAAACCTTCTTGGGATCACCCGCAAGCTTCGCGGCGTCGCACCTCCCTCCCGCGTGCGCACGAAACGCAGCACGCCTTATCTTTTTCAGGTGTCCCCGGGCACTCCCGCCCGCATGCACACGAAACGCAATACGCCTTATCTTTTCAGAGGTCCCCGGGTACTCCCACCCGCGCGAAACGGAGGGCCGCACTCGATGCCCTGAAAGGCCCGCCTGCCCCCAGCAGGCACATAAACGGCGAAGTGGCGGCGGCAGCCCTTTCTTCATGAGGGACGGCAACCTTTCTTCAGGGGAAACCCAAACGAGGACGGCCTTTTTACGCAGGATACTGCGTCATACCCGCCTTTCCCGTGAGGGCCGTTTACGCAGGATACTGCGTCATAGCCGGCTTCTGCGGGCTGTCCGCATTACGCAGTAAACTGCGCATACCTCCTGCCGGAGGGTGATTTTTTTACGCACTATACTGCGTAATCACCTTCCCCGGACGGCCTTCTTACGCAGGATACTGCGCATTTTCCCGGCTCCTCGGAAAGGCTTCATTACGCACTATACTGCGTATCGCTTTCCTTCCCTGAAAGATGCCTTCCATGCCCTTGGAGGAATGACCCCGGCCTTCGTTTTTCCTTCCTTCGTTCCGGCTCCCGGCTTTCCCTCCCTGAACCGCATCCCCTCCGTCCCCTCTTCCCCGCTTTTTCCTCCCCCAGCTCTTCCGGCCTTCCCGGAGGGCGGCCTTGTCCGCTGCGACCGTCTTTCACGTTGGGGCCTCTCCCTTCCTTTGGCCGCCGTTCGCTGTGCGTTTTTCTGTGTTTTTCCTCTCACGGCCCCCCTTTCCCTTCGCGGACTCCCTTTTCTTTCTCTTCCCTGCCCTCTCGGTCGTGTGGCCTGGGTGCCTCCTTCCCTTGCCTGCCGCATTCCCTCCAATGTCCTGCCCCGCACACCTCCTCGGCCTCAAGAAAAGAGGGCCTGCCCACGCAGGGGAAAAAACGCCTTTCTATACTTGAAATAGAATTTCATTTTCATTATGGTCTTTCTACTTGGACGCGCCCGCCCGCTTCAAGCCCGGATTCATCCCCCGGACGGGACGCCGAGGCAGGCCGCCGACCTTCCCCCGCCATGAGGCCCCGGCAGCGGCAATTTCTCATAGTACCGTGTTCTCATTGCCTTTTCTTTACGGAATGGGCGAGTCTGGCAAAGAAGACCTTTACCTTCAAGGGAGTTTGACATGAGCAAAGTACTGATTGTGTATGGTTCGACCACGGGCAACACCGAGGCGCTGGCGGAAATCATAGGCCGGGGCATCAGCGAGGCGGGGCACGAAACCAAAGTCGTCAACGCCGCCGACGTTGCCGCGCCCGGCCTGTGCGACGGCTGGGACATGGCCCTCTTCGGCTGCTCGGCGTGGGGCGACGACGAGGTGGTCCTTCAGGACGACTTCCAGGCCCTTTACGACGAGTTCGATCAAATCAACGTCAAGGGCAAAAAAGCCGCCGCCTTCGCCACGGGCGACAGCAACTTCACCCTTTTTTGCGGCTCCGTGGACGTGATACAGGACCGCCTCGAAGAACTCGGCGCGGAAATCGTCGCGGAAGGGCTGAAAATCGACGGACAGGCCCAGTCCGACCAGCCCGAAGTGCGGGACTGGATCAAAAAGGTCGTCTCCGCCCTCTAGGTCTTTCCCTCTCCTTTCTCCAGCCCCGGCCCCTTCCTCAGCCGGGGCTTCTTGTTTCTCCGGCCTTTCCCCTCTCCCGCGCTCCCGCCTGCGTCCGGGGCCTTCGGAGGCTACCGCAAGAAAAGGCAGCCGTGGCGGAGGTGACGGTAGAAGAGGAAAAGGAAATGATGATGATGATGGTAGAGGAGACGGCGGTGAAAAGCCCCTGCCGCCCGCAATGACAGCCAGTGACAGTTGATGCACAAGAGCCCCCGGAAGGCGGGGAGGCATCGGCAGGGAATGCGCCGACCGTCGACAGTCAATGACAGTCAATGTCTGGAGGCGACTGTCCATGACAGGCAGTGACAGCTATCTACAATTGATGACAGCCCACGCGAAAAGGCCACGGCAAAACGTCCACCTTTTCCATGTAACCATATTGAATACAAAATGATTCAAGAAGCATTGAAAAGGCGGCGTCCCGCAGCGGGCACGTGTCATCATGTGTCAGGGGCGCGACAAAGCCACCGATCCCAAAAGGATCGGCAAAATGCCCTCTTTTACACTTTAATATATTGAAATAGCAAAATATTTATTTACATAGAGCGCGGGCTCCCCAAAGCTCTCCCCAGCCGCCTCCCGGACAGGGGACGGGCAGGCGCGTGTCAGTGACAGTCAACAACAACAGCCTTATTCACCTCATGACTGTCACGGACCGTCGCTGACGGCTCATGACGGTCATCAGCCGTCACTCTGCCCGAAAAGCCGCCGGAAGAAAGATTGAAGGATGTCAGCACGGCAAGACGCCCACCAAACATGTTTATCTTCTTGAAATAGCATAAGAAAAAGGCCGATCCAACGAATCGGCCTTCGGCGGAATGCCCGCCCTTGCAGTGCGGCGTTCCTCGGGGATTCCTTCTCCCGGATTTCCAGCGCGGCGGCGCGCCCTCTCCGCTCAGGGGAAAGGTCTCGTCAGCACGGGCGGCGGCGGGATCGTCAGGGCGCGCCCTCTCCACTCAGGGGAAAGGTGGGAAGATTGATCTGATCCCCACTCAGGACGGTCCGCGCCCTTCCTGCCGCAGGGAGACTGGCTTTCGCCGCATCCCTACCTTTGCCTGCCTTCGTGCGCCAAGCGCGCCATTCCCAGCGCTCCCCCTTTATCCCGGCGGATACGGCTCGGGGCAAGGGGGTAGCCCCGTCCGGCTCCCGCGCCTTTACCCGGCGGGCAGTCCTTCCACCCGCGCGGGCGGCTGCGGTACCACATCAAAAAAAGCACGGAGAAAACGCCCTGCGCCCATGCGGACGGCTGCGGTCAGGAGACGGCCCTCCGGGTTTCGCGCCCTCGGCCCCGTCCATTCCTTGCGCCTGCGGGGAGGCAGGCCTTGCCCGGGCGGTGGGCGCGGATCATCTCTACTATTCCTTGCGCCTGCGGGGAGGCAGGGCTTCGGCGGTACGGTTGAGGATGACGATGTTGCCCTTGGTCAAAATACTTGTTTTTTCAAGGACTTTCTTTTCCACCAGTTCCGCGATGGCCTCGCGCATCTGACGCCGCGTCTCCTTGAGCGGCGCGGAGCGGTCCATGTTCAGGGCCTGCGCCAGCGTCTGCACGTAGCCCCGGAACACCGGGTTCTGGCGGTGCGACTGGCAAAAGCGGTACAGCGCCTTGGCGATGCTGCCGCGTATCTGAAAACGCTTGGCCACGTCGATCCACGTGAGGCGGTTGGCCACATACATTTCGCGGAAAAAGGGGCTGATGGTCACGGAAATCTCGCGGTCCCGGGTGCGCAGGCGCAGATTCGAGATGACGTGGGTGAGGTCGTAAAAGGTCTCCTCGCCCCGCTCGCGCACCACCAGCTCGATGGTCCCGTGCGCAAGGCACATGAGGCTCGTCACGAGCTTGGTATAGTGGTTCGCGCCCGGGCGCTTGTGCCCCATGAGTCGCAAAATGGGCAGGAGCGGGCCACGGTAGGTAAAGCGCCCTCCCCCGCTCTCCGGGAAGGCCGAGCGCACCTTTTCCGGGAACGCCTCCACCCCGCCCGAAACGTAGGGCGCCACGGGCACGCCGGGCAGCACCGGGACAAGCCCCTCGTCCGCCTTGTCGGTCTTTTCAAGTTTCTCCAGCTTTTCAGGACTGTTGCGTCCAACATCCAGCCGCGAGCGGCGCGCCTCGAAACCTTCCTCCCCGGCCTCGATGATCGCCAGCAGCGCCATGAGTGCATCCTCTTCCTCAATGCTCAGCTTGGGGCCGGAATAGAGGATGTCCCCCCACGGGCCGGACGAAATCTTTTCCTTAAAGAAGAAATAGCCGGAAGCCGCGATGCGCGCCTTGTCCTTGGCCGGGGCGTCGAGGTTGCGCACCAGCGTGTCCCGGCGGCCCTTTTCCATGTTGTTCATGGGAAAGAACGGCGAAACACGAGCTATATTGGTAGGATAGCCGCACCAGAAGGCGGGCCGTTCCTCGGGCGCGGGCAAGGGGGCGGCGGCTTTGGCGACGGCGCGGGTGACCTCGTGGGCCGTTTCCTCGGCCTGTTCGCGGGCCAGCTCCTCAAGGCTGACCGGACGCCGACGCTGCGCCGGGGCCGGAGAAAGCGGGTTCCGGCGCGACGCGGGGCAGCCGTTGGCGCGCCATTCCTCAATCACGGCCAGCAGCAGTGGGGGGATGTCCCCGCCGTCGAGCGCGTCGAGCTGGGCGGCCAGCGTGGGATTGTAACCGCGCAGGCGCTCGACCTCGTCCTCGGAAAGGGGCGAGCGCCGGGCGCACGCCGCTTCCTCAAGGAAACCGAGCAAGGACTCGCCCACGGATTTCATGGTTTTGCTCATGGCAACCGCCTTGATCCGGCCCGGCATACGCCGCCCGGCCTTGCGGACCCGGCACGTGGGCCGGACGCATCCGCAGGGGAAAAGGTGTCCATATTCCGCCAAAACGGAATCTTCCTTCGGCGGCCTCCGGCGTTCCGCACGGCGGAAATTCCTGATGCGCCGATTGCCCCGTCCATATTTACCCGCATTTATCGGGGATGATCATTGACTTTTTTGGGCTATCATGCAAAAAATCCATCACATCACTCGCAAACCGGAGGGTCTCATGGCAGCGAAAGTCATCGCTTTTGCGAACCACAAAGGCGGCGTGGGCAAGACCGCAAGCACCGTCAACGTAGCGTATTGCCTCGCTAAACGCAAACGGCGCGTACTCGTCGTGGACTGCGATCCTCAGGGAAACGCCTCGCTCACCCTCGGCACCGTCTCGCCCTACGAGCAGCCGCGCACCGTGGCCAACCTCTTCACCGGGCTCTCCTTCTCGGCGGCGGCCGTGCCCTCCAAATACGAGGGCCTCGAACTCATCCCCGCGAATCTGAACGTTTACGCCACGGTAAGCACGCTCTCCAATTCCATCAAGCGCTTTTTCGGCTTCCGGCAGGCGCTCGACAAGGCCGCGCTCGAAACCTACGACTACATCCTGCTCGACTGCCCGCCCACCATTGAAGGCGCGCTCCTGACCAACGCGCTGGTGATCACGGACTATATCATCATCCCCGTGGGCGTCGAGGATACCTATGCGCTCTCCGGTGTGAGCCATCTTATCAAGGTAGCGGAGACGCTGCGCGCGGATACGGAATCCAATCTCGCCATCATGGGCGTGCTGTTGACCATGTACGATGGCCGCAACAACGCCGCAAAGACCATCCGCAACGTCGCCATCGGCACGTTTGGCGAGGAAATGGTATTCCGGACCACCATTCCCCGCAACACTACATTAAATAAGGCGGTCATGAGCAACCTTGCCGTATGCGATTACGATGACGGCTGCTCCTCCTGCCGCAGCTACCGCGAACTGACGCAGGAAATCGAGGCACGGCTGGAGCGGCTGGAACCCAAAGAGAAATGATCCCGCAGCCCGCGCGCCCGGCCACGGCCAAGACCGGACGGGACATGCACCGGATAGCCTAGCCTACCGGATTGACAAGATTTTTTGACGGAACCGCAGGCAGTCCCCGCCTGCCGCAAGGAAGAGCCATGGCCAGAAAAACGATCATCCCGGACTTTACGCTCGCGCTGGGCGCGGACCTTCGGGAAGCCGCCGCCAAGATGCGCGAAATGAGCCGCCCCCCGGTGCACGCCCCCGCACCGCCGGAAGCCCCCGCGCAAACGCCTGCCGCGTCCGAGGCGGCGTCCTCCGCCGTCCCTCCCCGCATTCCGTCCGAAGCCACCCCATCCGTCCCGCCGCAGGCCGCCGAGATTTCCTCCGAAATTTCCTCTGAGATTTCCGGCAACCCTGCCGCATCCGCCGCCTCGCAGCCGGAAACGGATACGGTGACGAATCAGTCACAAAAAGAAAACAAGGCGGAAAACGTCTCCGTTCATTCAAGCCAACCTGTTGACGTTACAGATTTTTCAGAAGCGCAAACTCGCGGGATAACCAACGAGACAGCCGAGGCGGAAGGCATCCTATCCTCCTCCGCCGTGCCCTCTTCTCCGGTGGAACCGCCGCGCGTACAGCAGACGCAAAACGCTTCCGGCCATAATGTTTCCGAACGGCAACAAATGTCGGTCCCCTCTTCTTCCACTCCCGGTGAAGAGAATATCACTCCCGAGCCGTCGCTTGATGAGGAGCCTGTCGCCCTTGCCCCGCGCCGGACCGACGCCCCGTCTGCCCCGTCTGCCCCGTCGGAATCGTCTGTATCGTCTGTATCGTCTGAAATATCCGATAGTTCCGATCCTTCTTCTGTCTCCGGGGCTCGCGATACGTCAGCTTCTTCCGTCCTGTCGGAAGGCGAAGACACGCCGTATTTGTCGCACCACGATACAGACGGCGCGGGAACCGCCGCCCCGCGGACAGCCGGGCGCTGTCATCCCGCAGGCACAGCCACCAGCGGCGCAATCCGAAGCGGACGCTCCATTGGCCCTGTATGTCGTTTAAGGTCATCACGCCGCTGTGGGAGAGGCCCTCGGTCCCGTCCTCCAGTGTGAGCGGGCGCTCCCGCCCGTCCGACCCGATCTCCCACGCGGAGATCTGACCTCCTGGAACGCGATTTAGAAGCGAGAGGTACAGCCGCATCAGCGGCCCGGAGGGAGGCCGGTCAAAGCCCAGCCACCAGCAGCTCCCCTCCGGTGTCACAGGCCGGAACAGCGGCAGGCGGGGATTTTCCAGAAGGTGAAATATCTCCTCGGTCTGGCCGCGAACGGATACGGACACAGGCGCGTTTTCCAAGAGGGCGGAGAAGCGGAGACCGGTGATCTCCGGCGCATGGCAGCGCCGGGGTAGCCAGCCGCTGGTTTCTGCCCGCCCGATTCGCCAGCGCAGCCACAGGCAGGTCTGACCCCCCTCCTCGCAGGGGGCGGCG
>OFGR01002612.1_pt1 | contig 11735 bp, 13 predicted proteins | sample 1521811 | NCBI WGS metagenome assembly OFGR01 (sample SAMEA3504098, study PRJEB24116) | mouse gut metagenome | biome: mouse gut; feature: mouse-associated habitat; material: faeces | place: Denmark | collected 2011
CTTGATCCCATTCCTCCAAAAGTTCCTGCCGGTTGTGTATTTCACAATACTTCTGAAGTGACAATTTCATTGTAGTACCTCCTAATTGCTGTCAATCCATATAGGTATAATCGTAGTAATAGCCAGCCTTCGCAGCTTCTTCCGTGGAAGAGAAAGTGTCTACGGCGACTATACCCTCTGGGAGTAAGTCAGAATAGGAGTACAGTTTCTGACCATTTATAACATAGCCTGCAACAACCCTGGTGCTTTCGATACGAGCACCACCAATGGAGAAAGCGGAAATCGCAGTGGGTGTCGTCACATCCCATCTATCTAGGAATGCCATAACAGTTGGTCCCTGAATTGGATTGACCTCTTTGAAAGTTCCTAAGTCTTGTGGGATGTAGATGAATTCACTGTTTCTTCCTGTTGTTTGTTGGAAGAGATACATCAGTTGGTCGCTAATTAGAGTGTTAATTCTGATGCGCACAGTATCTTTCGTAATACCCACATCGGATAATTTGACCTTCTTTAAATTGCCGTCCTTTAGGCGATAAGAAGAATCCATGCCCAGATTTAGAGCATAGTAAGCGTCATCTTTTTCGTAGGAGTAGGGATATTTCAAAGAGCCCTGTAACCGCCATCCGCTGTCAGGGTCCTTAATAGGTGTATACATGTAGTATCCGTCATAGGCTGCGACACAGAACAGAGGCATATAGTTGCTTTCCAAATCAATGCGCGTTACACTGCTAAGGGGCATATTATAATTCAAGCTAAGCACGTCTTCGAATGTAGTACGTGCAATTTCGGGATCAGCTTGAAAGTAACCGACTTCTGCATCCATGGAAGTCACATAGTCGTTGTTAAGTGTTGGCGTCTCTAAGAGCATTTCTGCAGCGGCTGCATCTGTAGAGTAGTCGATTGCTAAGGCAAGAACGTACTCTGAGAGGTCCTCCGCCTCGTCTCTCACATGCCCGACTAAGATGAGGATAGCGATAGAGAAGAAGAGGATAGGGACAGCCAATATGATTCCAAAGCCTCTATTCATTAACGAATCCTCCCTGCTAAGGTAAAGTCGAGATTTGATACGTTGAGCCCAAAGACATGATAGAGAAAAGACATCATACCTGTCTGCCCGATAGAGCTGACATTTACTTTTACTAGATCTCCCTGTTTCCAGTTGTAAATGTCTTCATTCACGACATAATTTCGTATCGTGCTATCAGGGTCTGTAGGGTCAGGGTTGATGACTTTGACATAGCGAACGACCTGTACATCAGCTTGAATGCCATAAGAGGCACAAGCCATGTACAGGTCGGATAGATGCGCAGGAGTGAGTACACCGGTGTCTGTTACCTCATCCACGAAATTTGTTACCTCTGCAACAATTGAACGCGTTGCTTGTAGGTAGTCTGTGACCATGACGGTAGAGAGCATAATAATGATCAGTGCGAGGCACAGGATGACACCCAATATCTTGTTTACAAAACCATACATACGATGCCCTCCTTTATTGCATGGTCACAATCCAAAAATCGCGAGTAGGGGCAAGAGAAATGGACGTTACTGTTTTGTTCATCTCTGTATTGAAGAAGTTTGCCCATTCAGCATTAATATTGGCGTTCTTATTTCCGAAGAAATCTGTGTCAAAGGAAACCGTGGTATCCTTGCCACCAAAACCTACAGATTGGAACTGCACTTTAGAAGGGTAGGGGGCATATGTGTCATTGACAACGAGCATCATAAGTGCATCTTCTGCTGTTTTTGGGTCTGGTTCTGAGACCTCCATACCGTATACGTTGTGAACAGAAGTGCGTTCATCTACTGTCAAATAAGAACTTGCGCGAATACTTGTAAGGGCATATGCACAAACACTTAGCATAAGCAGGAACATTAGAACGGTAACAGCAAGGTCAATTCCATCACTTACTTCATGCATTAGTCTATGTACACCTCCATATCGTAAAGTGCAGTGGCGGTATCCCGCGACCAAGTTATAAATGCCTTCTCAGCCATAAACGGTTCTAGACAGTTTCTGCCATCAATGGTTGGGACAGCATATCCTTTCTCATACATATACGCGCAAACCCACACATTAGGGTTATTTTGATGGCGCGTGTAAATATAGAATCTATGGACATTACCGGCATTTGTATCATCGATTATCCACTTCATGATATTTGCAACTGGGATTGGCTTTCCGTACCCAGAGGAGCTAGAATTGCCTTGGTTTCCATGGGCTGCCATGAAGTAAAGATCGGTGTCTGCAACGGAATTAAGGGGCGCTTCTACAGTATTCGTGCTCTCGTTAAAGAAGGCACGTCCGATCATGATGATAACAAGCGCCATTGTTATAACAAACATCATGATAATGACAGATGCGGCGATTCTGTACGCGCTACCGACTTCGTCATGCATACATTACACCTCCGTGAAATTAAACGCTCGAAGCGTTCCATTGGTGTCATACTCTAGTGAGCAACGATAGAGAGCAGTCTTCAATTTGTTGCTGATGGCTTCGGAAGTCAAGTCAGACGCCATACCATTTTTATCCCACTTAAGCACAGAAGCCCCAGTATGCTGCACGGTGACTGCCGGCTCTCCCTGGTATTCGAGTACCAGGTTGATTATGTCGGATGCATAACACTGCCTGTTATCATATAGTCGTTGGACTCTGTACTCCCGCACGGAGGCAGATGTACTTTGCTCGTTGTCCATAGTGGTCATAATTTGTTTAGCAAGTTGGCCGACAACTAACATTGCGACGATGATAACGCATGCAATGATAACATCCATTGCAATTTTTACACTTTCAGACCATTCACCCATGGTCTCACCTCCCTACAGAATAAATTCCCTGTTAAATAACAGGGATTGGGAATAGAACCGCAGGACTCGCATAACGTGATGTTTAGTCTGCCTGTTCTAATCCCAGCCCCGAAGGGCTGAGTGGGAGGAGTTCGGTGACTCAGGTCTGCTGAGTAAAGCAGATGCCGATGTTGGTTCCAGAGGAATCCTTGATCAGCTCTGCCATGAACTTGGCGTTGGTACGGACGAACATATTGGAACCGGAGATGGTCAACGGCTTGGTATTCAGGTTCCACACGCCGGACTGCGGAGAGGTGGTAAAGAAGGAATCTCCCGTGTTCATTGTGAGCGCGGTAGAGTTTTTGTAGACATCCTCACCGTCCTCCGTAGTCTTGGAGTAGCCGGACAGTACTTGGCCATAGCAATACCCTCCGTTGACAGAGTTAGCCGCAGCCTGCTTGGATATGACTACAATGCCGATAGGCTGGCCCTCGAAGAGCTTGATCGCGGAGGGTACCTTGGTACCAGTTACGATCTTCTGGTCGTAGTCGTCATAGGTGCTCTTGCTCATCTGGTCGAGACCGGCCTCCATAGAGCTTGCACCGGAGTTCGTAATGTTTTTGACCACCATCAGCAATGCCAGCACGATGCCGATCAAGAAACACAAAATGATAAGGACGATGCCAATCTTTGCGCCTGTGCTCAGGTCTTCACCCATAAGTCATTACCTCTTTTCATGTATTAGATTTTTTGAGACGTCTCCCTGTCTCTATTCAATGGGATGCTTCCAAAGCCGGCTTTGTATCCGGCTTCTTCGAACACTCCTCCCTGACAGTGGTAAGGTAGAGGATATGCAGTCCTCTCGTATTGTAAGTCACGTATCCCGAAACACGGATAGAATCGCCAACATTCAAAGATGTAAACTTAGACTCGTTGTCGATCTTATCTCCGAGGATAGTGATCAATACCTGTGATCTGTAGTCCTGCGCTGGTTGAATCACAAGACACGCGGAACGTTCCCCACGCTTGTTAACAATTTCTGGCATGATCTTTGTGATTCTTCCGCCAACAATCACTCGGTTGTAATCTTTTTGGGCTGTTTCCTTACAAGAATAAATCTTGAAGAAGGAGCCTTTACGTTGGCGCCAGATGGGACTTCCTTGTAGTTTGACACGCTTACCGGCGAAGGCTTTATCCACCTTTACCAAGGGGATAGGGAGGCCGTGTGTGATAAGCGTATAGACTCCTTGCTCATTCGGAGTCTCACTAATTGTTCCAATGAGTTGCATCGTTACACTCCTAACTGTTCAAGCATATTAGAGAACTCGTTTATGGCCAACACAGCGATTGGCATCAATAGCTCACCCACAACCATGGCGTATAGTGGGGCCCTGGAAATAGGGGAGCATCTGCGGCGTTTTGCCTCCATGTTTTTATCCGTAATAATTTTCCGGATTTCCATCATCTGGTCACGTTCAGATTCTAAGTCTTCGAAGGCTTCTTTGATCGTAACCTGTGAAACTGTTGATAGAAGGCGCTGACAAATCTGTTGAAACTCGGGGACATTGGATTTGTCGCGTAAACGTTCGAGTGCGAGTTCTGGGTCAGATGGATACTCGTGGTATGCAAAATTGAGGGACGTTTTGTAAATTCGGCTTTGTCGTGACAGCCAGAACAGCGCTTCCATCGTTTCAAGTTTTGTATAGCGTAAGATAGCGAGCATTGTCTGCAATTGCAAGACATCTTCTTCTTCCTCTGCACGTACTAGCTTTTTCCGCATCGAGAGGAACATGTTCGGTGCATACCAACCTGCGAATCCCACCCCGTAGGCTATGACGACATACCACCAGTGCATCTTCAAACTATGGTAGGTGTTATACTTTTTAATAACACGGTCACATTGATCTTTCAGATCCATGCTGGTAATATCGGGGAAGTAAGAAGGGATGATGTCTTGAAGGTCACGTTCTCGTGGAGCCTTCGGCTGGGCTAATAGCCACTCATCCAAGTCCCGCCATTTTTGCTCTTCTTCGATTGTCATACTTGACCCACCGAGCAAAGTTGCTGTTTGAATGTTTTGATAAGCAAATTCTTTTGCCAAGAATGTGAAGATAATAAGGACGGTCAATGTAAAGACAAAGGCTACAATGGAGGCAAGTATTTTCGACGTATAAATATACGGCACATCTTTGGCAGATAGTGCACCTTTAATCTCGTCATCAAGTTTCATCCTTGCCTTTAGCTTCTTTGGCGAAACATCCTTCACTATCTTTGTCATGGGCTTCCATTTGGACAGTGCCGATAGGAGCTCGTTCCTGTCAGTTCTCCTTACAGCATAAGGTGACGTTGTCGATGTAATGAACCAGTAAGCATAAATGGATAATAGAAGAATGATTGTTTGCGCGACATACCCAAGAATACCGTTGTAGATAACAGCGGTGCCGGGTAAGAACTTTATGAAGTACCATTTCATTACACCTATGAATGGCACTGGCGCAATAGGCAGAATCTCAAGCATACCATACATGGCTTTCTGCATGGTCAATCTTCGAATCTCCATGTCACATTCGCGTTGCAATAATGTCAGCGCGGACTTGAAGGCGGAAACACCCCTATTATCTGTCTCATCGCCGACATCATTTAGCAGGTAACAAACTCCAGCCAACGTTTGGATCATAGGGAAGGGGATAGAACGATAAAAGTTCTCTAGCCGGTCTTCCGCATCTGTCGCAGTAAGAATCAGATATATGCGCTCGATGGTTCCGTTGAGGTATTTGCCTCGTTTGCATTCATTGACAGCATCAGGAATGTTGCCCAATAAGGTGTAAGTTTCCCGCATGCTGGTCAACACTTGGGACAGTTCCTTCAACACTGCGAAGTGTGTGCTATCGAGCTGTTTTGTTACAAGCGTTGTATAGACCACCAGGGAGAACAAAATACATAGGAGTACAGCGGTAACGTCCTTGAACACGATGATACCAAGAACTATGATACCCAAGGCGATTGTCATGCTCTGTATGTAATACTGTACAGCAAGCGCCCTGATTTCCAGCACGTCATAAACCGAAAGACTGGCAATATTGTCCACTATCTTCCGGAAAGCATTTCTGGTTAGGAAGTTCTCGTATAAGAACTTAAAAGGCCTCGCCTGCTTTATGAGTTGCGCGTTCTTACTGACACGTTTTTTGGACTTGCCACTTGTCTTATTGTTCAGGAGGATTGCAAGCACTACGAATCCGCAGACGAATAGCGCTATCATTACGATTAAAATGGGAACGGTAGAGCTGCTCACGCTGCAATCACTCCTTCCAATTAGAGGTAACGAATTCTTGGAATTCTGGCAGCTGCTCAGTTGGGATATTTTTGAGCATATACTCAGTTAGCCGGGCAGAACACCATTTGACAGGGATGTATGTACGCGTCTTCTTATCGAAGCGTACGATATCCTGTGTGGTGAACAAGTCACCGACGGCGGTGATCTCGTAATAGTCACGACGGATCTGGTTCATGCTATTTACCGGGTCCTTCGGGTTGTACTTTGGAATCACCCGGTCAACGGGGATGATCTCCGTGATACGCTCGAAGTAACGATAGCCTGTCACATCGAAGTCCATGTGGACATCAATTTTAATGACATCGATGACCTGCGGCTGCACAGTAGAAGCTGTAGCGCCCCCACCGCTGGTTGCAACGATAGAGTTTGTGATGGCATTGATCAGATCCTTAGCCCGGTTTGCGTGGTGAGAGAAGATGGTAAATAGAGAGGCGACCTGTCCCATCTGGATCATACGTGCAGCAATTGCATCGGTAGCGACCTCACCAACAATCGAAACAGCTGCGTCAGACTTCTTCAGTGCGTCCTGAAGTTCGGCAGCAGATACGTACTGTGTTTCTGCGACAGAGTAGACGTTGCGATCTGGGTAGCGCTCACGCAGATACATTTCTGGTGCCATTTCAAGGATACGTAATGTAAGACGAGCATCGATATATGCGATAGAGGCCACCATTGCAGTTGTTTTACCGGTACCTTGCCGTCCTGTAAATGCACAGGTAACACGCCCAACCATGAACCACCGAATTAGTGAAACAGGTAAGATGGTATGCTCTGGATCACCTTGCTTCACGTATAGGCCTTCCAGGGTAACATTTTTGATGTTGAACTTACGGAGGAATACTGCCCAATATTCGCCAGCACCAGGACGGATAGCGAGAACACGTGTTTTGTCATACATCGTATTGACCATATAGCCTCTCTTCTCTGTAAGAGAGCCTGGATTGTTGTACATGCAGATCAACAGAATGATACGACGCATCTCTTCCTCTGTCTTCGTGCTAAGGTAATCCAAATGGATGTATTTGCCGTCATAGTAAATCCAGATAGAGCGTGGAGCTTCTGGCAGCCCTGCGTCAACATCCAGATAGGTGCTGATGATGGAGCCACTGGTACCAAAGTTGATACCATCAATGTTCTGTTCACGCAGAGTGTCAATACAGCCAAAACCCTTGTACATCGTAAAGAGGATAGTAGCAAGAATTTCAAGCTGTTCGTAGTAGGTGATGAAACGAGTGATTTCTGTGCTGTATACGTATTCGAAGTCTTCCTCAGTAACCAGATGGTGGGGGACTGTGTGATCCTCGATATCGTAGCGAACTCGGTCCCAGTTATAAGTTCGGATGAGATACTTCATCGCATCCTTCTTATGTTTCTTTTTAAGAAAATACATCAGGACTTCCCACTTGTAATTGGTTTCTAGGTTGTCTCCGTTGAAATCTATAAACTCGGCTATCGACTCTTCATCAGGCAATAGCTTTTGTATCTGTTCACGGATCAAGTCTTTGACAATGATTTTATCCGCTTCGATACCATAGATGCAGTTTTTCATGGCAGATTTCAAGCGCTTTTTACGCTTGTAGGCGGCTTCCCATTCAAGGTCAGTTTTTCCCAACACCACGTCATCCTTGACGAGTTCAGCCAGGGAAATCTTCACCTCATTGAGCAGCCGCTCCATGGTCATCTTCTCTGCAACGACCAAATCAGGCCGTTCGTTCTTCCTTTTGCGATAAAGAAAGAAGATGATAACCGCACCGACCAGCAATGCGACGAGAGTGAGAATCATCTCTAAAGACATATGTCACCCCTCCCATTTAATTTTACTTTTACTAAGTGACAGGAAAAACTGAATGCACTCCTTTAGGTCATTGTTGAGTTCCACGACACGGGGATCTTTGCGCAGAACATATTGGACCAATGTGTCCATTGTTCCAGAATTGCAAGATTCCACGACATAAGGATTGAAGTGAATCTTGCATGTGTCGCGCAATTTGAAGTCAGCGATCTTGGCGAGGTTCTTTACAGACCCGATCTCTTCATTATACTTGGCGATTAGGAGGACGCAGGGCTTGTCCTTCGGCCAGCTGTGGGATTCCTTCCATTCCTTAATCATTGTTAGAGAAGTCATGGAAGGTTCGCTCACGGCTACCATAGCGTCGCATTCTTCCAGGACAGCCTTAGAGGAAGGGTCGTCCAAATCATAGGCCAAGTCACAGAATGTGAAGTCAGTTTCTGTTTTCGCAAAGGTAAATTGGAATAGGGAAGTGACTTCCTCTTCGGTTAAAGACGGATCCCAGGAATACATGATATCGATGTTGGGGCCAAGACTCGTACAGTAATCCCCAAGGTCGGCTGGCTTAATGGCATGCGCTTCCAGTAGCTTAGAGACTTGAGAGATTGTACGTGTCGCATCCTGTTCGATTGCATCCGTACCGGAATAGTGCTTAATTGCCTGGTTATCGCCGGTGTAGCAAAGGCGTACTGTCCGTCCTTGACTGAAGGCAATGGCGTAACCCATTAGCAGGGTAGAAGCTGTAAGGCCACTTCTGCTCATGGGGGAGAAGACAGCTATTTTCATTTCTTTGTCACCACTTTCAGAAGATTCTTAGCAGACATGCCAAGCTTGTCCGCCATAATCTTGGATAGCACCTGTCCCATAGCAGGGGAGGGGCATACAAGTTTCTTGTAGTACTCGACCGTTTCGAGATTGGCCATAAGATCCTTAGAATATGGGACATTATTCTTACCCTTCATGGAGCCCTTTCCCATATGGATTGTAATCATCTCATCGGCGAATGTTTCGACGATATCTTCATCCAACACTTCCACGCCGGCGCCCTGGATATAGAGGAGGACATCCGTTTCCTCGTTGTACAGATTGTCAAGGATAACATGATCGTAGTCCTCTCGATTGATCTCGTCGTGCAGCCACAATTCATCCGCAGTATCGTCAGTGACGAAGATGGTGATATTCTGGTATTGCCCATAGTTACTGCCATCTTCGAGCAACCGGCAATATTGCTCGTTACTACGAATACTTTACCCATAGGCTGCAGCATTTTCATGAGGGTGTAGATACATGTCCGTTTATCTGTACGCCCCATAATGCTGATTTGCATTTAGTTCACCCCTTCTTCCTTTTCTTCGTCGGTGTTTGTGATCAAGGAATCCTGTTGCTGAGATTCCTGCTCAGCCTTCTTTTCAGCTTCCTTCTCGGCTTCCTTGCGCTCAGCCTCATCCTGGACGTAGTCCGTATTGGCTTTGCTGTTAAGGTCGTTACGGCCCGCAACAATAAGGGAACCGCTATTATCGTTTAGACCGAACTGCCGGCGGGCATTGTCGATTGCAGCACGCAAAGTGTTTTCAGTATTGACCTGAGCTTTATCAATGATATTAGGGTCCTTGAGGATAATAGCTGCAACATTGGCAGGAACACTGTAGTAGCTTTCTGCCTCCTTCTGAATACCGGGTTCTACGTACTTCGTCAGATACAGGTCGGAACCATATCCGGCAGACAGGTAGAAGTCAACCAGGGCTGCCTGATACAGATGCATTTCTTCTTCGGTCATGTGAATTTTCAAGGTGCGGTTGGTGATAGACATTACGCGCTTATGTGACAGAATAAGAAAGTCCTCCCCACGTGGGTAGGTGATACGAAGATCAACATAATCACCCTCCAAAAGCCCAATAGGCCACCGGTTGCCGGTAATATCTACCTCACGGGTTGTGTCCGAAATTGCTTCCGTCATGACCATGTCTTTTGTGATGGGGGTTCCGGGGGTAATTGCAACTTTACAGTACATCCCAACCAGATCTGACATTTCGGCAAAAGTGTCGTTCTTTAGGGATTGTGGGATGCTTTGCTCTTCCACCATATCTTCGGTGATTTCCTGCCCTGCGTACGTAGCGGTTAACACTGTGTAACATGGTACGATGGGGCCGACCTCAGCAATCTTTGCATTGGCAGTTGCCAGTTGACTTGTTAGATTCTCGACCTTCTTTTCCTTGAAGTAATTCGTGACAAAGAAAGTCGCTCCACAGAATACTGCGATCACAAGGGTGCAGAGCAGTATTTTCAGTACTTTATTCAATTCTGGTCCCTCCTCTAGGCTAAAAGTAGGATAGCGATAAATAGCACGCGGAACAGATTAGCTTGGTTCCGCTGTTTGAAGTCCGCCAATGTCATAGCCACTAGGGTAATGAAGAAAGCGTCCTTCATAATCATCCAAAGAGTTAACAGCGTACTACCACCACCTCTGCTGTTGCTTCATTAAATTTAGCAGCCACTGTCTCAAGTGTGTCTCCCTCTCTTGCAAGGAAAAACTTGGCGTAGCTGTAAATCTCTTCTATGGAAAGCTTATCGATATCCACTGTTGTCGTTCCAGTTTGCCAGGTTCGGTTGGCAAAATAGATGGCATTCTCCTTTAGAGAGAGGTTAGGATTGTAAAGAAATCTCTTGGCATTCTTCTGTCCCTCGCGCAAAGGGCGCACCAGAATACGTACCGGAGCTAATGGTTCCTCTGATGCATCTGGGTTTATCGTATAGGTACCGCAGTACTTTTTAACGACATACTCAAAGATGCAAACCGAGTCAGTGACATCCGCATTCCCATAGGATTTGTAGAGTTTGTCATAGTATCTGGCAGATCCTTTCTCAGACTGCGATCGATACCCTTCGGGCAAGATCGCATATTTCCATGACCAGTTATTTACTTCTATGGCAGGCTTGCCAGTGAGAGTATATGCTAGGTCAATCAGGTTCGCACGAATCTCTGTCAGGACCATAGAGGAGTGATGGTGATTCATCCCCTTCTTAGAAATAGCACTCTCGATACCAAAGCATGCGATGTGGCAGCCGTTCAGGTAACGTGAGAGGAAATCCTTGAAGTCATGACAGTACTGTGAGTTGTTGTAAGCCGAGCCAGGAGCTCTGAACTGTAAGATAGCAAGACGGTCTCCGTCTGGTGTTCCTACAGTCATTGCCATATTTGTTTTGCCGGGGTCCACCGCAACTACGATGTTTCCGGTAAATGCAAAGGCAGGAAGTCTATCCCCAGCAGAAAATTCAAATGGATCGCTTAAATTGATTTGTACTTGCACAGTACAAGGCACCTCCTAAATCAAATGCTGGGACTTATCGTTTTCTACAGTTGTAAAACGCCTCCAATCTATTTGTGTCCACAGGGCACTGCCCCATGATGTAATCTAGGTCATCCCAGTCATCAGGGGTACGGGCAACCATAATCGCCTTAGCATAGGCGGCTTGCACCTGTACCATCAGTTCATCTGCTGCCCCTTTCACAAACCCTCTCGGCTTGGCTGTGAGTCCTAGAATTTTGTATAAGGACTCTTCTGCGTCACGCCGTGACCTCAATTTGTAGTTTTTCTGATGCAGGGCAATGACATCCATATAACCTTCACACAGCAGAAGCTGCGGCTTTTTCGTCGTTCTTGCAATATGCAGGCCGTATAAATTTCTGCTTTTATCAAAGATCACAGTCTCCGGAGAGTTTAAATATTTCGGCTCGCCGTCCCCCATCACGCGTCCGCCGAAACCGATCACCTTCCCTCTTACGTCCATGATCGGAAACATCGCCCGGTTCCAAAATTTATCGCG
>OFGR01002613.1_pt1 | contig 11730 bp, 9 predicted proteins | sample 1521811 | NCBI WGS metagenome assembly OFGR01 (sample SAMEA3504098, study PRJEB24116) | mouse gut metagenome | biome: mouse gut; feature: mouse-associated habitat; material: faeces | place: Denmark | collected 2011
CAGGCCGCCAGGTAGATCAGGGCGTCCCCCAGGTGGATATAGCCCCCGGTGGGGATGGGGATATGGAGCATGTAGGCGGTCATCACCGTGATGGCCGCGGCAAACAGGGCGGTGGCGGCCATCAGGTGCGGATTGTCTTTGTGGGGCATAAAAACCGCCTTCTTTCAGTTGTTTTTGTCAAAGGCCCGGATGAAGTCGCACAGCTTCTCCACCCCCTCCACCGGCATGGCGTTGTAGACCGACGCACGCATTCCTCCGGTTTTCCGGTGGCCCTTCAGGTTCACAAACCCGGCCTCGGTCGCCTCCTGGACAAATTTCGCGTCCAGCTCCTCGCTCTGGGTCCGGAACGCCACGTTCATGCCGGAGCGGGAACCGGGCTGGGCGGGAGCGGTGAACAGCCGGGACTGGTCGATGGTCTCGTAGAGCATCCCGGACCGGGCGTCACGCAGCTTCTGCATTCCGGCCGCACCGCCCTGTTCCTCTACCCAGTCCAGCATCAGGCCCAGCATGTAGATGCACCAGCAGGGCGGGGTGTTGTACATGGAGTCCTTGTCGATCATGGTCTTGTAATCCATCATCAGAGGCGTGCAGGGCAGGGCGCGGCCCGCCAGCTCCTCCCGGAGAATCACCACCGTCAAGCCGGCGGGGGCCATGTTCTTCTGGGCGCCGGCGTAAATCAGGCCGTATTTGGACACATCCACAGGCCGGGACAAAATATCCGAGGACATATCGCACACCAGAGGGACCTTGCCGGTCTCCGGGACGTACTGCCACTCTGTTCCGAAAATAGTGTTGTTGGCGCAGTAGTAGAAATACCGGGCCTCCGGGTCCAAAATCAAGTCCTGCTGGCCGGGGATGTAGGTATGGTTTTTGTCCGCCGAGGAGGCGGCAATATTCACAGTCCCGTACTTTTTGGCTTCTTTCGCGGCGATTTCCGAAAAATTACCGGTAACGGCATAGTCCGCCTTTCCGCCCTCCCCCATCAGGTTCAGGGGGACCATGGAGAACTGTCCCGATGCGCCGGTTTGCAGCAGTAGGATACGGTAACCCTCCGGAATGTTCATCAGGCGGCGCAGCTTGGCCTTGGCCTCCTGGAAAATCTCGTCGAACATCCTGGACCGGTGGCTCATCTCCATCACGGACATGCCGCAGCCCTTATAGTTGGTGATCTCCGCGCCTGCACGCTCCAGGACGGACAGAGGCATGGTGGAGGGGCCGGCGGCGAAATTATAGACGCGCTGGTTGCTCATAGCAAAGTCGCTCCTTTTCAATCAAAATCGTGCCTCCAATTATAGTAAAGAGTTCGTATAAAGTCAATCTCGGAACTGCAAGGATTTTTTGTGCGATTTGTAGAGTGGGGGAGCCAAAGTGCCGCTCTGCCTCACAAACCACAGGTCAGTAATTTCGACGGGTCCGCTTTTTTCCCCGTTTCGCACAACTGCCGGAGCTGTTCGTCCGCCCAGACCACCTGGTTTCGTCCAAACCGCTTGGCGTCGTAGAGCATAGCGTCCGCCACCTGTAATTGTGCGGCCTGCACCATGCTGTCGTCAACGATCAGTATTTTTTCCACTCTGACATCCTCCTCAGCGGGGCGGTGTTTTGTGAGCAAATATTCACTCGCAAAGATGGTGACACCGCCCCTCAGCTTTCACATGGCATACTGAGGTGATAGTATACACCAGTTTATTTTGATTGACAATATGTTTTTTGGGGGTGTGCGGTCTATTTTTTAAGTAGCGCAGACTTTGGGTTTTGCCGCCTTCCGAAACGCAGAAAAAATCCTGAAATTTTTTCAAAAAAAGCTTGACTGTTTCAAAAAAACTGGTATAATAGGGTCGTTGAGCAACACAGCCTTTTTATGGAGAGATGGCTGAGCTGGTCGAAGGCGCACGATTGGAAATCGTGTAACGGCTAATACCCGTTCAAGGGTTCGAATCCCTCTCTCTCCGCCACATGCTTAGAATGCCGCAGATAAAAATCTGCGGCATTCTTCTGTTTCCGGACCTTCTGCAATACAGATACTCTGCCTTCTATTTTGAGATTGATTTCCGTCCAGGGGTGTGCTATCCTTAGCGTATGAAAAAGAATGGCGCAGAACGTTCTATATACAAATTCTCAAAGCAATAAAAAGGAGTGTGTCAACATGAAAGACCAGAACTGTGCTCACTGTATGCGGGAGGACGCGCCCGCCCTGCTGGACGCCTTCGGTATCTTTATCTGCGAGCTGAGTGTCAGCAGCCTCATCCTCTTCAAGGAGCAGAGCCACACGGGCCGGTGCATCGTGGCCTACAAGGACCATGTCGGCGAATTGACCGACCTGACCGACGAGGAGCGGAACGCCTTTTTTGCCGACGTGGCAAAGGCCTCGAACGCGATTCACAAGGCGTTCCAGCCCGACAAGGTGAACTACGGTGCATACGGCGATACCGGACGGCACCTGCACTTCCACTTGGTCCCCAAATATAAGGACCAGTTTGAGTGGGGCGGCGTATTCCAGATGGACCCCAAGCAGGTGACACTGACCCAGCCGGAGTATGACGCTCTGATCGAAAAAATCAAAGCAAACCTGTAAGAAACAGAATGCCACAGACCATTATCTGTGGCATTCTGGTCTTTTCGCCAAAGAACAGACCACAAACCTACCCCCAATGAAGTATGTTTGGAGGGATTTATGTGTTCTTATCATTGTTAGTGATTCTGGTACTCATATATCCAATACCGATAGCGATAATCATGTCTTTGATTGCGGCCCACAGAGCCATCATGCTGCTGCTCTGTCTCTTGCTCCCATTTATCGGAATGCTTCTCATACTTATATGGCGCACAAGACCGGCGCGCGCCAAAAGGCGGAAGCGGGAAATGCTGCACAATGCAATCATGAATGACGCAGACGGAAGGTTTCATCCCACAAAATATGTGAAAAACGACTATTCTGAGATTGCTTTGTACATAGATGAATCTGCAAAAAAACTTTCATTTGTTCAATTTGATACAGAAGAAAAATTGATTTACGATTTCAGAGAACTCAAAGAATGCCTGGTTTTGAACAACGGGGCCGCTGCCATTTCCGCAGCAGATTTCCTAACCGCCGCCAAGCCGCTTTCCTTGTCCCTCTCTCTCAGAGTCACCACATCCAATATACAGCATCCGGCCTATGAGATCCCTTTGATTACCAGCTCAACCGATCAAGCTTCGGATGAATATAGAGAAAAAATGAAATTTGCACAGGAGCTTTATACTGCCATCACTAACATAATAAATCAAAATTAAGCTGTATTTTATTCAGAATTCTATCTTTGATTCGCAAAGTAGTGCAGCCCCTCGGCTTCACCCTCAGTTCCCTCTACATTTACGAATTAAATAAATATTGCACTCATTCCACAAAACTGCTCCCGCCGTGGACCGCCGCTTCCCACCCATGCTTCAGCTTGTAGACCTGGTGGAAATAGGCGGACACATCGTCTGTCATACCGCTGTTCAGCCAGTCTATAATATGCCCAAAACATTCGCACTTGTGGTACCGAATCAGTATCGCCCGGTCCGCCTCGTCCATCGCCTGTCTGGCTGGGGCGGCGTCCACATAGGTGGCCGCTACATACCGGCATACCTCCATCAGCCCCCGTTCAAAGACCTCCCGGCTCAGGGAATTGTAGATGTGCAGAACGGCCCGCTTGCGTTCCAGCACAAAGCCTACCACCGCGTCAAAGCACTCCTCCAGGGAATCCAGGGTGGGGTGACGGGCGGTCATCTCCTGCACCTGCTCCGCAATGATCTCCTCCAGCAGGGAGGGCAGGTCCTCGAAATGGTAGTAGAAGGAGTTGCGATTGACGCCGCAGGTCTCCACGATGTCCTTCACGGTGATACGGTGGAGGGGCCGTTCATCCAGCAGCTTCACAAATGTATCTTTAATGGCTTGCTTGGTCGCACTGGCCATAGAAAAAAGCCTCCCTTTCCAAATGGATGTTACATTCAAAAAGGCCGCAGTCTGTCAAAAGACTGCGGCCTTTCTGCAACTCTAGTCCAGCCGGAAGTAATCCGGGGACACATAACCGGTGCAAACGCCGGTCTTTTCCGTATAGAACAAGATCACATACCAGCCGCTGGGGTCCACGGCCTGGACGATAGCCTTCTGGCCGTTCTCCAGCCCGCCCAGGGCGGGATAGCTGGACCCCGGCCCGGAGCGGACATTCAAGCCCAGCTCCGCGTCAAAGACAGTCCCGGTCAGGGAGGCCGGCTCACAGTACACCAGACAGCTTGCGGACAGGGTCCCGCACCGGGCGGTCACCGTGACCGGCGCCAGCCCCGCCTGGGTGGACAGATTCGCCACCCGGCCGCTGGCCCCGGCAATCAGCGTACCGGGGTCGCTGGAGGTCCACTCCACCGTGCCGGAGGCTCCCTCCGGGGACAGCAGGGCTTCCAGCTGAACGCTCTCCCCGGAGCGCAGGGTCAATTCGGTCTGACTCAGAACCATCGCCTCCGCGGGAATGCCCGGCTGAGGCTCCGGGGGCACATCCGGCTCCGAGGGGCCAGAGGGGTCCGACGGCTCAGACGGTTCGGACGGCACCTGGGGGGTGAGCGTCATCCCCTGGTACAGCAGCGAAGCCATTTCCGCCCGTGTCAAATCGTCCTTGGGCCGCAGCTTGCTGCCATCCAGCATCCCCTGTTCCGCCAGGGTAGCCGCATGGGGCGCCGCCCAGCTTGCCAGCTGGTCCTTGTCCTGGAACTGGTCCAATGCACTGAGCGCACCGTCCGGGCATTCCACGCCCATCATGGGCAGGGCACGGCGCAGGATGGTAAAGGTCTGCTCTCTTGTAATTTGATTCTTGGGGCCGAACTCCGTGTCAGAAATCCCCGAAATCACCCCGTTGGCGTGGCCCCAGGCCACCGCCTTGGCGTAGTAATCCGTCGCGCTCACATCCTGGAAGGGGGTAGCGGCCTTGGTCTCCGGCTGGCCCACCGCACGGTAGAGCATCAGCATAAAGTCGCCCCGGCGGATGGTGTGGTCCGCGCCGAACTCCGTGTCGGATATGCCGGACACAATGCCCTGCTGGTAGCAGAACTCCACCGCGTCATAGGCCCAGTGCCCGGGCGGCACGTCGCTGTGGGCGTTGCTCAGGGTCACCGGGATACGCACCGTCTGGTGGAACACCTGGGCCACGATGGTCCCCTTGGCCCCGGACTGGTCGGAGGCGGTAAACAGACCCTCCGGCGTAATGGTCCCCACGTCCCCCTCGATCGTCCAGGTCAGGGAGTTGAGGTCCCGCATGGCCGTCCGGCCCCAGTAGGTCCCGGAGGCGGCCAGCTGCACGCTGTCTCCCGGCTCCAGGCTGAGGGAGCTAAGGGCTGTGGTAGAATTGGCCCGCGTGACGGTCAGGCCGCTCAGGCCGCTGACCACATGGACCTGGGCCGTCCCCTGGAGGCCCGTGCTGGAGGTGATGGTGATCGTATCCGTCCCGGCGGACGAACCGGCGGTGTAGTGGCCGTTTTCAATAAAGCCCAGTCCATTGGAGGCGAATGACACATCCCCTATGCCTGTGCTGACGGTGTTGCCGAATTCATCCACTGCCACCACCTGGCCCAAATCCACACCGGTGCCGGCCAGCACCACGGGGCCGTCGTTTTTCAGGGCCAGACGCTGGGGCGTGCGGCTGGCGGATTTGGTCACCAGCAGCAGGAAGGTGGCGCAGGCCCGCGCCTTGCCGTCGGAGGGCTTATTGACCAGTGCGGTGCCGTCCTGGCCGGGGAGCAGCACGCTCATGGTGGTGGAGCCGCCGCCGTCCAGGTTCACCGCCCAGACACAGCCCTGGTCCCGCAGCTCCGCCGCCAGATTGGCTTCGCTGACTCCGTTGGAGTAGCCGCTCTGCCGTCCGTCCACGGCGTAGAGCAGCAATGTTCCGTCGGCCTTCATGCCCAGGGCGGTCCGGGGCTGCCGGCCATCCTTTGTGTAGGTCCAGTTGGAGGAGTCCTGGATCATCCCGTCCCGGACCAGAATATCGCCGCAGCCGCTGGCCCACTGGGCATTGCTCAACCGCTCGTCGTCACAGGAGGTGGTCAGGGTCACGGTGTCCCCCACCTGGAAGCTCTCATATACCGCGCTCAGGCCGGACTCCTCCCCGGCGGTGAGCAGATACATATCCGGGCCGATCTCCACGTCCTGGTTCCCGGTAAAGGTTTCTACCACCTCCAGGGTCAGGGTGGAGTTGACGGTGAGCTGGGAACTAAGCGTTTCGCCCGAAAAGGGGTCGTACTGGGGGACCACCCGCAGCTTGACAAACCAGCCCTCCGCGCCCTTGGTGTGGGAGGAGACGGTGGAAAAATCGTCGTTGAACAGATACAGCCCGCCTCCGGCGTTCCGGCGCTTGTTGAAGTGGGTCAGGGAGGTCTGGGTGTCATCCCGCAGGTTGGTCAGGGTGATGCCCACGCTGGCCCGGCCCATCAGGTCCATCTGACCGTTGGACACCACCAGCACGGATTCCTGCTCCGGGCTGCACAGATACACGCCGTCCTCCACAGCGATGCCCAGGGGGACGCCGTAGGGGGAGAAAAAGTCGCTGTTGATGCCCCCCAGCACCTGGTAGCCCATCTCCTGGGCCCGTGTGACCGCCTTGTTGATGGTGGCGGCTCCGTTGGTGGTGCCGGCGCTCTGGAGGAAAATGACCTCCACCGGACTGTTGGCGGCGCGCTCCAGGGCGAAGCTCTCCACCCGGCTGCCGGTGTCCGACTCATAGACGGTGTTGACGTAGTCCAGTCCGTCAGCCAGGGTGCGCCGGGTCTGGATTTTTGGGGTCCCGGTGCTGGCGGACACGGCGGGCAGGATCAGGGCCAGGACCAGCAGCAGGGCCAGCGTCCGGCGGGACAGGGAAGACAATTTTTTCATGGGAACTCCTTACAATCTCAGTTGAAAACACTTACAGCCAGCCAAAGGCCCTTGCCTCTGGCTGGCTGAGGGGAAACGCCTTGAAACTCAGCGGTTTTTAAAGCCGGTGACCTTCTCCTTGTTGACAAAGGCGGTCATAGCGTCCTTCTGGTCCTCGGTGGCGAAGCACAGGGCGAAGGCCTCGGCCTCGAAGGCGGCTCCGGTGGCCATATCGGTCTGGAGGCCCCGGCGGATAGCGGCCTTGGACTCCCGGACGGCCACCTGGGCGTTGGCGGCGATGGCCTGCGCCAGCTCCAGGGCCTTGTCCATCAGCTCCTCCGGGGGGTACACGTGGCTGACCAGACCCATTTCCTGGGCCTGGGCGGCGGAGATGGTCTTGGCGGTCAAGATCAGCTCCATGGCGTTGGAGGTCCCCACGATGCGGGCCAGCCGCTGGGTGCCGCCGAAGCCGGGGGTGATGCCCAGGCCAACCTCCGGCTGGCCGAACTTGGCCTTTTCGCTGGCGACCCGGATGTCGCAGGACATAGCCAGCTCGCAGCCGCCGCCCAGGGCGAAGCCGTTGACCGCGGCGATCACGGGCTTGGGGAAGTTTTCCAGTTTTAAGAATACCCCATTTCCGAACAGTCCAAACCGCTTGGCTTCCATGGGGGAGAGGTCCTTCATCTGAGCGATGTCGGCTCCGGCCACAAAGGAGCGGCCCGCGCCGGTGAGGACCAGCACCAGGATATCGTCCTGGGCCGCGGCCTGGTCCAGGGCGGCGTCCAGGTCCCGCAGGACCTGCTCGTTGAGGGCGTTCAGGGCCTCCGGGCGGTTCATGGTCAGGATGCCGATGGGGCCTTTCGCTTCCAGCGTCACAAAAGACATATGCAATTCCTCCTAGTTAAATACGATGTAATTTCAATGGCTGGTCCTATTATACATGATTGGGGTGGGAAAAACAAGATGGAAAAACAGAGGGGGTTTTCCCCCTCTACGTCCCCTCCCGAAAATCCGGCGAGCGGAACATCCGGGCCAGCACGCCAACTGCCGCCGCCGCCAGCACCACCTCCGCCAGCGGCTGGGCGTAGGCCAGGCCGTACAGGGGGCACAGCCGGTTCAATACAATCAGCGCCGGAATTTCCAGTACGATTTTACGCAGAATGGCAAATACCAGAGCCTTCCGGCCCATGCCGCAGGCCTGGAACACCCCCACCGCCATGAAATCCACACACAGGAAGGGCTGCGCCAGACACAGCCCCCGCAGCAGCCGTCCCCCGCAGGCTACGATCTCCGGGTTTTCCATAAACAGCCCAATCAGCCAGTAGGACCCCAAATAGTACCCTGCTGTCATCACTCCCAGAAAGCCCAGAGCCAGCTTTTCCGTGAAAAAGAGCACGTCCTTCAGCCGGCGGGGATTCCGGGCGGCATAATTATAGCTGATCAGCGGCGTCATGCCCTGGGACAGTCCCAGAGCAATGTACATCGGGATCATGCCGATTTTCTGGGCAATGCCCATCGCGGCCACCGCGCCGGGACCGTACACAGAGGTGAAATTATTGAGTACTGTCATACCCGTCACGTTCAGCAGATTCTGAATGGCGGCGGGCACGCCCACTCCGCACACCTGCCCGGCGATCCGCTTGTCCAGCCGGAACATAGACGGTTTCACACAAACGAAAGTCTTTCCCCGACGGACGTACAGCAGCACGAAAAAGTACAGACAGGCGGCGCAGTTGGACAAAAACGTCGCCAGCCCCGCTCCGGAGGCCCCTAAGCCAAAGCCCCAGGGCAGAATGAAAATCGGGTCCAGCAGCATATTCAGGGCGCACCCGCTCATGGTACCCACGCTGGCGTGGAGGGAGGCCCCCTCCGCCCGGAGCAGATAGGCCAGCACCACGTTCAGGATCGCCGGAGCCGCCCCGCAGGAGACGGTCCAGCGCAAATAGGCCCCAGTGGCGGCGGCTGTGGCGCTGTCGGTCCCCAGCAGGGCCAGCAGCGGCCCCCGGAACACCGTGCAGGCCAGCGAAAACAGCACGCCGCTGCACAAAGCGCAGTAAAACCCAAAGGCGGAGCTGCGCCGGACCGCGTCGTAGTCCTTGCTGCCCAAGGCCCGGCTCATCATACTGGAGCTGCCCACCCCAAACAGGTTGTTCACCGCGTTAAAGGCCAGCAGCACCGGCGCGGCCAGGGTCACGGCGGAATTTTCGATGGGGTCGTTGAGCATCCCCACAAAGTAGGTGTCCGCCAGATTGTAAAGCACCATCACCAGGGAGCTGAGTACCGTAGGCACCGACATGGCCAGCACTGCCTGAGGAACTGGGGTCTGCTCGAACAGGGTCGTTTTCTGCCGGTCTGCGTCCATGAAACCGCCGCCTTTCTTTTTTTGACATGTGTGCTTACGCCTTTTCGGAAAATACTACCACAGACGGGTCAAAAGCGCAACATTTCAGGGACCCTTGGGAAAAATTTTTATCATCCCCTCAATTTCTGCGCCCTGTCTAATGACAAACCGCCGGTTTTATGGTAAAATTCAAATCAAAGAAAAGGGGGGCTGCCGCTATGCGCAACCAGGGTCCGTATTCCATCGAGGAAATTCTGCAAATACTGTGCCAGCTCCCGGAGCCAGGGCGGGAAACAGGGGCTGGAGATCCCTTCCTCCAATTCATGGACGAGATGCCCGGCGGCTTTTTAATCTACCGTGCGGACCAGAGCGAGGAGCTGCTTTACGCCAACCAGGGGCTTTTACGGATGTTCCAGTGCGGGAGCATGGAGGAGCTTCGGGCAATGACGGACAACTCCTTCCGGGGGCTGGTCCATCCCGACGACCGTGCGGCCGTGCAGGAGAGCATCCAGCGGCAGATCGCCGCCAGCAAGTACGACCTGGACTACGTGGAGTACCGGGCCTGCCGCCGGGACGGCAGTGTGCGCTGGATCGAGGATTACGGCCACTTTGTCCGCAGCGAGGCCATCGGCGATATTTTTTATGTGTTCCTGGGGGACGCCACCGACAAAAAGGCCCAGATGGACAAGAAGGCCCGACGGCAAACGGAGGTCATCGAGGGCCTCAGCGTCAGCTATGAGTCCATCTGCTATGTAGACCTGGACCAGGATATCGTGACCCCCTACCGCCTCAGCGGCCGGAACATGGCCCTGTTTGAGGGGCGGCTCCAGGATATGCCCTACTCCTGGTATACCCAGCAGTATATCACCACCTGGGTCCACCCGGAGGACCGGACCCTGGTGGACCGGGGCACCGCGCCCAATTACATCCGGGAAAAGCTGGCGGAGCACCGCACCTACTACTTCAACTACCGGGTCCAGGCCGGGGAGGAGCTGCAATATATCCAGCTCCGGGTGGTCAACGCGGACCCCCATCAGAAGGTGAAGCATGTGGTGCTGGGCTACCGCCGGGTGGACGAGGAAATGCTGAGCCAGATGAAGCAGCAGGCCCTTCTGGCGGAGGCCCTGGCAAAGGCCAATCTGGCCGTGAACAGCCAAAACACCTTTTTGTCCAACATGTCCCACGACATGCGCACCCCGCTCCACGCCATGTTCGGCTTCACCTCCCTGGCCAAGCTGAACCTGAACAAGCCCCAGGAGGTGGCGGGCTATCTGGACCGGGTGGAGACCGCCGGGCGGCAGCTTCTGGATATGATCGAAAATCTGCTGCGGGTGTCCTGCCTGTCCGAGGCCGGGGGCGTGAAGGAGACGGAATGCGACCTGCGCCAGGCTGTGCGGGAGATTTATGACTTTCTGCACCCCCAGGCCCAGGAAAAAAACCTCGCCTTCCACCTGGACTGCACCGGCCTGACCCACCCCCACATCTACGCCGACGGGGAAAAGCTGCGCCAGATGCTGACCTATCTGGTCAACAACGCCGTGACCTACACCAAGTCCGGCGGCAGCGTCACCATCACCGTCTCCCAGGAGGAGACGAACAACCGCACCGGGGTGTACCACCTGACGGTGGAGGACACGGGCGTGGGCATCAGCCCGGAATTTCTGGACCGCATTTTCGAGCCGTTTCCCCGCGAGCGAAACTCCACCCTCAGCGGCATCCACGGCATCGGCCTGGGCCTGACCATCGCCAAAAGCATCGTGGATATGATGGGCGGTACGATTCAAATCAAGAGCGCCGTAGGCAAGGGCACGGTGTTTACCACCACCTTCCATTTCCGGCTCCAGCCCCGGCCCACCGCCTTCCGAAAATCCCTCCCCATCAAGGAGACGGCCCAGCGCATCCTGCTGGCGGAGGACAACGAGATCAACCGGGAAATCGAAATCGAGCTGCTGGAGCAGCTTGGGTTTATCATTGACCCCGCCGAGGACGGGCAGATCGCGCTGGATAAAGTGAAGGCCTCCCCGCCTGGACATTACGACCTGGTGCTGATGGACCTGCAAATGCCGGTCATGGACGGCTGGCAGGCCTCGGAGGCCATCCGGGCGCTGCCGGACCCGATTTTGTCCCAAATCCCCATTATCGCGTTGTCGGCCAACGTACTGCCCAGCGACCAGAAGCGCTCCAAGGAGTGCGGCATTGACGCGCACCTGAACAAGCCCATGGACCTGCCCCTTCTGCTGGCGACCATCGAGGAGATCACCGGACTGCCCCGCCCCTCCTGATTCGCTGTGATATGAAAAAGCCGCCGGATGGAAGAAAACTCCCATCCGGCGGATTTTTTATGAAGCGTTGCCCGCTGCGGCTTTCGCCTTCTTGGTCCGTTTTTTTCGCCGGCGAAGCAGAAGCACACTGCCTCCCGCCGCCGCGCCCGCCAGCACCAATCCGGGCAGGGGATTCAAGGGCTGTTCCTCCACCCGGACCTGGGCCGTTTGACCGGCCAGCTCCACCCGCAGGGAGGAGCCGTCCCGGCTCC
>OFGR01002618.1_pt1 | contig 11723 bp, 19 predicted proteins | sample 1521811 | NCBI WGS metagenome assembly OFGR01 (sample SAMEA3504098, study PRJEB24116) | mouse gut metagenome | biome: mouse gut; feature: mouse-associated habitat; material: faeces | place: Denmark | collected 2011
TTACCCCCAATTTCGATTGCATATTGCGTTTGACGGGCCTTTAATCAGCGGTTCCTTAAGTTTATCGCAGATCATGACCGAACGCTTGTTGCTATCTTTATGCCAATTTCCAAGCCAACTTATACTGTTCATGTTAGCTCCGCACAAGGCGGGACAGTAGAAGGTAGCGGCAGTTATAAAGAGGGGGAAACTGTTACCGTAAACGCTGTACCTGATAACGGCTATCGCTTTCGGCGTTGGGAGGAAAACAGCGTACAGGTCAGCACAGAGGCTCGATATTCTTTCGCAGCAGAAACAGATCGGATGTTAGTTGCTGTTTTTGAGCTGATTCCACAATCCGGGCAAGATTCAACATATGTCCCCGGAACACCATCTACCTCATATCGTCCGAACGGTGGCAATACCCAGCCTACCACTACTTCGCTACCATCACGAACAGAGGTTCAGGCACCCACACTGACTAACGGAAAAATCACGCTACTTGCTCCCGATAACTTGTTTTGGGGAGGATATAAAACTGGCAGGGATAACGGTGCAGGAACCGTCACACGGGCGGACTTGGCCCAGCTTGTCTATTTCATGATGGATACCGAGAGCGTGAAAATCCATGGAGTAACCCAATCTCCCTTTCGTGATGTAGAATCTGGAGCATGGTACGAAGCGGCAGTTGGCACTTTGCAAAATGCCGGGATCATGGTCGGATGTGGAGATGATCTATTCTGCCCGGATCGCACATTGACATGGGGTGAATTGCTCACAGTGTTCGCCCGGTTTACTGAGGATGAACCGCTTACAGAATACTATACGGGGGAGCATTGGGCGAAGGACTCTGTAAACAAAGCCTTTACCCTTGGATGGTTGGAATATACAGAAGTATTTGATCCGGGAAGAATCGTAACAACTGGCGAAATGGTCGATTTGATACAAGAAGTTTTCCGATGGAATAACGAATAAGATATTGCCCCCGGATTTACCGGGGGGCAATATCTGTTCCAACAGCAATTATGCGGTCTGCTCCGGGAAAGCGGAGCCATACACCGCATGATCTTCCTCCTCGAATTGTTCTGAATCGTCCATATCATCAACGCCTTTCGGGTCAGGTCCCTCCGTCTCGTCTGTTGCCGGGAGCAAAGACCGCATAACATCCCGCCGTGTCTGCACCGAAGTAGGCTTTGCGCTGCCAGCAGATACCGTGTGATTGTACTCCGGAGATATAGAAGGGTGCCCACCGAAGAACTCGGTCAGGGTGCGGTTGATCTCGTCCTGGCTCACACCATTTTCGACTGCAAGACAGCAGTAATAGGCGCAACTGATGAAGTGCGTTCTACCCTTGACAGTGCGGAGAACCTTATTGTTGACATCAATCAGGCTCCTGACGAACACCACATAGGCGTCCAGCCCAGAGCTAATCGTGTCCAGAATTTCACCGTCAACCTCGACTTTGCTGGCCCACTCCCGGAAGGGCTTGGTGGAGAAGTCAGGGGATTCCTCTGTGATTAGCTGGTAAAGCTGCATGGCAATCATCTCGTCCGTGAACCGTTTCCGGCCAGCCTCCGATACTACGAACTGAATCGCCTTGTGCTTGGCGAGCTGCTGGAAGGTCGTCAGGCTGGGGACATTGGCACGGGTCAGCTCAATAGCACTCAAAGGCTTGCCGTTATTCAGCCTGCGGAAGAACTCTCTGATTTCCGTTTCGGTCATTCCCTCATAATAGTAAATCGTGAGGTTATAATCCTTAATTCGATCCTGCGCCCATTCGGGCAACTGCGAAAAATACAGTCCGCTGACATCTTCCACGCACCCGTTGTCATCTACGACAGTAGGGGTCTCGGGAGTCAACGCAAATTCATCGTGGAGATATTCGCTGATGGCATTGGACCGCTGCTTTCCGTCCAAGCTGTCATAAACGCCGTTTTCGTCACGGGTAAAGTACATGGCAGGGATCGCATAGCCATAAATCATGCTGTGGATCAGGAGGGATTTTTTCTCTGCACCCCACACAAGATTGCGCTGTACGGCGTTGTCGTAATTGACTTTGCCCTTCTCCATCTGGTTTGCCAGGGCTTTTGCCGTCCAGTTGATATTGAATCGTTGCATATCGTCACATCTCCTCATATTCTACATAACAGATCCGCTTGGCACATAAGTTATTCTCTTTCTCGTGTCAAATTGCCTGTGGGCTGGATGCTTACTTCCTTTTTCCGAAACTTATTGTACCATATCAAATTTCACAACGCCTCCGATTGCCCCATAACGCATGGCTATAGGAATGTTGATTTTGAAACAAAACGCCCCAGAATCAAGTGATTCTGGGGCGTTTTTCTTCCTAAAATTAGTCCAACAAACGACCGCTTTGATGCAGCCTACTTGAGCGGAAATCAAGTTGAGCGGCTATTGTGCAAATCAGCAGCTCTTTGTGAACCCATTTTCTTCCATATATTCCGCTTCTGCCTGAGCGAGTTCTTCTACAAGTTCTCTATCTAATCCTTTGTGCTCAACCACATAGTCTTCAATAGCTTGAACTTCGACCACGGCATTAGCAGTCTCCTCATCCGGGAGGAATGGAGTTTCATCTTCGTGACCATACCCACTGATACCGATTGAGGCAAGATACTCTTCTTCACCATAGAGGTACATATCTGCATCTTCAACAGTGCATCCGCACTTCTCTGCTAGATACTGAGCGAGTTCATCCAAGTCTAATACCAATTCGCTTTCCATAATCTGCCTCCGCATAAGCCAAATAATGTTTGTTGCTATCTTCCTGTTTCTATTATAAATCATTTCTCATACTTATGCAAGTGAAGATTACAGGGAGTGGACATATTTTGATGCGCAACTGCATTATTTGCACATACACCAATATTGTGTTTTAACAGATCTTCCGATATGTCTCGAAATTCGGGAATTTCCGCAGATTCCACAACCAAAATCAGCATAATTGGTTCCTCCAATAGAACAGTTTACGCGGGGATCATAGAAAGAAACTCCTGCTCGGTCAAAACGGGGATGCCCAGCTCCCGGGCCTTGGTGAGCTTACTGCCGGGCTTCTCCCCGCAGATAACGTAGCTGGTCTTGCGGGTCACGGAGCTGCCAGCGGTGGCCCCGAGGCTGACGATCTTGCTGTTGATGCCGTCACGGGTGAAGTGCTCCAGCTTGCCCGTGGCAACGATGGTGCAGCCGTAGAAGGGGCTGTAGGTTACGCTGTTTTTGTTTTCCATGGTGATATTTTCCTTTCTATCTTCAAATGTAAATTCTTTCTGAAGCGTTTTCCACAGCTCCAGATTGTCGGGAACGCTAAACCAAGCGTGGATATTTCCACTCAGAGTTGCACCGAAGTCTGGCAGCGAGGTAAAGTCAAAGCCGCTTATCGCGGCTTTCTCAAAATCGTCCAAACTGCCGCCGAAGTAGTTATCCAATGCCCGGCTCGCAGTCCTTCCAATCATGGGAATGTCCATAGCCACCAGATAACGTACAAAAGTGGTCTTTCTGCTGGCGTGGATGGAATCCTGGAGGTTTTTGTAAGACTTGATACCGAAACCCTCCATGCCTATAATCTGATGGCGGTATCTGTCCAGATGGTAGAGGTCTTGATATGTGGTCAGGAATCCCGCAGAAATGAACTTGTCCAGTATTGCTTCTGAGATACCGGAAATGTCCATGGCCTTTTTCCCGACGAAGTGGACGAACTTGCGCAGCGTTTGATTGCCACAGTCAGGATTATCACAGTGGAGCGTTGCCACTTGGCCCCCCTTGCCACCAGAACGAGCGTAGATCCTCGTAGGCTTTCCACAGCAAGGACAGCGTTTCGGGATCAGGCTGGGGGCATAACGGCCACGGTCAAGGTTTTCCTCAATGTGGGGAATTATCATGTTGCGCTTGGAAACGAGGATACGACAGCCTGGGTGCAGTTCCAGTTCCTTGATGAAGGACAGGTTGTGCAGGCTGGCCCTCGACACAGTGCAGCCGTCAATCTCCACAGGGTCAAACAGGGCTACGGGCGCAATTTCCCCGGAACGGCTTGGCGTCCACTCAATGGAACGGAAGACTGTCTCCATCACATCGTCCTCAAACTTGAACGCAATGCCGTCCTTGTAGTGATGCCCTGTCCTCCCCAGCGTCTTGGAGAAGGAAATACTGTCATAGCGCAGCACAATTCCATCAATGGGCAACTTTTCGATATTGGCGATAGACCGCAGATGTTGAATTTTGCTTTCCGTCTCTGCCTGGGACGCGCCTTTTGACATACGAACAAAGGGACAGACCTCAAAGCCAAGAGGCTCCAAATCTTCCAACAGCCATCCCCGGCTGTCTGCGTTGCTGCCAAGAGTATCCATACCCTCAATGACGTTGAAGGCATAAAAGTAGATGCGGCGATCCTTACAGATGGACGGGTCAAGCAGCCGAATAGAACCAGCGGCAAGATTCCGGGCATTTTTAACGTCTTTGCCCTCGGTGTCCTTCATCTGCTCGAAATCGTCAGTATGGATCAGGCCCTCTCCCGTGATCGTGAGTTTCCCTTTGTGTGGGATCTTCAATGGCACGTTGCAGAACGCCGGGATGTTGTGGGTCACATCTTCGCCCACCTCACCATCCCCACGGGTGGATGCCTGGACCAGCCTGCCGTTTTCAAAGCAGAGCTTAACGGTCAGGCCGTCCAGCTTCAGCATGAGCAGCGCCGGGGCCACGGTAAGCATAGAAACCAGATCATCGGTCTGTTTTGTCTTGTCCAGGCTAAGGAGCGGAATGGTATGCCTGACCTTCCGCAGCGAACTCACAGGAGCATAGCCTACGGTCTGTGTGGGGGAGTTGCTAAGGACGATCCCCGTTTTCTGCTCCAACGCTGCCAGCTCGTCAAAGAGCCTGTCGTAGACCGCATCGGACACGCTGGGCTTTGCAAGATTGTAATATTCGTACCGATAACGATTGAGCGTTGCAGTCAATTCAGTGATACGCTGGACACTGACACCATCAGATTTTGACTGTTTTTTCTGCACTTTCTTCACCATCCTTAATAATCGTCTTGGAGCAACTTTGGTCTGCATCATTGTAAAGGTCGGTCAGTCGGCACTTAACCATCTTTACAACCTCGGCGTGGGCCTTGTAGCTGATGGCCGATTGTTCTACCAATATCTCGGTCATCCGATGTTCGGCCAGCTCAAGCGCACCAGCAAACTCCACCAGGAAATCAAGCAGGATAGAGAACTCGCTTTCTGGTGGAAGCTGGCGCATCCTCGCCAAAAGCGCATTAACCCCCAGCCACTCAACAACGGACTCCACCTGACTGCTGCCAACATCTGAACGGGCGTAAGGTACATAATGCTCCATCTTAACCAGCCTCGCTTACTTTCGCTGGCTTGTAGAAAGTGTTGGTATAGGCATCGTCAATGCTGAAACACCAACTGCCGTTGTAGGCTTTCCTCGGTTTGCGAGTGATGACCTTCCCATCGCCATCAATGGGCTTCAACTGGATCGTCTTACTGCTGGCCTTGATGATCTCATAGGTCACACGAACACGCTCCCATTTGAGAGAATCATCAACTCGGACGTATTGTTCCGCTGTGAACTGTTCGCCAACCTTGAAGGGATGTGTTTCTTGAAGCTCCTCTGACTTAATGATTTCCTTGATTTCGGCATAGGCAGTTTGGAGAACCATACCCTTCGCACCCCCGGTCAGTATGCGATAGGTGATATTCTGCGGGCCAGCTCCAATTACTTCAACCTCGGAATCAAATCCATCATTCAACCGGACTTGAAAGCCAATCTTGATGTTATCCTTGCTGAACTGGATACCGCCGCACTGGTCAACACAGGCTTCCAGGAACGCTTGCTTGTCTATGGCCTTTTCTATCAACTCAAACTCATGTTCCATCCAGCTAGTGACTTCCTCTACAGAAATTGGCGTACCGTCAAACCGCTTTTTCTTCTCGCCGTTCTCCATGGCCGCCAAAATTTCCTCATAGTGGACGATGTTTTTTTTCTGGCCCGGATTTCCTTCTTGCATTCCTTGATACGGCGGTCGAGATAGGCAATATCCCGGTATTTTGCCCCATCTGCTGTTGCCCTGGCTGTCTTTGCTCTGTCTTGGAAATATTCGCTCTTGCGATATTCCTCAAAGCCTTTCTCATACTGAGCGAACATCTTTTCCCGCCGACGTGCAAATGCCTGACTTCCAGCATGACCAGCAATAATCGGCTGGGTAAAGAACGCAATATCTCCGTGCATCCGGTTAAGGGGCTGCTGCAAGGCTGCACCCCGGCGCTCTGCGTTCTCTGCGTACTGTTCGTAACGCTCGGCCCGTCTCTCAGCCCGATCTGCCTGACGCTCCACCTGTTCGGAGAAGGACAGCCGCTCACCCTCCCGCTGTTCCTCGGTGAAGCCCAGCTTGGCAGCGACCTGTTTTGCCCACCACAGATTCGGTTCCTTGGCCCTGCTCACCCAACAGCTCCCGGTACGACTCCAGAGGAATGCACTTTTCAGATCGGCCTTCTGGTCTGTGGTCAGGGCGGCATACTCGGATTTCTCAAAATGCAGCTCAATTTTGGTCGTTTCCAGATTGAAGATATACGGTTTCATCCTCAGCCCACCTCCTTCACGATGCCGTACACATCATCGACATAGTAGGCCCCGGTGAAGAAGTTGAAAATCGCCGTACAACGGACGCCGTTGACCTCGGCCAGATACCGATTGTCCCCGATCTGCCGGATGATCTCAGCCTCGCCCAGCACATGGCGGTCATGCTCATGGTCTTTCAGACTATGGATGTATGCCTTGACTTTCATGTTCTGCCTCCATAAAATAGTAATTGGCTGGAGCCGATGAACACCGGCCCCAGCCATGCGTTATAAATCACAGCACCAATTTTCTTCCTCATAGGCCGTACCATAGGTGCGGTTGAACTCCTGCACGGCCTTGCTGGGAATGTAGGTTTCCTCGTCCGGGCAGAAACGGCCCTCGGCAATTATGAGCCGCAGGGCATCTCTCATTTTTTCCTCGTCATCGCCAAAGATGGCCTGTTCCTCGGCCTCGGTGATCTTGATAATTGCCCCCAGCCGAATCCAAAGTTCTTTCATAGACACCTCCAGCATCAGCCGATAGCGGCTCTGGCCCGGAAACAGAAACTTTCCATGCAGCTTTCAGCGGCAGCCCTCGGCATCTTCAAGAGCCGTGCGGCCTCATGCAGCGCAAAACCATCTACCAGCAGTTCAATGATTTTGTTTTCCCTTGGCGTGGCTACCTTTGCCACCTGTTCCAGAAGGGCCTTGCGCTCGGTCTGACGTTCAACGTCCTGCTTTTGGTCAGGAATGGTGCTATGGTAGCCCTCAGTATCCAGACTTACGGTGTAGCCACAGCGTTTAGCACGGGCATGGTATTCACCCTCCCGGAGAATGGAATCTTTCATAGCCCGGAACGCCATCGCCTTGAACTCCACCCCGGCGGGAGGGTTGCGAAAATACTGCTGCACAGCGGAGAGGTAGCCAAAGATCACGATGTCATAGAAATCATCCATTGGGAGACGTTTATAGCGGAGATAATCAACGACCATATCGTGGTGTTGCTCCGCAAACTCCCGTTCCTCTTTCGTCATAGGCCGCAAAGCCCTCATGCTTTTTCAGCTCCTTTCGATGATAGGGCATAATAAGAGGGAACCCCTTGCGGCGCAAAGGATTCCCTCAAAGGTAGATTTGCTTAATCGACCTCCAACGGCAGACAGACGATACGGCCATCCATGCCCCAGAACATTTCCGGGGTATAGAATCGCTCCTGATACCGTTTGATCTGCTCCGGAGTCAGACTGACAAGATGGTCATTCTCTGGTGCGCCGCAGAGGAAGAAGGTGCCAAATACGATGTCGTATATCTGCCCATGTTCATCCCGCAATCCTCGATTCGGCGGGAAATCCATAAGCTGACCCTTTTCATTGCAGACCAGAGCGACAGGTTCCTTAAAAGGATAGATAGCCTGCATATGGCCGCCTACGATACCCTGCATAGCGTTCAGAGAATCTTCAATCTCCCTCTCTTCCGGCCTCTGTTCAGGTTCAACTACTAAAACACGCATAGCAACGCTCCCTTCCTCATGTGTCCTGCTCAAATTGGTAGAAATCCTCGTCACAAGTGAAGCACTGATAGTCATAGCCAGGTAACAGGCTCTTGAATAGCGGACTGCCGCATTTACGGCAAATGCCGCAGCTTTCCATGATGGTCATGTGACGTAGTTCCTCTGGCTCAACGCCAGCGGCAAACAGGAATGACTTTGCCTGTTCTGGACTATCGAACATCCGTATCTTCCCGTCATCGTCAAGCAGAAATTCCAGTTCGGTGTTGATGGTAATGCCGTCTACCGGGCGGGCAACAACAGCTTTACTCATACGCCCACCTCAAATTTTCCCCGCAGCCAGCGGACGGCCTGACGCTTCCGGGAAAATTCCTCCGTCCATGCGTCCCCAGTGGTGTTGTCCACCGCTACCCATTTGTGGCCTTCCTTCGTCAGAAAAAGGTCACAGGGGGTACGACGTTCTATGACCTGCCCAAGAATCTCTGAACTGACACGCTGGATTTTAGGCTTTCCTTTCATCTTCACCTTCTCCAATGGCTTTGCTTCGGTTCTGACACATCAGGTAGTTTTCGGTTGGCGTCCAGTCGGAAACTACGATCTCCATGTGCTTATCACACAGGAAGTCACCTTCACCGATGTACTAGCAGCAGTCGCAAACACCAGGATCACAGAACTTCTTGAAGGTAGACCTGTCATGTGCTTTTCTACGTTTTCTACTCATGGCTCGCTCCTTTGGGAACAGCAGCGAACTCCATGCTATACATATCCAGAGATTTCCCCAAAATAACGTGATCGCCTTCGTAGTAAGTCGGCTCACAGAATCCAGCAGCACGGGCCTCCATCTCATTTTCAAAGACAGCGGCGATCCGAACTGTGCAGAAACGGGGCGTATAAACAGAATCGCCAATTTTCATTTCTGGTTTCCATCCTTCCTGTTAAGATGCCGCTCCAACAGGGTACAGTAGCCATATACCCTGTCAATAGACAGCTCCACCCACTCGCCGCAGGCTGTCTGATCTCCACTCACAAGCTCCAGCCTGATTTTCCCGTTGTCCTCACTTTCACGAACCCGGATACAGGTATCACCGAAGAAATAGCAAACTGTCCCATCGTCCTGTTCCATCCGGGTCAAGTTGGAGATGGCCGCAGTATCCCGCATCTGCTCTAAAATATAGCAGTCCTCGACCTTCCAGCCGCCAGGGTCCCGTTCCTCGGCCATATAGTAATCCAGTCGGACACCCTGATCGCTGGTCTTGTCCAGACAATAGCCGAAGATGGAATAGCCGCCCATGTTGGGCCAGAATGCCTTGTTGTCGCTGCTGACACAGTAGGTACGGCTCAACAACGGATACTGAGTAGTAAAACTATCCTCCGTGAAGATGATGTGCGCTGTCAGGTCATCTCTTGGAGAAGTGCGTTTTAACTCCCGGAAAATTTGTTTCAGTTCAGCGTAGTCCATATAGCTACCCCTTTCACGAAAAGTCCGCTTCACTCAAGCAGCCAATCCAGTAGGAGGCTCCGGGTGTGTGCTTGAAGTCGCAGTTTTCAATTCGCCGCTTAATCTCCGCCAGCTTTTCTTCTCGCTGCTCCGAGTGGTCATGGAAGAAAGCCCTGGCCTCCTGCCGCCCCTGTTCAAATTTGTTGTAGTCAAAAGTTTCGTTCATCATGTGCCGGAGTGCTACCGCAGACATTTTTACGGTTTCAAACAAGTCTAATTCCCCCTTTTGAAAAAGCAAATGACCCGGAATCTCAGCACAGAGCAGGGACACCGGGCCATCATAGCGTGTTTTATCTTAGCTGGCCTCGGCCAAATCGGGAACCAACTGAGCGGCGTTCACGATTTCCATGAACTGCTGACCGAACATCTTCGCCTGTGCAGCTTCCTCCGGGCTGAGCTTGCTGACGGTCTGGAAATTGAACAGGGCGTAGGGTTTGCCCTGTTTGCTGGTGGCCTTCTCCAAGGTGATCTTCGTGACCACACTGGAAATCGGCGTCAGGGTACTCAGCAGACGGGTAGAGTATTTCAGAAACCGGGGCTTGCTGGTAACAGGGACACGCACCAGCAGGGGGATGATGCTGTTGGGCCGCAGCAGGAACAACAGCACCGATTCCTTACACGCCTTGGCGTTGCTGTCCCCATCCTTGGAGCCAAAGTCGTTGTAGGGGCACATGGCACAGGATTTACCATCGTGGGAAATGATGCTGTTCTGGCTCATGCAGACAGGCGGCGTGCCCTCCACCGGATCGGGGGTATCCCAATAGGCCCTCGGCGTAGTGTAGTCCAGCACAATGCCCGTCAGCTCCATAGCAGCCTCGTTCCCGGCCAACCCCGGAACCTCAAACACAGTGGAGCCGCCGGAGGGCGACTTCACGATGTCAAAGAGATCCAGCGTCAACGGCTGGCTCTTCAAGTTGGCCCGGATGATGTCCAGGGCGTTGTTCGTCAGGGCCAGATAGGTGGAATCCACCGGAGCTAGGGAAGCATCGTTGGCAGAGGCAACCGTGATATTCGGTTCTCCGGCAGACTGCTGCAACTCCTGTACTTTTCCGCTGATGCGGCCTTTCAGTTTTGTGTTATCCATGAGGAACCTCCTGTTTAGCTGGCCGTTTTGACTTCAAAGCGGCGAAATGATATTCTATTGATATATTTTTTGCACAGCTTGGGATGTTCGGCTTTCATCGTCTTGCCGTCAAGCCGCTCCTGAGACACGCTTTTCCAGGTGACAATACGATCACCAGCAGTCCCGACCTCGTTTTCTCCCATCATCTCCTTCAGAAGATTTTCGGCCTTCTGCTTTCGCTCGGTGACGATTTCCAACTGCTCACAGGCTTCATCATATTGAGCCAGCAGATCAACGGCGGTGTCGGGCAGGGTGATGTGGGACTGAGGGATGCTGTCATGGAACCGATCAGCTAGGAACTTGGCCGAAGCATCGGAGCCGTCCAGCGGCGGGGGAGTGCAGTCCTGCACATGGTTCCAGAAAATGGTTTCCAGCTCAATGAGCATAGAAATCAGTTCTTCGTCACGCTCTACGAACTTCCACTTGAAAGTGTTGCCGCCGATCAGGACAGCGATATAGAACCCAGCGTATCCCGTAACTGCCATGTAATGCTGCACCTGGAGCATGTATTCGTCGGGGATCGTATCCTCCCATTCGCCAGCCTTGTAAGCAGATGCAGTCTTGGCCTCAAATCCGCAAGTCCCAACATCCAGAACTTCACAGTTTCCGTCAAGGTTGGCGAGCATGAAGGGGTGTTCCTCGCTCTGGAGAATATAATTGGCAAGGTTGACCTTGATCCCGGTACGCTTGGTGAACTCGGCCCGGACAGAGGGCTCCAACTGCGTCCCCCAATAGGCAGCTTCCCCGGCCTCCTGGGGCGGGAACTGGCCCGTCTTATCCAGCCACAGCTCCACAGGGGATTTGTAGCGGTTGATGCCGCAGACCACGGATGCGTCCGAGCCGCCGATACCCTGCTTACGGTACTCCAACCAGTCAGCGTAGGGCATATTTTCAGTAGAAACTAAAATTTTTGCAGGCATATTTTACGTTCACATCCTTAACAAAAATAGGATAGAGGGCGCACGGCGACAGGCCGCACACCCTCTATCGCTTATGTTCCTTTACGCCGCCGCCAGTACCATCTTGTAGGCCCTGTCGATCATG
>OFGR01002619.1_pt1 | contig 11719 bp, 11 predicted proteins | sample 1521811 | NCBI WGS metagenome assembly OFGR01 (sample SAMEA3504098, study PRJEB24116) | mouse gut metagenome | biome: mouse gut; feature: mouse-associated habitat; material: faeces | place: Denmark | collected 2011
CGGGGCACGTGCAGCAAAGCTGCTAATTTCCTTACGTGCCCCTGTGCATCAAAAACCCCGCCAAAGATTTTGGCGGGGAAAACTATTTTTTATTCCTCTTCTTCCATCAAATCTGTGTGGAACATCAGCAAAAACTCTGCTCCGTTTTTGATAGTAAGTTTCATTACGACACCTTTTCCGTCAACCGATATCTTTGCGTTGATCTTTTTTACAGTGTCAAGATTCAGTTGAACTGTCGTAAACATGTCATCGCTTGTCAGGCACATCACTCTTCCTGCTATCCTGACTTCGGAACATATCACTGACAACGACATATTAAGTCCTGTTCCGTCTGTCACGTCCTCTATTGTTGATAGTGCGATTGGTATATTTTTAACATCCATTAATACGGAAATCAGGCTATCAGCATCATTAACGATAAGCAGACGATTGCGCATTACTTCCAGATAATTTGTCCAGTTCTGCATTCCATCCATATTATGGCCTCCTTTGTATTACTCCCCTTTTGATGAGTTCCTGCAAAATACAAGGCCCGTTATTTCAAGCAACAAAAATACTGCCTTTTGAATACTCTGGTTTTCCCGCCTGACTGAAATATCTTGTATTAATATTATACTTTTTATCCTAAAATGTGTCAACTGATAAAAATTTATTTTAAAGCTGAACAATTTGTATTGCTGCTGTTCACGCAGGGCTTAGCATTCAACAGCATATCCCAGCATGAATTTCCAAGTGAAAACTCCATGTGCCTGCCTGAAACAGGGTGCACAAATCGAAGCTCATTGGCCAAAAGTGCTACAGACTTTAACCCATATTGTTTTGAGAGCGCTATCGAAGATTCCGAACCATACTTTATGTCTCCAAGAAGCGGATGTCCTGCATGTGACATCTGTACTCGAATCTGATGGTGCCTCCCCGTGAATAATGTTATTTCAATGAGTGAACTGCCTCCTTTGCAGCCGCTATCCGAATGTTTCAAGAGCTTCCAGCAAAGTCTTGCTTCTTTTGCTCCCTTTGTGTCCTTTGACACCACCTGAGATAGGTTTGTTCGCCCATCTTTCCACAAATAATCTATCAATTCCCCCTCCTGCGCCGAGGGAATTCCTGCTGCTAGTGCTATATATTTTTTTGTCAGGCTTCCATCCTGTAGTCTTGCACTTAATTTTTTGGCTGCTTCTGCATTTTTGGCAAATACCAGCAGCCCCTCTACAGGCTGGTCAAGTCTGTGAATCACACCAATATAGGTTTCCTCACCTTTTTTCTTTCGATAATTTTTCAATTCCGATACAAGGTCTGCTTTTCCTGCTTTTGCCGTTTCCGTGGCAATTCCAGGCGGTTTGTGCACGACAAGCAGAACATTATCCTCATACACTATCATTTTGTCCATTTTTTTTCATCCTATGAATACAACAAAATGCTTTTATTTTCCTGCAATTATAATTTAAAGCGGTATCCTACACCCCAGATTGTCTCAATGTATTGCGGTTTCGAAGTATCCGGCTCGATTTTTTCACGGATTTTTTTGATGTGCACTGTCACTGTCGCGATATCACCGATTGAGTCCATATCCCAGATTTCTCTAAAAATTTCTTCTTTTGTAAATACATGGTTGGGATTTTCTGCAAGGAATGTCAAAAGGTCAAACTCCTTGGTCGTAAATGCCCGCTCTTCTCCATCTACAAATACACGTCGTGCGGTCTTATCAATGCGGATTCCTCTGATTTCCACAATATCATTTTCTCTGGCATGGCTTCCAACAAGTCTGTTATACCGCGCCATATGCGCTTTGACACGCGCTACAAGCTCACTAGGGCTAAACGGCTTTGTCAAATAATCATCTGCCCCCAAGCCAAGTCCCCTGATTTTGTCTATATCATCTTTTTTGGCTGATACCATCAGAATTGGCACATCCTTGTTTTCACGAAGCCGCCTGCATATCTCAAAACCATCAATTCCCGGAAGCATCAGGTCAAGAATAATCAAATCAAAATCCTCTGCCAATGCAGCGGCCAATCCCGTGTCTCCGCTGTTTTCAATCTTAACCTCAAAATCATTTAACTCTAAATAGTCTTTCTCTAACTCTGCGATTGCCTCTTCATCTTCTACGATCAATATTCTGCTCATATGCTCCATCCTTTCTTTTGATTCCTTTCTTTTCATCCCTTTGATACGGTATGCACATTCTGCCTTAAAGCGATAACCGCTCCGACATGCTCCATATAAATTATCGACTTGTATCATTCACTTTGCATGACGAAACAAAACTCTGTCATATGATAACATCTTCTTTTTTTTCTGTGTATTTTCTAAGTACAAAATGCATACAAGTACCTTCTCCTACTCTGCTAGTAGCCCAGACATACCCTCCATGGTCTTCTATAATCTTCTTTACAATACTTAATCCGATTCCGCTGCCACCCTGAAGTGAATTTCTAGAAGAGTCCGTTCTATAAAACCGCTCAAATATATTTCCGATATCCTTAGCCGCGATTCCTTTTCCATCATCTTCAATCTCGACTTTGACGGATTCTCCCTCATCCAATATCCGAATGTCTATCACCCCTTTATCGTGTCCCATGTATTTGACACTATTGCTGATAATGTTGTTAATTACCTTTTTCAGCTGTTCTGGATCGGCGACAACACAAGTATCTGCAGACACCAAATTGGTGAATATGAGGCTAATGTTTCTGGATTCAAGGTCAAGCCCAACCTCTTCAACGCAGTCAGAAAAATAATCAGAAATATTTAAAATATGAAAGTGATATGGAATTTTATTGGAATCAATGCCAGAATATGTTGTCAGCTCATTGATCAATCTGTCCATGTCGTTTGCTTTATTGTATATGGTTTTGATGTATTTATCCATCTTTTCCGGCGTGTCCGCCACACCATCCATAATTCCTTCAACATAGCCCTTGATCGATGTAATCGGCGTTTTCAAATCATGTGAAATATTGCTGACAAGCTCTTTTGACTTTTTTTCATTCTGTTCTTTCTCTTCCTCATTTTCCTTGAGCTGCAGGCGCATTTGTTCATAATTTTCAAAAAGCAGCCCCATCTCGTCCTGACGCATATTAGTCATGCGAAATTCAAAATCACCTTCTGCGATATGCTGCATCGCTGTGCTCAATTCTTTTAAGGGTCTGTAAATATCCTTGTTAATCCACGCTGTAATCAATCCGCTTGTCATAACCAAAATGATCATCATGGCAATAATCAGATACCGCATAAAACGCTTGTTTATCATAGCGCCAAGCATGATATCTTCTTTTGTCAGTTCCCGCAATACATCAATATTTTCATGATAGCCAAAACTAAAAAAAGCCAGTATTACGAAAATCATTGGAACAAGAATCATGACAAGAAACAGAACCGTCATCTTTGTCTTTAGTTCCATACGCAGCTTTCTCTTCATAGAAATCCTCCATGCCGCCGTTGGCAGCTTAAAATCGAGTAGGGAAGTTTCCTTCCCCTACTTGCGTGCCGGGCGTCCGTCAGCTTCTGCTGACATTTTTCCTTTGGACGTCCGTGTGCATAAAAGTGAAAAACGCTGTTCTTTTCACGCTATCCCTTCTTTATCAATCATGAGCCACAGCGCCTACATTGAAGTAAAACGCAACTTTTGTTCTTTTGTTCATTACGTCTGTATTTTATTTAGTATAACATATCATGCGCTAAAATATAGTGTTTTGTGGATTTATTAATATTTTTTTAATTGAGCTTTCTTTTCCAATCCGATGTAACAGAAAGTTTATAAATATTTTATTGACATTTACAGGGAATATAAATATAATAACAGTAATCATTACTAATATTTATTTTAGATATTTCTGTGATTGTAAGAAACTTCGTTTTTTGTTTCAATGGATTCTGTATTCGTCGTTTCCTATATAGTAAAAATAGAATTTTTGTAATCCAACTTCATATTTTTAGAACCGGAGAAAGGTGGGAGGTTATTTGGCCATGAAATTCAGCCGCCAGAGAGAAGCGATCCTCTCCTTCCTGCAATCCCGTAGAGATCATCCGACGGCAGAGCTTGTTTACTCTAATGTCAAGGATACATTTCCAAACATCAGCCTTGGTACGGTATACCGCAATCTAAATCAACTTGCAGAGGCAGGCATCATAACCAAACACAGTTTCGGAGGACTTAGTATCGATCATTTTGATTATAATACTGTTCCGCATCAGCATTTTGTTTGTACGCGCTGTAATGCTGTTTTGGATTTAGCGATGAAGGATGTGGATTTTTCATTTATTGATAAGGCGGCTTCTAAAGATTTTGACGGGTTAATACAAGGTCACAAGCTGTACTTTTGCGGTATTTGCAAAGACTGCTTGAATCGGGATCTGAAATGATTATTTTGTAACATTGTGATGCTATTATGGAAAACGGATTTACATATCACAACCTGTTTTCCTAAATGATATTTTTAAAGGAGGATTTTAAAATGAAATATGTATGTAGTGTATGCGGTTATGTTCACGAGGGTGACGCAGCTCCAGAGAAATGCCCACAGTGTGGTGTTCCTGCTGACAAATTTGTGGCACAGGGCGGCGAGAAAAGCTGGGCTGCAGAGCATGTAGTTGGTGTGGCACAGGGCTCTAGCGAAGATATTATGGCAGACTTAAGAGCAAACTTTAATGGCGAGTGTACAGAAGTTGGTATGTATCTTGCTATGGCTAGAGTTGCACACAGAGAAGGCTATCCTGAAATTGGTCTTTATTGGGAAAAGGCTGCTTGGGAAGAGGCAGAACATGCTGCTAAGTTTGCAGAACTTTTAGGCGAAGTTGTGACAGACTCTACCAAGAAAAACCTTGAAATGCGTGTAGAAGCTGAGAACGGCGCTACTGCTGGTAAGTTTGATCTTGCAAAACGTGCAAAGGCTGCTAATCTTGATGCAATCCATGATACGGTTCATGAGATGGCCCGCGACGAAGCGAGACATGGCAAGGCATTCGAAGGCTTGTTAAAGAGATACTTTGGTTAAAAAACAAAAGATAAAACTTTTACTTTTCATATGATAACAAAGGAGAGATACGACATGAAAAAATATTTTTGCAATCCGTGCGGCTATACTTACGATCCTGAAAAAGGCGATCCTGATCATGGAATTGCCCCAGGAACTGCTTTTGAAGATCTTCCTGCTGACTGGTGCTGCCCTCTGTGCGGTGTGTCAAAGGATATGTTCCAGCCTTGCATTGATAATTACAACTAATACAATTACGCAATATTCACGATACTTAGATATTGCGTTGAAAGGGAATGAATCAGAAATGGTTCGTTCCCTTTTTGATTGTGAAATTCAAACATACCAATAACTATTTTAATTCCCGTCAAACTACATGGGGGTCCCTACCTCTATCAAATTACCATCAAAATCATAGAAGCGAATTACTTTTTGTCCCCAACTATGTGTCGTAAGTCGATTGACATATTGAATTGAGGGATACATTTTTTCTAATTTTTCAACAAATGCCTCTATATCTTGTTCCTCAAAATACAGTTCACAAGAATTGCTTTTTGGGATAATATCCTTTTCCAAAAACGTTCTCCAAATTTTTTCTTCCTGGAGTACCAGACCTTCTGTTAAAATCATATTACCACCATTGTCAAGCAGCATGTCAAGCCCAAACAAGTCGTGATAAAATTGCTTTGATTTCTCAATATCTTTCACAACAATCAAAATATTCTTTAATTTCATCTGTATTCCTCAAAGTTTTTTATATACTGCATAGTGTGCCCATAATTGCTAGAATGATAACTGCTATTCGTTTTTTGTACATATTTTTCCTTTTCTATTTTTTAATCAATAATATCTTGCCCAATATGCGCCTGGGTACAATTTTCCTGTCTTGATAAAATATGCCACACATTCCGCTGCCAGATTCCGATCCGTTGTAGCATATTCGCCAGGGTCATCTCCCAGTCCCTCGTCTTCAACTTGTGTCCAGTCAACAGGATGGGTGGGATCATAAAGGATATAGTAAAGCTTTTTTTGGTCATCTGTAAAGCTTAATAAAACTCCCTTGCCAAAAATTGATAATGTCATGTACTCGTCTTCGCCCCAATATTCCAGAGAAAGCATCAGCTCATGAACCTTTTTGTTTTTAATCTTTTCTATTAGCTTTTCTACAACCTTCTGTGTGATTTTGCGCCCCTCCCAAGTCTTTTCTTCGTCAATATCAATATACAAAACTTTATATGGCGGCGCAATACTCCAAGGTTCTACCAGACACGGTTTGATCACATCATAGGACAAAATCCCTTCCCCACGCACACGGCTGGGATTGGTTTTCACTTGAACAGGCAGTGATTCCAGCTTCTCTAAATGCAGTAGCTGACGCTCTGCCGGTAACTCAACCATTTTCAGTTCCGGCAGTTTCGTCAAAATAGTACAGTCTCTGAAATTTGTCTGGCTTAAATCCAAAATTTCCAGACGACGGCAATTCAGCAGGAACGAAAAATCATCAAACTCCACTGCTGGCAAAGAGAGATTCGTTGCATTTGGCAGGTTTTCCAGCACATGCGCATCAGAAAGGTTTGTCAATGATAATCCCACATTTTCCAGATTGGGGCAATGCAGCAAAAAATCATAGTTATCCAATGCCAACTTGGGCATATAAAGAACTTTTAAGTTTGGCAGCTCTCCCAAGATAGTCCAGTTTCCTGGTTCTGGAGCCAGCCAGTCAGGAAACACCGGATACCCATTTATATAATAATTCCCCATCAGGCTGACCACCTTATCCAATCCTTCTGGGCTTTTCGGAACCTCCCCCAACTCATTTTCAATCCAGCACAAAAGACTCGGATCAATGCCTCTACGGACATTAGAAACAACAGGCGGCCTTTCCCGCTTCCCATCAAGAGATCCCGTCAGAATCATATTTTGAATCGCTTCTGCCATTTCTTCAAAAGATTCAAAAATCACAACAGGATGACAAAGCGCCCTTTCATCATTCTTGATCGGCGTATGACGATTCAAAATATATTCGTCAAGCCTTGCAAATACCGCGATTGATTTTTCCTGATTATAACCTGCTGCACCACATCCATACGTATATCTATCATAAAGGAGCTGCCTGTGCAGCTCCCTATGATATTGGTCATTATACAAGTCATTTGGTGCAAACGGGCTAATATACAAATCGCGCAGCATCCCCTGAAAAAGTTGTTCGAGCAAAAGTTCAATTGTCTTGGGCGTAATCTCTTTTCCAATCAAATGCATCTGTTTAAAATGGTTTGCATGAACTTCTAATTCTTTTGGAAGCTCTGCCTGATGCGAAAAATCCGCGTAAATATGCCATGCATAATATGGCCCCTCTGGAAACTGCATTTGTACCTCTTTTCTGTGCAGTTTTTTGCACATTAACTTATTATCGCGCGATGTCTCAATAGATAGCTGCCATCCGTTCTTGGTACTGCTTCTACATACATACTGCACGCGTTCTTGTGTTTTTCTACCAAATAACGGTCAATATACCCTTCTTGGCAGTCCCCTTTATCATATGCCTTGTAAATCGTATTCCAAAGCTTCTTATCTGTGATAACTAGGTCAAAGTTTATTGTGCTGTTATCATTGTCAATCATCGCAGCAAAACATTCGTTAAAGTAATCCCCAATGTTGTCAATATAATTTTCATCTCCTCCGCCGCGTACCGTGATCACTGTAATGGATTCTGTATTTGTTGCCGTTGTCTGATTGTTCGTATTGTTTCCAGACGGCGTTGTAGTTGTAGTTGGCGTAGTCGTTGTTGGTGTACTTGTCGAAGGCTTTGTTGGTTTTTCCTGCACAGTAGTGTCTGTTGGCGGCTTCTTTGACGGATTCACTTCTAACCCGCTAAATTTATTACCATTGCACGGTGGTAAATATATTGACAAATCCCTTCTCACATGATCAGATGCAAAATCATCATCTGAACAATTAAAATAATCATAGGTATTTGGGGTTGTATCATTCCATGTGCTATCAACATTGTAATACCCATCATCGAGCTTCACAATATTCCATGCATGATTCTGTCCTGCATAACCTGTCACATAATAACAGGGAATATCAAGCTGCTGCAATACATACTGCAATGCCCTTGCATATCCAGCACATACTGTTCTTCCATAAACAAGTGCGCTGTATGCACTCTGGTTCATCGGTGCATTGGCGTCATACTTTACTTTGCCTATCAAAGTATCATGCACAATCTTCTCTTTGTCATAATCTGTATAATTGCCATATGTCTCATCTGCAATCAGTTTCGCCGCTGTCTCAAATTCTGATTTCGACGCCTCCAAGTCATTCGCTGTGACATTAAATACCAGCGTAATATCTGCTACGCTGCCTTTGGGCGTATATTTGTATTTATACGCCGTATCTACCCAGAACAGCTCTGGATGGTCATTCACAACAGACGTAAAGGCATTCTTTAAATCATTTGCAGTAATATCCTGCACCGGAGCAAAATGTTTGTTTTGTGCATTCGCATTCGCATAAATCTGCTTGTAAATTGCTTTTTGTGTATCATCAATCATGTCATAATATGGATACATCAAAGCGTCAAATGTGAGTTTCTCGCCCGTCTCGCCCTTGCTTAATTCTGCTGCAATTTCGTCCGCTTTGGCCTGGGTAATTTCAGTGCCTGTTGCTTTGACTGGTATATAACCGCTCAACCCTGCAACTTTTTGTGGAATATGAAGTTTTTCTTCTTCCGTTGTGTCCTTGTCATCTTCAACTGCTCTTGTATTTTCAGCCGCCGGAAGTTCCCCCACTGTCACAGTTGTACTTGCAACAAGCATTCCTGCATTGGTTTCCCCATCAGATTTTAATGTTTCATTTGCGGCGTCTACCTTTAAAATAGCGCCTAATTTTACTGCAATTCCCGGATTGTAATGGCATAGCGCAACAAAAAAGAGCATAAGCGCCAATAAGCCACCGAATCCGTACAGCACCTTCTCTACTATACGCATATCAGCAACCTCCTCGATTCTTATACTCCCCCATGAGTCCCTTAACTACATCCTTGTAATTATTCAATTACATTTTTATTATAAATCTATGCTATTTGTTTGTCAAATATTTTTATGGAAAGGATAGTGTAACTTTACTTGGGGGATGCAATGGACAGGCCGGGAGTTCGACACTTCCTATTACCCAAAAACTTCTTAAAGCCTTATTTTAGGCTTATTATTTTGTCAAATTTTCCCTATTTTTTATTGTATGTGCTGTATGTATATGATATAATGGTTATGAGGTGATGTTTTATGAAGCTATACTATGATAAACGTCTTAAAGATCCTACCTATTATGCTCAGCAAGGCATTCGGAATGGGAAAAAAACGACCACCAGAAATGTTAAAAACTTTGGGAAACATTCTGAACTTTTAAAAATAACAGATGATCCGGAAGCTTATGTAAGAGAAGAAATCAAAAAAATGAATGAAGAATACCGGATTGGCAGAGTCACTTTTAACCTGACTGCTAATTTCAATGAAAAAGTGAAACATACACAGGATGCGGCGTCTGCTTCCAATTGGGTTAATATCGGATACTTTTTTCTGCAGTACATTATGGAAGGTCTTAACCTGAAAGAATTCTTTACGCAAAAAAGCAGCGGGCGTAAAGTTACTTTTGACTGCTTTACAATCTCACGCTTTCTTACATATGCAAGGATTCTGGATCCCAGATCCAAATTTGCCACATGGAACCATCTGGCATCCTATTATGAACAACCCTGTTTTGATTACCAGCACATCCTTCGGTTTATGGATTTATTAGAAACTAATTATGACTCTTATCTGGAATGGCTTTTTAAAAACAGTAACTCGGTCGTGAAACGGGACACTTCTGTCCTCTACTATGATTGTACAAATTTCTATTTTGAGTGTGAACAGCCAGATGAAGACGTGGTTGATGAAGTGACTGGCGAAATCATCAATGGATTAAGGAAATTTGGCATAAGCAAAGAACACCGTCCGAATCCCATCGTAGAAATGGGGCTTTTCATGGACAGCAGGGGCATTCCGATCACTATGTGCCTCCATCCCGGAAATACCAGTGAGCAGGCAACTGCTGTCCCTTTGGAAAAAGAAGTACTCCAGATGCTGGATGGGGCAAAATTCATTTATTGTGCGGATGCCGGACTGGGTTCTTATAACATCCGCAAGTTCAACAGTATGGGAGGCCGGGCATTTATTGTCACACAGTCCATCAAAAAGCTCAGTGATACTCTGAAAAAATCTGTATTCAATGACTTTGACTACAAACTGCTTTCCAATGACGTACCGGTAAAAATCAGTGGTATGAAGGAATTTGACAGGCACCTGGAAGAGAACCTGAAATTATACAATGATTTTGCCTATAAGATCATTGATGCAGATAAAGCCGTAGACCTTGGGCTGTATGAGGAAAAAATCCTTAAAAATGGTAAAGTCAAACGTGTAAAAGCAGCCGGACTCCTAAAACAACGCATCATTATCACATTTTCACGGAAAATGATGGAATACCAGAGGGCTGTACGCGAACGGCAGATTGAACGCGCTAAAAAACTATTGGAAAAGAAAGATCCTGAGGAAATCAAAAAGGGACCAAATGATATAAAGAGATTTATGAAAAGGGTGACACATACAAAATCCGGTGAAAAGGCAGCCGTTGAATATCTGCTTGATGAAGCGAAGATTGCAGAGGAAGAAAAATACGATGGCTATTATGCTGTGGCGACAAACCTTCTGGATCCAGCCAAAGACATTCTGGACGTATCACATAAAAGATACCAGATTGAAGACTGTTTCCGGATTATAAAAACCAATTTCACAGGAAGGCCTGTAAACCATCGGCTACCAAACCGTATCAAAGCGCATTTTCTGATCTGCTATACTGCATTGCTGGTATATCGTTTACTGGAGGCCAAGTTAGATGATCAGGAGACTCATGTAACACCACAGGATTTAATCACTACTTTAAGAAACATGAACGTTACTAATATCCATGATGTTGAATATATGGCACTCTATAATGGAAGCAGGGCACTAGATGCCCTGGAGCAATTAACATCTTTGAATCTGGACAGGCTGCATTATAAAGCCAAGGATTTAAATGGAAAAATAAAAAAAATTTTGAGATAGGGTTCACATACAACATTTATATACAAGGAATAATCCGATAACCCCAGTTGTTGTCCAGCGAATTAGATGCACCAGCTCCATGCAGATTAAATGCGCCTGATTTAGACTTTGCATGCCGCGCATCCGCAGATTGTCTGCACCAACATCAGCAAGTTATCTGATCGTTATAAAAATTGAAGCAAATTCACAGATCGGAGGAAATGCAAAAAAGCAGGTTACCCTGCTTTTGCTGCTAAATCTCATTATTGTTAATTGCCTGCATGACGGTCTCTGCTGTGATCATGTCGCTCTTTTTAGAGTCACCAATCAACAGGCAGCTGTTGCATAGATTGTTAATGACGCGCGGCGTCCCATCGGATGCATTCAGGACGGCTTCAAGCGCCGCATCTTCAAAAATGGCTCTTGTAGCACCTGCTCCCTGAAGCTTTTCGAGGATATAAGATCTGCCTTCTTCTTTGGTAAAGCCAGAGATCTCATAGTTCATGATGATCCTTTGACGGAACGGTTCATGGATACTAAGGCGAAGTGTTGCATTTAAAGATGGGAGCCCGGACAGCAGAACCACAGCACGATCCCTGGAATCCATCTCAAAATTAAATA
>OFGR01002620.1_pt1 | contig 11718 bp, 10 predicted proteins | sample 1521811 | NCBI WGS metagenome assembly OFGR01 (sample SAMEA3504098, study PRJEB24116) | mouse gut metagenome | biome: mouse gut; feature: mouse-associated habitat; material: faeces | place: Denmark | collected 2011
AAACTGTCTAACAAAACGGCTGCACGTACCCCTCAAGACCACGGCAACGCAACTCTGGCGCCTATGCTAAGCAGAGAACTTTCCGCTTTATGCTTTTCAAAGCCGGCCCAGGCCCTCCACGATCAGGTTAGAGGATTGCTGCCTTGGCCCGCAGCTACCACCCAAATCCAAGGCATTCGCTGCAAAATCTTTTCTACCTGTGTAGAATCAGGACAGGCAGTCTCCGGAACGGTTCTATCCGCTGGAAAAGACGGGCTTCTGATTGCCTGCGGAGAGGGCAGCGCCCTTCGTATCCTGGAACTGCAGCCCGATGGAGGTAAACGCATGAAAACGGCTGATTTTCTGCGAGGCCATCCTGTAGAAGTAGGGAGTGTCTTTTGATGGGAAGCATGGCAAGAGAGGTTTCCTTACAATGCCTGATACTGGCCGAAAAAAGAAATGCCTGGTCTGACATTTCTCTGCGGAACGCTATTCGTCAAGCACAGCTTTCAGCCCGGGATGCCGGACTGTGTACAAAGCTGACTTACGGGGTCCTTCAAAACCAAATGTTGTTGGATTGGCATATTGACCGACTTTCTTCCAGACCATCAGAGCAGTTGGATACAGGTGTGCGAAATGCCATCCGGCTGGGACTGTACCAGCTTTTATTTCTGGACCGTGTTCCTCCTCATGCAGCCGTCAATGAATCGGTCACATTGGGCAAAAAATATGCTAAAAACCCTAAATCTGCTAGCCTTATCAATGGTGTATTACGGAATTTTTTGCGCCAGCAGGAAAGCGGGCAATGCCCTACACCGGAAGATATTTCTATTCGGTACAGTCATCCTTCCTGGTTTGTCAAGGAATTTTCCCAGCTTCTTCCTCCCGAAGAACTGGAGGCCTTTTTGCAGGCAAATAATAGCCAACCACTGATTCAGGCACAAACCAATCTTTTGAAGACAACCACTAAGGCCCTGACTGCTGAATTAACTGCGGCAGGGGTCACGGTAACACCTCATCCCTGGATGCCTGATTGCTTGAATTTGGAGAATACAGGGAACTTGGAAAAACTAACCGCCTTCTGCGAAGGTCGGTTTTATGTGCAGGACAGTGCCGCCCGGGCCGCAGTAACGGCTGCTGCGCCGCAGCCCGGAATACGGGTCATGGACGCCTGCGGTGCGCCGGGCGGAAAGTCTTTTGCTGCCGCCATTGCTATGGAAGATCAAGGAGAGCTTTTTTGCTGTGACCTTCATCCTCATAAGGAAAAACTGATACAGGAAGGCGCCAAACGCCTTGGGATACAACATATTCAAACTGCTGTCTCTGATGCCAGACACTTTTTCCCAGAATGGGAAAATGCCTTTGACCTGGTTTTGGCAGATGTTCCTTGCTCCGGGCTTGGAATCATTCGGAAGAAACCGGATATTCGCTACAAAGAGCCGAAACCCTTGGAAAATCTACCTGTCATTCAGCGGGATATTTTGCTCAACGTTGCCAAATATGTTAAGCTGGGCGGGGTCCTGCTCTACTCCACTTGCACCTTGCTTCCAAGAGAAAACGATGATGTGGTATCCTGGTTTCTGAAGCAAAATGAAAACTTTTGTCTGGAGCCATTTACATTGCCCAGCCCCATCGGTCAAACAAATGGGTGCATAACACTTTGGCCTCACCGCCATCAATCGGATGGCTTTTTCATTGCAAAACTTCGCCGTAAAGCATAAGGGGGGGAGCCTCTTGACGGATTTGAAATCCATGACATTGGAAGAGATGACAATTCTGGCGAAAGAACTGGGAGAGCCTGCCTTTCGGGGCAAGCAAATCTTCCACTGGCTTCACCGGGGAGTTACAGACTTTGAGGATATGTCGGATCTTTCCAAGTCTTTTCGGGAGAAACTGAAAAACACCTGCGCTTTCACCCCCCCACAAGTAGAAAGAAAGCAGATATCGGCCCATGATGGGACCATCAAATATTTGTGGCGGCTTTCGGATGGAAACTGTGTGGAAACGGTGCTTATGCGCTATCGCCATGGCAACACGGTGTGTATCTCCTCGCAGGTCGGTTGTCGGATGGGATGTGCTTTCTGTGCCTCCACCATCGGCGGAAAAGTAAGAAACCTGACTCCTGCCGAAATGTTGGATCAGGTCCTTTTTACACAGCTGGATTCCGGAGCCGAAATCTCTAATATTGTCTTGATGGGGATAGGAGAACCATTGGACAATATGGATAATGTACTACGCTTTTTAGCGCTGGTAAACAGCCCCCATGGACTCAACATCGGTATGCGGCATATTTCTCTTTCTACCTGCGGTCTGGTTGAGCAGATCGACCGTCTTGCCCAGCTGAAATTACAGCTTACTCTGTCTGTATCCCTCCACGCGCCGGACGACGAGACCAGGTCAAAAATTATGCCGGTAAACCGTTCTGTGGGAGTGGAAAAGCTCTTTGACTGTTGCCGACGGTATTTCAACACTACCGGGCGGCGCATTTCATATGAATATGCCATGATCGATAATGTCAATGACCATGACTGGCAGGCAGATTTGCTGGTCAGTCATCTGAAAGGAACTCCGGGCCATGTAAACCTGATCCCGCTTAACGAGGTGGAAGAAAGCCCTCTGCGGCCCAGCCGCAGGACCCGCGCCTTTCAGGAACGGTTAGAGCGGCAGGGAGTCACTGCCACCGTGCGGAGAAAGCTGGGCGGCGATATTGACGCCTCCTGTGGGCAATTGCGGCGGAAAAGGATGGAGGAAGAAGAGTTATGATACATATCTGGGGAATCACGGATAAAGGTGTTGTCCGGGCAGAGAATCAGGATTCGTATTGCTTCAAACTGGCACAGGATGATGTTGCTACCGCTATCGTCTGCGATGGTATGGGGGGTGCCCAAGCTGGAAATATAGCCAGCGCTCTGGCCGTAAAGTCAGCTTCAAAGTATCTGGAGAAACTCTCTCTTGACGAACTGAGAAGCGCCCCGGGGGACCACTTGGTTCGTGCCGCTCTTTTGGCGAATAAAAGCATTTACCGTAAATCCTGCTGGGAGATCTACTGCCGTGGTATGGGTACAACTATGGTAGCTGTCGCTGTTTTTGACGGCTGTGCCCATATTTTAAACATTGGAGACAGCCGTGCTTACCACATCGGTGAGGAAGGTATCCGCCAGATCACCCGAGACCATTCTGTGGTTGAAGATTTAGTGCAAAGAGGGGAAATCACGCCTGATGAAGCCCGGAGCCACCCTCAGAAGAATCTCATCACCCGTGCGCTTGGCTCGGAAAGCCATGTGGAGGGTGATCTGTATGAGGTAAAGCTGGAGAAGGGTGAATTTATTTTGATGTGTACCGATGGCTTGTCAAATGTTCTCTCGGATCAGGAAATTCTTTATGAGGTGCTGCATGGCGGCGCTGCCGGCGGCTGCTGCCAGCGGCTGTTGGATGTGGCCATTTCCAGAGGTGCTCCGGATAATGTGACTGCTGTTGTTATTCAGTTCGTGTAAGTGAGGTGAAAGAGGAATGGATCAGTATATCGGCAAGATCCTGGGTAATCGCTATGAGATACTGGAACGCATCGGTTCAGGTGGCATGGCGGTGGTTTATAAGGCAAAGTGCCACTGGCTTAACCGTTTTGTAGCCATTAAAATACTGAAAGATGATTTGGCGCAGGACGAAGAGTTCCGTCGTCGTTTTCATGAAGAATCCCAGGCTGTCGCCATGCTCTCTCATCCCAACATCATGTCTATTTACGATGTTTCCCGGGCGGAAGGCTCTTCTGAGTCGGATTATATCGTTATGGAGCTTATCGATGGTATCACCTTGAAACAATATATGCAGAAGCGGGGAGGGAAACTTTCCTGGCGGGAAGCACTTCATTTTATTACCCAAATTATGAAAGGACTTGCCCACGCTCACGGCCGCGGAATTATTCACCGGGATATCAAGCCCCATAACATCATGGTTTTGCGTGATGGCAGTGTAAAAGTGGCAGACTTTGGTATCGCCCGGCTCATGACCAGTAACCATAGCACCATGACGCAGGAAGCGCTGGGTTCTGTCCACTATATTTCTCCCGAGCAGGCCCGGGGAAGTCGAATTGACGCCAGAAGCGATATTTATTCTGCTGGCGTTGTGCTTTATGAAATGCTGACAGGGCGCCTGCCATATGAAGGAGATTCCCCTGTGGCAGTGGCGATTCAGCACATCAATTCCATTCCTCTTTCCCCTCGGGAGTTGGAACCGGAGATTCCGGAGGCTCTGGAGGAAATTACTATGCGTGCCATGGCCTCCGAACTGGGAAAACGTTATGTATCGGCTGATGCCATGCTTGCAGATTTGGAGGAATTTCGGAAAAACCCCAATATCAGCTTTGACTACACCAGCGCCGATTTGCTTTTAGGGCAGGGTGATGAACCCACTCAGGCACTCGGGGCAAACACCCCTGAGTCCGTAACCACCAAACGCTCTGCTGCCCACAAAGTTCCTTCCGAAAAGCCAGTTCCGCAACCCCTTGCCGAAGAGGACGAGGAGGATGACGAGGAGGGGGGCGGTAAGCAGATTTTTATTGCCGCCGCCATCGTTCTTCTTTGTATTGTCGGGGTCGGTGTCTTCCTTTGGAATGGCGTACTGCGTGAAATGATGGGAACCGGAGAAACCTATACGATTCCTGATGTAAGAGGGTACACGCTGGAAGACGCCATGGAACTTCCGGAAATCAAAGAAAATGGCTTTACAATTATTGAGGGGCGGCAAATTGTAGACGCCGATGTACCTGTAGGGCAAATTATCAGCCAAACCCCTGAGGCGGAAAGTATTGCCAAGAGCAATGTCAAAGAAATCACGGTGAATATCAGTATTCCGCCCAGCGATCTCTTAATGCCTGATCTCTATGATCAGGACCAACGGATCGCCATGACTCAACTTCGTGCTATGGGATTAACCGCCACCTTGGAGCAGGGGTATTCTGAGGAGGTCATAAAAGGAAATGTTATGTCTCAAACGCCAAATGCAGATGAGCCTTTGACGTCTGAAACAGAAATCATTATTGTAATCAGCCAAGGCCCGGAACCTAAACCGGTCACCATGATCCCTGTCACAAATATGTCTCTGGAGAGCGCTATTGAAATCATCACCAAAGATTTGGGACTTCAGGTAGGACAGATAGACAGAGAAACGAATGACAGTTACGCTGAGGGTATGGTTTTTTACCAAAGTGTTCCCGCTGGGGAACCGGTGTTGTCAGGCGCTACGATTGATTTGAAAGTAAGCACTGGGCCTGACATTGTGGCCCCCCCCGAAGTTTCCCAAGGGCCAATAGATACGTCTGCTCCAATTGTAACTCAAACTCCTACAACGCCGGCTCCCACGGAAAGTCAGTCCGTATTCAGCCGAAAAACCGGGACTGTGACCCTTCCTACAGACCGGGAAACGGTCACCATACAGGTCACTGTGGATGGAGTTCCCCAATACGCAGAGCCGGAAACTGTAGAGACAAAGATGCGGATCGCACGCTTTACCGTGGAGGGAAAAGGTGTTCAGGAAATCGTTGTCTATATCGATGGTGTGGAAGCAAAACGCTACACCGAAGATTTTAACAGCTGATGGAAGGTATTATTTTGAAAGCCCTGTCCGGCTTTTACTATGTTGACTGTGACGGTAGTATTTTGACCTGTCGGGGGCGTGGGAAGCTACGGCATGGTGGATTTGGTCGGCGACGGGGTATCCGTTACGGACCAGGAAGACGGCAGCGGAATGATCGATGAGATTTTACCCCGTAAAAACTTCTTTCATCGGCCTGCTGTTGCCAACATTGATTAACTTGTAATTGTTGCTTCCGGCGCAACACCAATCACAGATCCTTTTCTCATTGACAGGCTTACCGCCATGGCGCAACACAGAAATTGCCAATGTGTGATTTGTTTTAACAAATGGGATCTCAGCCAGCCGACTAAACTTTGGCAACTCTATCGGGATGCTGGCTTTCCTGCCTTGCAGGTCAGTGCGGAAACAGGGGAGGGGCTTGAAGCACTCTCCCGCATAATTGCCGGCAAGATATGTGCCTTTACAGGCAATTCCGGCGTTGGAAAGTCCAGTTTGCTGAATGCGCTGGAACCGGGTTTTTCCCTGCCAACAGGTGAAGTCAGTGAACGGCTGGGACGAGGGCGGCATACGACCCGTCATGTGGAACTGTTCCCTCTGTCGAATGGCACCTTGATTGCGGATACCCCCGGTTTTGCTGCATTTGAAGAAGGCACGTTTACCCCAGAAGAACTTCCCTCTTGCTTTCCTGAGTTCCGACCTTTTTTAGAAAGCTGCAAATATTCGGGTTGTTCCCATGTAAAGGAAAATGGCTGTGCAGTTCTTTCCGCCATTGATACGGGAACAATCGCCAAGAGCAGACATGACAGCTACGTCCGGCTTTATAATGAGGCAAAGGAGGTACAGCCATGGCAGCGGAAAAAGTCGCACTGATTTTCGGCTCCTGCCCTTCCTCCGGTTGGGAGGATCTTCGCCGTTATTGTCCTGCACCAGATTTTGTAATTGCTGCAGACGGTGGCATTAAGTGTGCCCGATCTGCAGGATATCTTCCTGATCTTCTCATTGGAGATTGGGACTCTGGAGGGGGGCCTGAGTCAGATATTCCGTCTCTGACCCTGCCGCCGGAGAAGGACCTGACTGATTTGCAAGCGGCGGCCGAAATCGCTTTACAGCGCAGCTATTCAAAAATTGTTCTAACTGCTTGTTTAGGGGGCCGACTGGATCAGAGTGTGGCCAACCTTCATTTATTGGAATGGATCTATGACCAAGGTGGTTCAGGAGTCCTTGTGGATGACGGTAACATAGCCTTTTTCTGGGATGGGACACCGCTTATTTTAGAGCGGGAAAAAGGATATCAATTTCTGTCTATATTACCATTGGACCGGCATATTGAGGGCGTTTCTCTGCAAGGCGTCAAATATCCATTGGTTAATGCTTCACTGACCCGGGGCAGTACTCTTTCCATCAGCAACGAGATTGTCGCTTCACAGGCTCATCTATCCGCTAAAAACGGTCGAATGCTTGTAATTCGCAGCAGAAATTTTCTTTTTCAATAAACACCTTGCACCGCTTCCTCTCGTATAATGGGTTATCCAGAGCGAGAGGAAGCGGTTTTTCTCGCTCTGAACAGGATGGACAAAACCCCACAGCCGAAGGAGGTGATATGGTATGAAAATCGTAGTCGTAAAATCCCCTAAAGCACTACGTGGACTTTTGAGCCGTATCTTTGGCTTGAAGTAAAAGAGACATACAAGCCGCTCCTTGTACATATAGATTCACAGAAGAAACGGGGCTGGATACCCGTACAAGGAGTGAAAGACGCATATGGAATTTGAACTGGAAAGGACTCAACTTGACCGTTTTGACGCCCTTCTGGACACGACTCTTCACCAGGAGGAGACCCTGGAAATGATCGTGCCGGATGCCTGCCCCGATATTCTCCGTATTGTAGAAACGGACGGCAGGGTGCTTTTGCGGAGTAAGGAGGCCCACGACGGCAGAGCGGAGTTGGCAGGTACCTTCAAAGCCGCTATCCTTTATCTCCCCGATGGGGAAAGCGGTGTCAGACATTTGGATGTAACGATTCCCTTTGCTTGCAGCACGGAGAACCGAGAGATTCGTCCAGATTGTGTCATAACAGCCACAGCCCGGCTCTCAAAAGCGGATACCCGGGCTGTAAATCCCCGTAAGGTATTGGTGCGGGTAGAGGCTACTGTGGACATACAGGTATTTGCTCCACGTCAGGACCAGCTATGCAGCCATGTGCTGGATAGCACAGAAGGAGGCATCCAACAGCGCATCCAAACAGAAGATATCTGTTTGATTGCCGGTGTTCAGGAAAAACCCTTTCCCTTTTCCGATGAGGTGACCATCTCCGCCGGAAGACCCGCAGCGGCAGAGCTGCTGAAAAACCGTATTACGCTGGAGTGCGGTGAGTCTAAAATCATCGGTAATAAGCTGATTTTTAAGGGAAGCGCTCGAATCAGTGTCCTGTATCGGGGAGAAGATGATGCCCCCCATACCGCAGAAAGCGACTTGCCCTTTTCTCAGATTATGGAGGTTTCCGGCGTAACAGAGGATGCCGGCTGTAATCTTTCTCTTGCGCTGACCGGGGCGGAATGTGAGCTAAGTGAAGAGGGGGATGGGCGGACGATCACAGTCAGAGTGGAAGCTCTGGCCCAGGCAGTGATTCAGGAAAGACGTACCCTGACCGTTTTGACCGATGCCTACAGTGTTGACCACTCTTTGCATGGTGAGTGGGAAGAAAGTGCATTGGATATCCTTTTGGAGCAAGGCGTACGCAACCAGAATATCCGTGAGCTTTGGGAGACAACGGAAGAAATTCGTGAAATCCTGGAATCTCAGCTTCGTATCGGTGAAATCGCCCAAACCCGGGAAGAAAGTCAGCACACCTTTACTGCTCTGATAGAGTTAGAACTGCTTTACTTAAATGAAAATGAGGAGCTTTGTTCCACTTCTCATTCCTTCCATGTTCCCTGTGGAATAGAATCCGTGAATGAACGGCTGTGCTCTTGCCGCTGTCAGCAGATGGGAGACCTTTTTGTTACTCCCGCGGCCGGTGGGTTAGAGGCCCGCTTTTCCCTTGATTTTGCCTATCAAATCTTTTCCAAGAAAAGCATTTCCTCCTTGTCGGAGCTGTATCCTGTTGAAGCCGCTGAGGGGGAGGGTGAGCGTCCCTCTCTTATCTTAAGAATGCTGGAGCAGGGAGAAGCATTGTGGGACGTGGCCAAAGCCTATGGCACCACAATAAATGATATTATCAGCGTTAATGAGCTCAGTGATGAATCGGCGGCTGCCGGAAAGCTGTTGCTTATTCCGAGGAGACGGTAAGGGGGAGAGGACGATGGAAGAAAATAAGATTTATGATGATATTGCCCAGCGTACCAATGGTGACATATACATTGGTGTGGTCGGCCCTGTCCGCACGGGAAAGTCCACTTTTATCAAGCGTTTCATGGAAACGTTGGTGATCCCAAACATCGAAAATGTCTATCGGCGGGAAAGGGCCCGGGATGAACTGCCCCAAAGCGGTTCCGGAAGAACCATTATGACATCTGAACCCAAATTTGTGCCTGAAGAGGCTGTTCGAGTTGATATGGACGATGGCGCCGCCTTTTCGGTTCGCCTGATCGACTGTGTTGGTTATCTGATCCCGGGAGCCTCCGGACAAACGGAGGACGACCAGCCGAGAATGGTAACAACTCCCTGGGTTGACCATGATATCCCCATGAGCCAGGCAGCGGAGCTGGGCACCCGAAAGGTAATTGCCGAGCATTCTACGATCGGTATCGTAGTCACCACCGACGGTACGGTAAGCGATATTCCGAGAGAGGATTATCTGGAGGCAGAAAATCGGGTCATCACAGAACTGAAAGAGCTTGGAAAGCCTTTTCTGGTCCTTCTTAATTCCGCCTATCCGGATTCGGAGCGGGCCCGGGCAATCCAAACCGATATCATGGAGCGCTATGATATAACTTGTATGCGAGTCAACTGCCTGGAACTGGGGGAGGAAGATGTCACCTCCATTATCAAAGGCGTTCTCTATGAATTCCCTGTGAAAGAGTTAGACCTGTTCCTTCCTCCCTGGGTAGATGCTCTCCCCGGAAATCATCCTATCAAGGAAGGACTCTATACCGCCATTCGGGAGGGTACCACCTCCATGCGCAGGGTCCGGGATGTGGAAAATGCCATCTCTGCCATTGGGGCTTGTGAGGTGGTGAACAGTGCCCGGGTCACAGCCATTGACCTGGGGGCAGGTAAAGCCTGTGGAAGTTTGGAGCTGCCCAGAAGCCTTTTTTATGACACTATCTCTGCTCAATCCGGGTTCTCCATTGCCGATGATGGGGATCTGATGAGCCTTCTTACCAGTCTTGCCAGCGTTAAAAGAGAGTACGACAAGGTGGCAGAGGCCGTTGCTCAAGTCCGGGAGACCGGTTACGGAATCGTTGCCCCAGCTCCGGAGGAGCTTCGTCTGGAAGAGCCTGAAATCGTACGGCAGGGAGGACGCTACGGAGTGCGCCTAAAGGCCTCTGCTCCCAGTATTCACATGATTCGGGCCGATATCGAGACCGAAGTCTCTCCCATTGTGGGAAGCGAAAAGCAGTCGGAAGAAATGGTCAGTTTTCTCCTTCAGGAATTCGAAGGGGATACGGCCCGGATTTGGGAGTCCAATATCTTCGGAAAGTCCTTCCACGATCTGGTCAGCGAGGATCTTAACACCAAATTGAAGCGTATGCCGGAGGATGCCAGGGAAAAACTCCGGGAAACCTTGCAGCGGGTCATCAATGAAGGTTCTGGTGGGTTGATCTGCATCATTTTGTAATAAAATAATGAAAAGCGAAACGCATAAAAGCGTTTCGCTTTTTATTTTCTGCTTTTTTTGCAAATAATACAGTTGCCGTCTCAATTTTCATTATTTTGATAGCCCCTTGACAACATTAGAATATTCTAATATAATAAACAAAAAAAGTAGAAGGTGAGAATGTGGGAGAGGAATGCTTACAGTCGGCTGAATTATTGAAGGCCCTGGCCCATCCAATACGGCTGAATATTGTGCGTAGTCTGTTGCAGTTTGGATGTCGAAATGTAAACTGTATGGTGAACAGTTCGGGCTATTCCCAGTCCTGTATCTCTCAGCATCTTGCCAAATTGAAGGCAGCCGGTGTGGTAACAGCGGAGCGAATAGGAAACGAGGTTTACTACGAATTGAGTGACGAACGAGTCGCAAGAATCGTATCAGCCCTATTTTCTCCCAAAGCAGTGGAACCATGACAGAAGTTCTGTCTGGTCAAATAGTGAAAAAATCGAAAGATTATCAGAAAGGAAGTTATTGTTATGGCATTGATTCATTTTAATGAGTCTACCTTCGATGAAGCGCTCAATTCCAAAGAGTTGATGATGGTAGATTTCTGGGCCACCTGGTGCGGCCCCTGCAAGATGCTCGGCCCCGTGATCGAACAGTTGGCGGAGGAGTATGAAGATATCACCATCGGTAAGGTAGATGTAGACGAGTGCCCCGCCCTTGCCCAGCGGTATGGCATTATGAGCGTTCCTACCGTGCTTTTCTTCAAAAACGGTGAGGAGATCGAGCGGAAGATCGGTGCCCACTGCGCCAGCCTCATCGACGACGGGGCCACCATTCAATTGGGCATTGGCTCCATCCCCGACGCCATCCTCAGCTTTTTGGACGAGAAAAACGACCTGGGGGTCCACTCGGAGATGCTCTGCGACGGGGCGTTGCGGCTGCTGAAACAGGGGAACATCAACAACAGCCGGAAGAACATCAACAAAGGCGTGTCTGTGGTCACCTACCTCTATGGCCAGGACGAGCTGTATGAGTACGCCCGCCTGAACCCCAAGCTGCAAATCTTCCCGGTGAACTATGTCAACGACCCCAGGATCATTGGGCAGAACGACAACGTGGTGTCGGTGAATTCCGCCCTCAGTGTGGACCTCATCGGCCAGGTGGCGGCGGACTCCATCAGCGCCGATACCATTTTCAGCGGGGCCGGTGGGTTTGTGGACTTCGTCCGGGGGGCCTCCTTCTCCAAGGGGGGCAAGTCCATCATTGCCATGCCCGCCACCGCCATGAAGGGGAAGGCCTCCCGGATTGTGGAGCAGTTCGACGCCGGCCGGCCCATCACCCTCTCCCGCTTTGAGACCCACTATGTGGTTACGGAGTACGGCATT
>OFGR01002622.1_pt1 | contig 11712 bp, 9 predicted proteins | sample 1521811 | NCBI WGS metagenome assembly OFGR01 (sample SAMEA3504098, study PRJEB24116) | mouse gut metagenome | biome: mouse gut; feature: mouse-associated habitat; material: faeces | place: Denmark | collected 2011
GGTTCAGGGAATCTATCTCTCGCTCTCTGCCAATAAACATACTCCTGCCTCCAATCTACTATACCCAATAGACAAATATTACATTTATAATATATCATTTTGCAAATTTTTAGTCAACTATATCTTACTAATCTATATCTTACTTATTTATATATTACGTGTTTTATCTTACTAAAAAGGCCCTATGCAGCATATCAACCACATAGAGCATTCTTCTAATCTTCCTCCAAAATCCTCGACAGCGTCTCCATCGCCTTCTCCAGAGAATCGCCCTCCAACAAAAGATACAAGGTACTGCACAGGATTTCATAGATATTCATCAGCATCTCGATAATACTGACGCATTTCCTAAGCTCGTCCTCCCCCGAAAGCCCTGTCAGCATCGTATAACGAATCCCGATAACCTTCTGAGATTTTCCTGTACTGTCCTCCGTAAGGTAAACAATCTGCCCAATAGGCAGGCTCTTGTTCAGCCCGTTAATCATTTTAAGGATGACTCTTTCCGAAAAGGCATCCGGATTCTCCTCAAACAGCGGCTCCAAATCCAGTTCCCCATAGAAATGCAGGATATCCCCAAACTCCGGCGCATGGGCAAAATTACAAGAGATATCCATACTCAGTTCCTCCCCTATTGTAACGCCAAGCAGAAGCGTATCCATAGGAACCCCATTCCCTTCCTCCAGAAACACGCTCTTATAATCCAAGGGGCTTACATATTCGTACAGCCTCTTTAATCCTTCTCTTAATTCTTCTTTGTTCATCTTTATCTCCATTCTCTATACTTTATATACATAATACTCCTGCAATTCCGCTTTTCCAAGTATTTTTCCTGACTTCTCATATTCCTGCTGCAAAGCTGTCATAATATGGGCCATCCCTGTGACCTCCTGTCTTGAAGCCGCAAGAAACGCCGCATTGAGCGCTATATTTTTAATACTTGCGCCGGAAAGCTCAAAATTATCCGCCAGATAGTCAATGTCAATATCACCCTCCAAGGGCATTTTCGACGGAAACACCTTCTCCCAGAGCTTAGCTCTTTGTTCCTTCTGTGGAAATGTAAACCGGATAATATATTTCATCCTTCTCTTATATGCATCGTCAAAATTCTGCATCAGATTCGTGGCAAGAATCGTAATCCCATCGTACTCCTCCATCTTCTGTAACAGATACGCCGTCTGGGCATTGGCGCTGATATCCCTGGAATCCGTAACATCCACCCGCTTACCAAACAGCACATCCGCCTCGTCAAAGAAAAGAATACTCCTGCTTTTCTTCACCTCGTCGAAAATCTCACGCAGGTTCTTCTGTGTCTCCCCAATATATTTAGACAGCACGCCGGAAAGATCCACCTTATAGAGCTCAAGATTCAACTCCCTTGCAAGCACCTGCGCCGCCATGGTCTTTCCTGTTCCCGGAGGCCCCGCAAAGAGCAGAGAAACTCCTCTGCCATATGCCATCTTATCTGCAAATCCCCATTCTTCATAGACTTTGCCCCGCTGGGTAATCTGCCCGCACGCCTGACGCAAAAGCTCTTTCGGGCCCTCCTCCAACACCAGGTCATCCCAGGTATACGCTGCATTGACCCGATTGGCACGTTCCCCCAGCTTATGGGAAATCTTCTGCTGGCATGCCTGATACAGATATGCCGTCCCAACCGTTACTTCCCCCTTCACGGCCGCCTTTCTGCACGCCAATCTTGCAGCCTCCTGTATCACTCCTGGCGTAAAATCAAACTGCGCTGCCAACGTATCACAGACCTTCTCCTCCTCTGCCTGCAAGCCCTCCTGTGCGAGAAACGTCCTCCAAAGCATACTTCTCTCCTGTATAGAAGGAAAGCGAAGCCAAAATTCCTCGATTCTGTCCCCGTCTGGATATTCTCCTTCTAAGACGTCCTCCCCGGCCCCTTCTTCCACAGTAAAGAACACGTCTCTAAAGAATAAGGATGCCCTCCTAAGCATTGCCTGCGCCGCCTGACGGTTCCTCCTTTCTCCCCTCCAGACTGCTTCCCAGTGGACGAATACCAAAAACGCGTTACTAAGCAATGCCCGAACCACCGCGTCACAGGCGATTTCCTGCATCTGATCTGTCTTCTTGTGTACCAGTCCATTCATATCGAGAAACAAAACCGCATGCCCCTGCCTCTTTGCCGCCAGGCTGATTTGGAGCTTTTTTCCGCTTCCAAAGGGCCCCCGTAGGAAAAGAAGGCGGACTTCGTCCACCAGAGAGTCGGCCTCCCGAATACGGCGCTCAAGGTTCCTGGCAGTCCGGTTGTTAATATTGCACGCCGGTTCCGTTTCCCCGTCCGAAAACTTCAGACAATACTCTCCCTTTCTCCCCTGTAAATCCGATTCATGGAAGAAGATATACTCCACCAGATTTTCCCGCAGCTTAAACCGCCATGCCAGCTCGCTCTCCTGGGTGGCAGGCTTTGCGCCAAAGGCGCAGCATAACAACTCTCTGCAGGCAAAAGTCTGATGAATAAGGGTATTTTGCTCTTGCTCATCCATGGTGTACATCTTGATACACAAATCCAGAGTAGGATATCTCCACGCCAGGTCGTCCTGTAAGAAGCTATACATCCTTTCAAATTCTCGGTTCAACTCCGGCGCCATGGCAAGGCAGGCGATATACTTCTGGAACGCATTGAAGCCAAGCTTTATGAGCATATATTCAAAAGCAAGAAACACACCGCCCTCCTTCATGGTACGGTACGCCTTCTCATGAAACTTCTGCCATTCTCCAAAGAGCGCCTCCCTCTCCATGCCGTAAGACCTCCGGTCCATATGCGCGAACGCATCCTCCATCACGTTGGAAAGCTCGTCCCTGAATAGTTTCGTATTGTAGATATGCCGGATTCCTCCGTTTTCCTTGAGGCGCACGGCATATTTTGTATACAGGCCAATCTCCTTTTTTACCAGAACCAAAAGCTTCTGAAAATATTCCTCCTGCCCAGAAAACATTCTTACACCATCCATTCTCAGTCAAAGAACTATATCCCTGCAATTAAAGCCTGCTCAAAATCTTTTTTCTTGGCTGATTTTAAAAGCACCCCATAATTCACGCCAAGGCTCTGAAGATTCTTATCTGCGGCGGCATATTTCCCCAATGCAGCCTTCGCATTATTTTTTTCTTCATCCCCCGGATCGTGCGCCAATGAAGCCGCAATCCCTTTCAAGCCGTACTTCTCGTCCTTGAGTTCATTCAGGATTCCCGTTGCCCGATTTCCAAGAGCCGATTCAACACTGGAAGGCTTTTTCGATTTGTTGATGATTTCCCCGACCATATTCTTGGAGGCGCCGAGTATAACGGCAGAATTCGCAAGGGTCGCCCCAACCTTATTTGCAGTCTTTGCGGCGTCTCCCCGCTTTTTCTGCTCATCGGTTGCCGTTTCCTTATCAAAATTATTCAGCCCTGAGTTTACACTTCCGGTTATGGTGGAAATCAGGCCCGTAGCAAGAGTAGTCAGGCCAAATGCTCCGCTACGCACCTGCGCGTTTATTTTTCCGACTTTCCTGTCAAGCATCAGATACCTGACCACTATCTCCTTATCTTCTTCTGTGATATCGTCCTGTTCCAACATATCCAATGCAAGAGCCGTCCGATCTACTCCCCCCGTGTCACTATAATATTTGAAGATAAGATCATTTAAATCCTTACGTGCATCCTCTCTTTCTGCTTTCGTTTTGCTCATTTGGTCTTTTAACTTGAGCATCTGATTCACAGATGTGGAAAGCCCCGCAATCTGCGCGAGGCCGCCAAGAGCCTGTGAAACATACCCCGTCACCTTTGCAAACATGCTCTTGCCCTGCCCCGCGAGGCCCGCAATGGCCTTGGCAATCCCGCAGACCCTGAGCAATATCGTAGCGGCATCGGCAACCATACCGATTACGGCAAATGTGTCATTCCTTACGATATCCTTCTTTTTATCAGGCGCATCCTTTAATTTGGGCGAATTCCGGAATGCTCGTATCTTCTTCGCCAAATCACGGAGAGAACCCACCATGCCGATTAGATTTACCACCAGTGAAATCCCGTTTCCGACCTTGGACTTGGCATAATCCTCATCAAAGGTAGAGATTATTCCATTGACACCCATTCCTAATTTGTTGGCGTCAAAGATTCTATCTACCTTAGAAGAATTCATAAAACGAGAGAACCTGCCGCTGGCCAATGGGTTGGATTCGTTCCTCTCCAGTCCCTTTGCCAGCACAACTGCCGCGTAAATATTCCCTTTTCTGGCTTCGAGAACCTTTTCCAACGTCTCATTTGCATCGCCGGCATTATCAGTATCGTTGTTTTCGCCATTTTCGTCCGATTTTTTTTCTTTCAATGCCTTTAAATCCTTCAGACTGTCAAAATTGCTGTCCTGATTCTCCCCGCGTCTAGCAGCCTGATTCTCGTCCAGGTTTTCTAAGGCCATATCCCGCAAGTCTTCGTTTATTTCTTCATTTACTAAATTGCCTCGTTCTGGCGCCTCCGGCTGCGGTTGGGGGTGGGGGTGTTCAGAGCCGCCATTGTTCCCTCCTTCATTCTCCGGAGTTTCCTCTTTTGGAAGATCCTCCAGACGGGGATGGACAATCACATGCCCGTCCATATAAACTTTGCTTTTATTCTTCCCTCCTTCGTTCTCTGAAGTTCCCTCTCTTTGCTCACCCTGCGCTTTGGGCTTCGCCTCCACAGTACTGGGGGGATTCTCTAAGTCCTCATCCTCCTCCTCACTCTCCGAAGACTCGTCGCTGTCAGAATCCATCTGCAGATCAACATGCGGAAATCCCGCGCTACTGTTTAATGTTTCTTCTTCCGATAATCCGCTGTCTTCCTCAATAGGGATATGTTTCACATTCTCGTCCACATCCGGTTCTGAATCCGTTCCCTCGTTTTCCGTCTCACTGGTTTCCAAGGGTTCATCATCCTTATTTTCTAAAATCTCATCCAACATTCTCATTTCACCTCGTTTCTAAAAACAGCAGCGTCAGAAGCTCTCTATAACCGTCTCCTTCGCCTCATCCTCCGCCATCTTATAATACCGGTCACACCGGTACAGATACTCCTTTGCCGCCTTATCCTTCCTGTGCTGCTTTAACACCTCCACAAAGATAAGCCTGGCCTCATAGAACCTCCTTGCCACAAACAGTCCCACGCCCTTCTCGAACATCTCCCTCGTCAACTCCTTGTAGTAAAATTCCTCCTCCGAATCCCCGTCATAGACGTCATAGACACGCTCGTAAGCATGGCTGGCGGAAAGGTAAATATTCCCCAGATATCTTGCATGATAATGCTCGTCGAAATCCGGTATCTGCTCGTAGACCAGATGCGTAATCAATATGTGCGCGCCGTATTTGCCGCCCCTTAATCGCAGCATCTTCGCCAATTCAGAGTGTGCGGAGATGGCGGTAGCCTCCATCCTCTGCTCGTGCCCGATTACGCCAATCATCACACGCCCGTAGCTGATCGCAATGGTCCTGCCCTTATCCGGCATCCGTTCATCCAAAAGCTGCTGAATCTCAATGGCCGCGTCAAGAGCCTCCTGGCTGCTGACCGTGAAGAACGCCGACAGCCCAATATCGTCAAAATGCTCGACTACCCCATTATGCCCGTTGATCGGCTCAACCAACTGGGACAGGACACGGTTAATCCTTGTATACACCTGCTCAGCCGACAACGAAACCTTATGCCTGGAGTAATCCATGGCATGGAGAGATAAAATCGTAAAATCTCCTGTCATCTGGTCGCCGAGCTTTACCTCTTGAATGGACTCCTTATCTAACAAATCTAGGATTTTCGCCGGAATGAATTTATAGTAGCCATCCGATATCCCCCGAATGTCCTCCACGTATTTCGCAATCTCCAGTGACATCTGGTTAAATGCCGACGATATATCCGCCACCTCGTCATGCCCATGTACGGCAACGGTTACGCCCAGATTCCCCGCCGCGAGCCTTAAGGCACATTCCTTCAGGGTTTTCAGAGGCTGCAGGAAGATATGAAGCACCACCATCAGAACCACCGTCAGAACTAAGAGAAGGGTGGAGGAGGCATTTTTCAGATTCCACTGATAATACCAAATCTGGTAATCCTGTATGTTCCCATCACCGGAAACCCTCAGCACACCATATTTCGTCCCGTCGCTCAATACCAATGGAATGAACTGATTATTGCGTTTTCCATTACGGTTCTCATCACTCTGGTTCACAATCTCACCTGATTGATAGGAACGATACATCGCATCTATGACCTCTGAACCATACATCCACTCCACAGGAACGCCGCAGTATTCCGACATAGACTCGCTGACATACAGATGTCCCTCCTCGTCTGCATGGAAAATACTGTACACATATATGGACAGCCCTCCGAATCCTTTTCCATTACCAACAGAAGGATGGCTTACACGCAAAGCTCTGTCTCCGGACGGGAATTCATACGCATCCGTCTCGATATTATGTACAATATCCTCCCGAAGAATTTTTCCCAGAGCTGACAGCGCTATCGTCTGGTTGGACTCCAACTGCTGACGCATGGACTGTTCAATCCAGTATTCCAGGAATCCGTCCATAACCAGGAGGCTTAGAAGGAAAATCACACATAGCCGTACTAAGATGGTCTGGACATGGTATTTCATACACGCAATCCAGTAGAGACACAGAAGCGCCGCCACAAGAAGAATACCGGCATAGACCCACCGCATCCTGTACATGACTGTCGAGGAAGTAAGGGTACATTCCTCATAATCCCGATAGACGCCGTCCTGATAGGTACAGACGGAAGTTCTCCCTTCTTCATTCTCTACCCCTGCACAGAAGCCCGTCTGGGTGCAGTCCGGCCATTGAAGCTGCTGGAAGGTAAAGTCCGGATACTTTTTGCGGATTTCTTCCGCCGAGAACACCACTTTAGAAGTCGCGTCCGCCAGGTCAACGCTTCGGATACATTCTGCCTTATAGTCAAGCAGATACGCCCTCTCTCCGTCATCAGAAAGACTCTTGAATACGCCACTCCTGCCAGATACTCCTTCAATTTCAAGGTAACTCTCCGTCCCCACCTCCTTAGCGAACACCTCTCCTACATAATTCATCCACAGGAGAATATTCTCCTTGCTTAAGAAAAACTGCGAATTAAGATGTGGGTACTCCAGTGTCACCTGGTCCAAAAGCTCCCGCTTTCCTTGTGTGTCCTTGGCAAATAAGGAAGCCGGCGCCGATCCTTTCTCCGTTTCCGGTATACCGATATAATAAAGCTTTCCATCTCGGATACATTGTACCGAAATCTGCCCGTATTTTGCCTTATCCTCCGTCAAGTCATAATCCGTCTCTGCAAGCCTTCTCCTTGCGAAGTCACACCGATAGATTCTACTGCCCGCACCGTCCCATGATTCCACGTTTGTTTCTTCCAACAGTACGTATGCCTCGCCTGCATCATCAAAAAAAATCTGACGGATGGTTCGGTACTGTTCACGCACATGCTTTTGGCATACAATCAGCTCCCCCTGTCCGCCGTCAGGGTTTGACCGGATAATCCGAAGCTTTTCGCCCTCATCCCGATCCACATAATACAGATAGTCGTCCTGCAAGTGTATCTGCTCGATATAATTAATCTTAATCGTCTTCCCAAACATACTCGCCGCCGCGAAAATAATAACAGCGGCAGCCAGGATTCCCCATATGCCATATAAATTTTTTCTACTCATATTCATTCCCTTGTCCTACAACTGCACCGTCTGGCATCCTGAATTGGTAAACTGTATCATTCCCCCGTAGGCGCAAGTCAGCTTACACTGGTTATTAAGGGCAGGCTTGCCTCCCACCAACACCTGGGGAACCCCCGGCGCCCACGGGCCTGCCGGAACCGGCGTACAGGGCATAGGCGTCAATGCACCCATAGCCGCCGCAGTTGCTGCCGCCACCATAGGATTGGCCATACTCTGGCACATCCCAAAAGGCGCGATATTTACAAAAGGAATATTATCCGAAATCGTCGCCAGAGGCATTGCCGACATCGTCTTTGCCGTCGGCAGGACATTTAATACAGAGGGCGTCATACCAAACGAACAGGTCATAGACGCGCCTCCCGTCACACATAATCCCATAATCCTCACTCCTTGAATTTTCTGCTTATGAAAGCAGGATATAGTTTTCCCGCCCCTTAAAAATCTCTGCCTCTCCGTCTGTCACCTTGCCTTCACTTTCACAAGAATACTTAAGGATACATGTATCCTTTGGAATGTCTGCAAGCAGCAGATAGAATTCACCGCCCTCATCCGCAATACATTCCTGAGCCGGACAGATGACGGAATCCTTCTTTTGGTAGTCCTCCTTAAGCGGACGTCTCAGCCTATACGTCTCGCTCTCATCCTCTGGGTATTCTGTACAAAAATACTCTCCCTTCTCCTTCTGTTTCTTTCGGATATACCAGAACACACTCTGAATTTTACCTTTCAGATAGAAGGAAATTTCCTCCTGCCCTCTCTTATAGTCGCCAATCATCCGGCATCCGGCCTGAGCGTCCCCTAAATGAAACTTAAGTACGCTCTTTGGCTTCGCCCTGCCCCGCACAGAAGTTGTCCCCTGACGAAAGGGATAAGCAAAAGAGGGGTAAAGAAGTATCTCCTTAACAACCTCCCCTCTGTCCGCCTTAAGCACAAGCCTCTGCCTTTGGTAGACGGGGGACTTGACCTCAATCTGAAATTCGTCGTTTCCCACGTCCAGAAGCAGGAAATATCCTTCCCCCTTTTTCTCCACCCCTCCTCCTGCCAGAGAGCGAAGCTCTATTCCTGCCGACACAGGCTCGCCAGTAAACGCATCCCTTAGCCGCACCACTTTGGACAGCCGTATCTTTGTCTCCTGTAATACCATACTACCTGTCCTTTCCTGTAAAACGATAGTCAATTTCCTGTACGCGCCTTACCGAACGTTTTCTGGTAGACAGAATCTCCACCGGCCCCGCCGTGTAAAACAGAGACGTCCTGTATGCCGCGTTTGGCACAGTCCACAGCCGCACCTTCTCCTCAATATTCATTTCACGCATCTGCAAACGGATGTTGGCTCCTCCTGACTCACCTGTGGGCGCAAATGTGTCTGGATTAAGAGCCGCCTTATCGCGAAATGCCTGAATAATCCTTCCCATAATCTGATGCTCCTGTACTGCCCGATACTTCAAATCACTCTGTAAAAAGAGGGTAATCATATAGTAAAGAGTCAGATAAGCAGAGGGATACCGCTGTGTATTCCTTCCGATATTCGCCATCTCATGTGCCTGTATGGAGGAATCCTCCTTCACGTCATAAAGCCATACTCCCACCGCATAGTCCCCGTGCTCATCGGGAGAACACAGGCCAATCTGGTCCGGACTGTTCAGAAGTTCCGGAATCAGAGCTTCCGTAAGCAACGCCAATATGCCGTTTCCCGTATCCGCAATCTTCGTATAATCTGCCAAAGTATCTTCCTCCTTTTATCAATTTCAGGAATCAATTCGGGGACGTCTGATTCGCAGAGCCCGTATTTCCCCCGAAAACGCTTTCGGCTGGGTCCGGCTGCGTCAGCACCCCATACTTAAACTGTCCGGATTCCAGAACCATTCCGGAGTATGGGTCATAACGGACGCCATGCCCGAAATACTGACCGTTGATAAAGTCTCCTTCATAGAGAAGATTCCCCGACTCATCCCACAGCTTCCCAGGGCCATAATACAGGCCATTAAGGAATCCTCCCTCGTAGATTAATCCACCGGTTGCAGGCTGATATAGCTTCCCTGCTCCGCTGTACTGTCCCTGATAAAACTCACCGTCATACAACAGCGATTCCGTCTCGGAATCCGTCAGCTTCCCCGCCCCCTGGTACAGACCATCCACAAAAGTCCCGTCATAGATTACCAGCACCTTGTTATCGTCATAGAGCTTTCCTTCTCCGTTATAGACGTCCGACTTAAAACTGCCGTCATACACAATGTCTCCCTTGCCGGTATAGACCTTGCCAAGCCCCTCTCTTTTTCCTTTCTCAAACGCGCCCTCATACATGAATGCGCCCTCATCGTAGAACAGGGTTCCCTTGCCGTCATACTCGCCCTTTAAAAAGCCGCCGTCATATACAAGGATACCGTCCTCATAGAGCTTTCCTTCTCCTTCGTACTCATCCTTGGCAAACTCGCCCTCATAGACCACATTTCCTTCGGCGTCATAGGAGGCACCGTCCCCCTCTTTTTTTCCTTTCACGAAGCCGCCCTCATATGCAAGCGCGCCGCTTTCATAGAGCTTTCCTTCTCCCTCATATTTATCCTCAACAAAATCGCCCTCGTACACAGTCTCTCCCTTGTCATTGGAGAGGGTTCCCTCGCCGGTCTTCTTGCCGTCTACAAAATCACCTTCATACGCAAGGACTCCGTCCTCATAGAGCTTTCCTTCTCCTTCATACTCGCCGTCCGTATTGACCGTCCCTTCATAGACCACATTGCCTGCCTCGTCCGTCAAGACCACCTCTGAAAGCAACGGCTCCCCGTTCTCAAAGGTTCCCGTGGCGATCACATTACCCTCCTCGTTATAGAGGGTTCCCTGCCCCTCCATCTCGCCCTTTAAAAAGGTTCCCACATACTCCTTTTGGCCGCTTGGAAAATACAGCGTTCCACTCCCTTCATACAGACCGTTCTTAAAGTCGCCCTTGTACTGAAGGTTACCCTCCTTGTCATAGAGCATTCCCTGTCCCTCATACTGGTTCAGGAGGAATGTTCCCTTATAGCGGAGAGTCTCGCTGTTCTCATAATACAGCTCTCCTTCGCCGGAGTACGCCTCCATCTCAAAATTCCCCTCATACAAAAGCGCGCCTGAATAGGTATAGAGCTTGCCGTTTCCGTTGATTCTTCCATCCTCCATCTTACCCTTGAAGATTAACTCTCCTTCATCTTCGGACAGAAGCTCAACCTTACCGGAATATCCCACCATGTCAGAAGAATTGACCACCATGGTCTTGGTGAAGAAATGGGATACCAAAACCGGATGCACAAGCTTGATATACAGAACCGGAAGGATAAGCGCAGCAAGCAGAATGAAGAATACCATCCTTTTCAGTACATAATATTTCCCAATGGAATAATAATCCCCAATCACTCGCTCTTTTTTATTCTTTTTCTGATTAATCCCCTTACGGACATCGGTTATGACCTTGGAGGCAAAGGAATCCGGACTGATTGTCCTCTTTGCCTTGCGGATCACCACCTGAACCGGCGCCATCAATATATGGGAAAGCCTCCTGGCTGTACGCCCGATCAGACCGCCCTGCATATCTCATACCTCCTTACCCTTATACTACGGCTTATCTGCCTTCTCCTTAATCTCAAGCGTACCAATCTGACCGAAGGTCACTCCGTTATCCGTAAGCGCCGGATTAGGAAGATTCCACAGCAGATAAATGGCCGCCGACACAATCAACGCCGCCGCAAGCACCGTCCTGATTGTGGGAAAAAACTTTTTAAGCTTCTCCCACGCCCGCCACCAGATACGCCCCGGCTCCGGCTCACGCTGTTCGGTCTTTGCAAGCACTGTCTCATAGACCTCGTCATAAGCCACATAACAGTCCCACAGATACCCGTAGCATCCCTCGTCCAAATCCAAGGCAAATTCCATCAGCTCACGTGAGCTTTTCTTTTCAAGCTCGCGGGCAAACAGCTCATACACCAGCCCGTTGACCCGATTCATCAGCTCCTTTTCCTGTACCTGTGACCTTTAAT
>OFGR01002625.1_pt1 | contig 11700 bp, 13 predicted proteins | sample 1521811 | NCBI WGS metagenome assembly OFGR01 (sample SAMEA3504098, study PRJEB24116) | mouse gut metagenome | biome: mouse gut; feature: mouse-associated habitat; material: faeces | place: Denmark | collected 2011
GCAGGACCTCCCGGCTGGCGCAGAGGATGATGTGCCGGACCTCGAAGTCCTGGGCCAGCGCCCCAATCAGCTCCTCGTAGTAGGCACGGTTGGTGACGGTCATGGGCACGATGACGTCCCCCTTATAGCGCTCCGCCATATAGCGCAGCATCTCCAGATTGAAGCGCCGCCACAGGGGGCAATCCTGGAAGTCGCTGGTGAGGAGGGCGGGGGGCAGGTTTTTCCGGATGAAGAAGCCGGCGTTCTCCGGGTCGTACACGTAGGAACCTGGCAGACGGCGGTGGAGCTCATAGGCCGTCTGGGTCTTGCCCGCGCCAAAGGCCCCGTTGAGCCAGATAATCATACTTGTTACCTCCGTATTTTCCCGGCGGCGCGCCGCTCTGTTACGGCGTCTGGGACAGCAGGTCCCCGTAGAGAAATTCCCGCCGCCAGTAGTGCTGGAGATACTGGAAGCTCTGGAACAGCTCCCCCCGCTCCGCCGGAATGACGCTGGTGAGAACGCCGTCCACCATATAGCGGTCGTTGGTGGTGGCGATGGGAAACACCTCCATAAACCCATCCATAGCCTGCATATAGGCGGCTTCAAACTCTATTATAATCCTTTTTTCTTTCCATTCCTCCGGTACCGTAAATCTTTTCCGATACTCATATACTCCTTCCGGATAATAGCCTGAATTATTCTTTCCCGCCGCATCCCTATTCCTGGGTCTGCAGATCATGGCATCATGGGGCAGCGTAACCGGTCGGAATTCCTCTGTTACTGTTCCCAGAAAACCGTCGCTCTGCATCGCGTACTCCCATCCTTCATTAAAGCTTATTCTTTTCAAAGCCAACTTCCTCCCGTACCAATTATTATTCTTTCACAGCACCGCTCGTCAGACCGGATATAAAAAATTTGGATGCACATAAAAAGGTAATGAGCAAAGGCAGTACGGCGCAAGTACTCGCCAACATAATCGCCCCATAGTCATTTGCCCTGTCTGAAATCATGCTTTTCAATGCAAGCGGCAATGTCATCAATTCATTGTCCCTTAAAACCATCAGCGGAACAAGAAAATCATTCCAACTGTTCACAAACTGCATAATTCCAAGAGCAGCATATGCAGGTGCAAGATTCGGCGCGACCACCTTGAAGAAAATCAACCATTCACTGCAGCCGTCTATCTTTGCCGCCTCCCGCAGAGAGATTGGCACATTATTCTGACAATACTGCCTCATCCAGAATATACCAAAAGCATTTGCACTATATGGAATAATCAGTCCCCAATATGTATTGATCCATCCAAGCTTGGACATCATGATAAACCACGGAATAATTCCCGCCGTAAATGGAATCATCATTGTTCCCAACAATACGGCGAACAGTTGTTTTTTGCCCGGGAAATCATACGCTGCAAACGCATATCCACCCATGGAACAGAACAGCAGGCTTAAAGCTGTCTGTGAGAAAGTGACAATACAGCTGTTCAAAAACGCTTTTCCAAGATCAATCTGTTCCATCATACTCTTAAAGTTTTCCACAAGATTATTTCCAAACCATATATGCGGAGGAAATGAATAGATCTCGTTTGTCTCTAATGTGGACATGACTAACATCATGTAAAAAGGTGCCAGCATAACCAACGCAATGACTATTAGAATGGCATAAAGTACTATTTTTTTACCTGTCCTTTTCAATTTATTTTATCCTCCTATTTTTCTTCCGCCAGTTTATTAAATACAAGGGAACATAATACGATAAATATAGTGATAACGTATGCGATCGAAGATGCATATCCGTATGCAGTTCCTCCCTGCGGCGCTTTTCCCAGCAGATACATCATCAGCGTAAGTCCACCATTATTCACTCCTCCCGTCCAACTGGAATTAGTCAAAATAAATGGTTCTGTAAACAGATTAAACATACCGATACTGGATTGCACCAGCGTGAACAAAATAATCGGCTTGATCAGCGGAACCGTAATAGAAAAGAATGTTTTTACATGACCGGCTCCGTCAATCTTCGCCGCTTCGTAGATATCCGTATTAATTCCCTGCATTCCTGCCAAATAGATAACCATATTCCATCCGATCCATTTCCAGGCGTTCATAACAATAACCGCCACCTTGATCAGGGACCCGTCGCCGCCAAGCCAATTATATCCCTCTGCTCCAAACAGCTTTAGCACATAGTTAATCAGACCATAATTATTACTGAACAACTGCGTAAAAATAATAGAAATCGCAACAGCACTGGTAACCATTGGCATAAAGTAGATTGTCTTAAATAGATTGGCACCTTTGACTAATTTTGAATTCAGAATATAAGCTAAAGCCATTCCGCCGAGCAAGATCGGAATATGCGCAATCACGCCAATAACGACTGTATTGCGAAATGCCGTCCAAAACAAAGAATCTTTCAGCAAATTAATATAGTTCTCAATCCCGATAAAATGTTTACTTCCCATTCCATCCCATCTGAAAAAGCTAAGTCCAAATCCGGCTACAATCGGATACAGGCTGAATATCAGAAAGAGAATAAAAAATGGAGCGACATATGCATAAGCAACACGGTATTTATAAATGGATTTCCAAAATCTTCTCATACATGTTTTCTGACAGGGCCGTCCGTTTTAAAGACAGCCCGCCAAGTCCTCCTTTCAGGCAATTCCCCTTATCGGGTAATTGCTAAACTCCAATCTAAATTAATCCTCCCACATACCTGCGTCTTTATAAATCTGAATCCATTGTGCTTTCAGTTCCGCAACCGCCTTTTCAATGTCTTCTTCCAGTTGTTCTTTCATCTGTTCCGGCGAATCTCCCCGGTCCAGACATCCGTTGATCGTGCTGGTGATACATTCTTCCGCGCTCACATCCATCATCGTTGAGTATACAGGTTTCATCTCTACTGCCTGCTCCACCCATAAGCTCCTGGTTTTCTGACCTCCGAAGTAAGCGTCTTCCTCATCATACATAGGATCCTCATATGCGGGGGTATATGCCGGAAAATAATCGACTTCTTCCATAATGGCATTCTGTCCTTCCGCCGTACATAACATATATTCTATAAACTTCCATGCCTCTTCTTTATGTTCAGACTGTTCCGGAATTACCAGATAAGATCCTCCGCAGTTACTTGACTGAATTCCTCCGGGCATATCTGTAACCGCCCATTTCCCTGTGCCTTCGGGATCCACGTCTGTCTTCAACATTCCTCCGAACCAGCTTGCCATCGGTACGCTGACACATGTACCGGAAGCAAAGCCGCTATAAGCCTCAGAACTGAAAGCATTTACATTCATATCCCATCCGTTTTCCCGAATTGTTTTAATCGCATCAAGACATTCCACATCACCATCACGATCCAGGCGCAGAGTCAGGTCTTCATTATAATAATCTCTGTTTGCAAACATCATACGATAAAAATCAACCGCATCTGGAAGCAGCCATCTTTCTCCGGGAATAGAGACAGCTTCCGCCACTTCCAGAACACCCTCCCATGTGCTCATCAGTTCGCCCACCTCGTCCGGGTCGGTGGGAAGATTACATTCCTCAAACACATCCCTTCTATAAAAATAGGTCGCCGGTCCGATATCCCATGGAATCGCCACCATCCTTTTCCCATCTACGGAATACGCTTGATTCCATTTCAACGCCACAAAATCATCCTTATATTGTTCCGCATTGAACGGCTCTTCCAGCAAGTTAGTCAGTGCATTTGAATTACTGTACTGGGCAATATATCCTCCCTCTACCATTGCCACATCCGCCGCGTCCGTACCCGACGCAAGCGCTGTGGACAATGCCTGATGATGGCTGGTAGAATCCGTGATATTGAACTCTACCTCAATATCCGGATACTTCTCATGAAATCCTTCTAACGCAGCTTCAAATGCCTGATCCGCACTTGGATAGCCTGCGACAGTAATCGTTGTTTTCCCTTCCTCATCTTTTGTTCCTTTTGCATTTCCATCACCGTTTGAACCGCAGCCACATAAAAGCGCAGCCGATATTCCCAATATCAAAAATCTCTTTTTCTTCATCATCATTCTTATTTTCCTCCTATTTATACAACACTTTTTTCATACCTACATAAGGTCTCTGACAGAATCCCCTTCTATGATTTGAGGTTTTATAGGAATAAACCGGCCGACTTTCTTACCCTCAATCATAGCAATCACTACATCTACACATGAACAGGCCTGCATTTTTGTATTTATCGATACAGAAGTCAGACGCGGAACAAACAGATTTCTTTTTTTTAATCCATCTATTCCTATAACCGAGACATCCTGCGGGATCTTATATCCCAATTTTTCCAATCTGTAGATCATACCCAAAGCATATTCGTCGTTATAACAAATGACGGCTGTAGCATCACAGTGTTTTCTAGCAAATTCATCTGCCCCACAGCCTCCTTCTTCAAAGCAGTTACGATTTTCCAAGAGTTTCACCCCTTCTTTTTGAGAAGCAATCAGATATTTCTCAAATTTCTTTTCGCCCAGCTCCTGCAGCATTATATTTTTATACGCAATGCTTCTTGGCTGAATTCTTTCTCCTTTTGTCAGAACATCCGGAACCGCATAGGCGATTTTCTTATGCCCTTTTTTCTTCAGATATTGAACCGCCATTTCCATAACCTGATAGCTGTCCACATCAATATACGGAATACACTTAGTCTGCACCACCGGCAAACCATTAGATACGCTCACGATCGGAATTTGCTTCCGTTTCTTTAAAGCGGTCTGTACTTTCACTGCCACCTCCTCATTTTCAACTATGATACCGTCTGTCAATATAGATTGAATCTGCTTCACACTCAAGTCCCCTGTCAACAGCAGCGTATACCCTCTGGTCTGTGCATATTCCGCCATATATTCAAACAACTCAACACAATATCCATTATGAAGACTCTGCCCCAATATCAAGCACAGCTGACGGGTCCCTGTTTTACTTCCTGCCAAGCTTGCTGCCTGATATCCCAGCTGTTTAGCAGCAGAGCTTACAGCCTCCTTTTTCTTCTGGGAAACATATCCTCTTTCATTCAATACCCTTGATACTGTACTGACTGAGACTCCGGCCAATTTTGCAACATCTTCACGTGTGATCATCATATCCTCCTTTCAAGCATTTTCAGTATCATTAGCCTATAATTTTATTTTAATGATACTGTTTCCGCTTTTCAATTTGCCAATTTCTGCTTCACGAGTCATATTTAGAAACATAAAAAAATTTATTTTATTATATCATTATTTTTCGATGGTTCAAGACACGCAATTTGCCTTTGGATAAATTTCCATCAAACGCTATGGACTATCAGGAGTCATATATGATACGATTTCATCACCGCCAGTAACCACCGCAGCAAACAGCCCGGCACTTGCCGGCGGAGCTGATAAAGAGAACAAAACGGGGGTACCACTGTATGAAAAAGAAACTCTGCCTGATATTGACGATCCTTTCCCTGCTGTTTGCCTGCGGCTGTGACAGCACTGTGGAACCGTCGGCCGAGCCGTATGCCGAACCGTCTGCCACATCCTTGGAGAGCACCGCGCCCGAGGCCCTGCCTACCCCAACGCTTTCCCAGCGGGAGCGGGAATGGCTGGAGGACCTTGAATTTCTGCGGGAAGCGTGCAAAACCCAGCACATCGATCCCTTCTACCTGTGCTCTGAGGAGGAATTTGACTGGAAGCTGGATCAGCTGTCCGCCAAGGTCGGGACGCTGTCCGACAACGACATCGCCTTGGAGATTGTCTCCATTGTGGCAGGTTTAGGCGACATACATTCCCATGCCACGCCGCCCCAGTCCTATTATGAGAGAGCGTTCCCCGTCGGCATCATCTTTTTTGGGGACAGGGCGTACCTGACCGGCTACCTGGAGGGCTTTGAGCAGTTTCAGCCCTACCTGCTCCGCGAGGTTGTGGCGGTCAACAGCGTGGACATGGCCTACCTCAAGGAACAGGCCCGCCGCCTGGGCAACCCCTTCAACAGCTGGCTAAGCCAGGAAGGGTTTTGGTACAGCCACTTTAGGCCGGCTTTTTTTGACTGGGCAGGCTGTGACTATCGGGAGGGCTATACCCTTCAGATCCTGAACGAGAACCGGGAGGTGGAGTCGGTAGAGGTTCCCGTAGTGGACAGCGAGGAATTTGCCCAGGGTGAGCGGAACTATGCGCCGGAGTACGAAAGTCTCTTTTACCTCGAGGGCAAGAATTTTGCGAAGTATGTGGAGGGGCCGGAGGGCGGCTGTGTCTATATGTCCCTGGTCCACTACATGTGGGAAGGCGACGTCCGGAGGTTGATTCTGGAGTCCGGGGAGCTTTTTGAGGCCCACCCGGACTGCGACAAGCTGGTGGTAGATCTGCGTATGAGCCCCGGCGGAAACGCAAAATTTGTGTCGTGCTTCCAGGAGGACTACGCCAAGGGGCTGACGGCCGGACAGGTCTATGTACTCACCGGCGGCTATACGGGGTCGGCGTCCCTGAGCTACATCGCCGTCCTCAAGGATACGCTGGGGGCAGTGACGGTGGGGGAACCCACAGGGCAGTTTACCTCCTTCTTCCATATGCAAAGCTCACTGGACAAACCGGTTGTCCTTCCCAACTCCCAGATTTCGGTGATGCTGTCCAATTCCTGGCGGGATGGGGACCCCCTCGTGGAGGTGCAGTACGATGAAAACGGCAAGCTGTATCCCTGGGAGAGCATGATCCTGCCGGACGTGTATGTTTATCAGGATATCGAGGACATCCGCCAAGGGTTGGACAGCGTGATTGAGTGGGTTTTGGCACAGTAACCATAGACAGCGCAGGCCCAGCCGTTCTCTCGGCGCGCCCACCTTCCCCCCAGCAAAATCCGACACCCCCAGCCTAAACTTACCAGCCCCCTCCCCGCATAGAAAAACCCGGGCGGCTCAAACTATGCTCGGATTCCCGATCCGAACAAAGAAAAAACAAACGACAACGATTCAAAAAGGAGAATAAGGATATGTCTAACACCAATAATTCCAACCGGCTGGTGGTTCCCGGTGCCCGCGAGGCCATGGACAAGTTCAAGATGGAGGCGGCCAACGACCTTGAAGTATCTGCACCATCTTAAAAAAGCAAGCGCAAATTTCAGCGAACAATGACAAAACAATACTTATTTAGGTGAAACGGCCCATTAAGACAGAAAATCCCGCCGCAATGCGCAAAACGCGCCTGCGGCGGGACTTATATTTTGACAGCCGCAAACAGGTTAAACGCAGGAGCACGCCATGGTGTTCCCCGTGTCAAATCGGTTCAAAGCAGTTCTAATCGATTCGAATCATCCTTCTTTACATCTCTGGTTAGAATGCGTATAATAGTGGCATCATCATATATGAGGTGATCGGCTATGACGGAAGGAATTACCACAGAATTTAAACGGGAGTACACCGACGAGATCAAAAAGACGGTCATCGCTTTCGCCAACACCAGAGGGGGCGAGGTTTTGATCGGTGCGGAAGACGACGGCACCGTGCTGGGCGTTGCGGATGTAGACGGGACTATGCTGAAAGCGACCAATGCCTTGCGGGATTCCATCAAGCCGGACGTTACCATGTTTCTATTGTGCGAAAGGCGGGAGATGGATGGCAAGGACGTTGTCGCGATCAAGGTCCAAAAGGGCACCGCCTGTCCCTATTACCTCGCAGCAAAAGGGCTTCGTCCGGAGGGAGTATTTGTCCGGCAGGGAGCGTCCACCGTCCCGGCCACAGGGAGTGCCATTCTAAAAATGATCAAGGAGACGGACGGCGATGACTATGAGGCAGCCCGTTCCCTGAATCAGGAATTGACCTTTCAAGATGCGGAGTGCTTCTTCACGGAGGAACACATATCGCTGGGGCAGGAGCAAAAACGCACCTTGGGCCTCGTCAGTGAGGACGGGGTCTTTACCAACCTGGGCCTGCTCCTCTCCGACCAGTGTCCCCACACCGCGAAGCTGGCGGTTTTTCAGGGCTCCGGCAAAACAGTGTTCAAGGACCGGGCGGAGTTCTCTGGCTCACTGTTCCGGCAGATGAAAGACCTCTATGACCATATTGACCGTTTTAACCGGATCCGTGCGGAATTTCCCGGCCTAAAGCGAGTAGATACCCGAGACTATCCCCCGGAGGCCCTGCGGGAGGCAATGCTCAACGCCATCGTCCACCGGGACTACTCCTACAGTGCCTCCACCTTTGTCAGTATCTTCGATGACCGGATCGAATTTGTGACGTTAGGCGGGCTGCCCAAGGGAATCGCTATGAGCGACGTGATGATGGGGGTTTCAGTCCCCCGCAACCGCCGCCTGGCCAATATTTTTTACCGTCTGCACCTCATTGAGGCGTTTGGCACTGGGATACTGAAAATCAAGGAGTGTTACGCCGGCCGTTCCTGCCAGCCCGCTGTGGAGGCCTCCGAAAACGCGTTCAAGATCACTCTGCCCAACGTGAACCATGAAGCGGAAGCGGCAAACCGAAAGCACCCGTTGTCCGAAAAAGAGCAGCGGATTTTGGACTTTGTTTCCACCAGGCAGTCGGCTTCAAGGGCGGAGATCGAGGCGGCGGCGGGTTTGTCCCAAAGCGTGACGATCCGGGCACTGAAGCGGCTGCTGGAGCTGGAGCTGATCCAAAAAAGAGGGAATGGGAAAAATACGATATACTATCATGAAGGCAGCTCGTAGGCAGTTTGCTTTGTGATGGGGCGGCTGGTTAAGTGCCACACGGGGGGCAGGCCAGTTGAATCATAAGGGAGTCTGTCCGTACTTCCAGTGATCACCGCGCTGAGCCGCATCCACAAAATTAAACCAGCAGTTCCATGACAAACCGTCCTCTGCCTGTTATGATAGGGACACAACCGCGGCATCCCATAGGACACCACACCGGCCGAAGGCACCAGATAAAGGGCCTAAGCAGCTTTGAAGTTTCGCCATGCCTGCGTCCGAGAAACCTGAAAAACGTGATGAGCGGCAGGCTCCTGCCTGCCGCTCTTGCTGCAAATATTGCTCTGCGGTGGGTTGGCCGCCACCAGGATGTCGTTCATCGGCACCCCCAGCAGGGCACTCAGGGCGTAAAGATTGTCCACCGTGGGCAGACTTTGGCCCCGCTGCCATTTGTAGATGGCCTGGGGCTCCTCGAAGCCGAAAAACCGCTGAAGGTCCCGGATGGACAGGCCCTTCGCCTCTCGCAGCCGGCGGATGTTGGCCCCGGTGGCAGGCAGGTCGATGACGGGAAACGGGCTCCGGTACATGGCAATCGCCTCCCTTCTGGTCTGGTAAAGTAGAATAACAGAAATGCCCGAGAATGACAAGATGCTGCGTAAATTTGTAACAGAAACGTCACATAGGAGGCTCTGTATTGGATCATATCGCTTGCTATCAGGTGTTGAATAAGTTTTCACTTTTGAACACCCATTTTATCTTCCTTGATACCGGAGACTATCTGGCGGATGGGCTCTTTATCAAGCATCAGGTCAGGGTTTATTTTGGAGACGAATTTGAAAAGCCAGGGCTCCCTTACCGCATCATTTTCTGCCATGTGCGCAAGCGGGACAAGGAGCGGTTTCGTGCAGCGATGAGTGAGCTGCCGGGCAAAATGCTTCTTTGCGGCAATGCGGATTATTTGGATGTGTGCAATGAGCTTATGGGAAAGGAGGGATTTCTATGACCCGGAGCGTGCCGCTGGACAAGCGCAGCAAGAAGGCGCAGCGGGAATATCACGCCAAGCAGCGGGGCTCCTGGTATGGGATCCGCCCAATCTCCCGCATCGTGCCCAGCGGGACGGTTTATGACAGAAAGCAGGTGAAGCGGGAGGATCGCGGATACCTTGGAACATAACGCCAACCGAATTTCTCGGTATGGCTCAGCGTAAAGGCCCGCCTTTCGGTGAGGAGACTTTGAAGCACCGGGGAAAATACTGCGCCCTGTCCACCATCGCCTGCGAAATCCAGGCAGCAAAACGGATACTCCTCAATCCTCATGCGGGTACAACTGGCGGGGGACTTCCCCCAGACCCATGCCGCCGCTGTAACCATGTGGGATGGATTTTGCCGGAAAACCGAACAGGTTTTCAGATTGATTTTGTACCACTACTCGGTCATGTCAATCCCTAAATGTGTTTTCATCTCCCGCCTCATATCTTCCCGATTGGTTTCATCCTCAAACGCATCATACAGATAATAAGCCCGGAAATACAGCTTTCTGCTGGCATCTTCTTCTCCCATGAAGTAAAGATTTTCCGCCTGGATTGCTAAAAAACCGGGGAGAAATTGGTATGCTCTGTAGTATATACAGGTCTTTCGCCCCTGCTCCGCGATTTCAACAGCCTCCGAATGACAATTTTCCACGCTCAAGGCAATCGCGTAATTATGTGCGATCAGGCAGAACAGGTCGACATAGTCAGCCAAATCCCGACAATTTTCCTCAACATACCCGAGCAGTTGACGACATATGTCAATTGCTCTTTTTCCTTGCCCCGCATCTAAATAAGTACAGGCAATCTGATTAATCAACCTGGACTCATTCATCGTGTAGCGGCCCTGCTGAAAATTCTCCGGGGCAAAGTTAGGATACGTCAGCCGAATTGCCTCCAACTGCATAGCAAGCCTTTCGTCAATACTGCACGGCTCTAAACGCGCTCTATGCATTAGCAAAAATTGTTGAACACTTCGGTTATCCGGATCTGCAACCGACTCCAGTTTGGCCAGTTTCTCCAGTGTTTCTTCCCTTATCAGCAGCTGATCTCCTTTGGATGCGCGGCGGTGCTGAACCATATTGTTGAGGATCTCACGCATCAAGGCTCCCGCAGAAATGTCCCGCTGTCCCCAAAACGCAATAAATTTGTCCCGTGGCAAGCCAAGCCGTTCGAGCAGGCTCATCGTCAGACGGCGGGACGGATCCTGCTGGTTGTTCTCAATTCGGGAAAGCGTGGAGGCCGCACACAACCCCCCGCAAAGATCTTCCTGGCTCATTCCCAGCTCTTTCCGGTGCTTTTTGATATAAGTTCCCAGCCTGAATTCTTCCATAAAGGTTCTCCCTTAGCGACAAAAAATTCATTTTATTACGTGGTCATCGCGATAAGTCAACAAATCATTATGGACAGGAAGTCATACTTGTTACCAGCCCCACTATTTGGGGCGTGTGGACTAAATATAACAATTTTTATTATATCATTCATTTTTCGATTGTTCAAGACATACAATTCGTTTTTGGAAAAATTTGCATCAAACGCTATGGACTATCGGAGACATATATGATAAGGTTTAATCACCGTATAGGAACTGCGGCAGCGCGCGGGCTGACAGTTCTTGGCGGAATTGATTAAAGAAAGAGGTGTACATCTATGGAAATTATGATTCCTTCGAAGCTTCCCATTGAGATTATTAACCCTGGTAACGGTTTGCCCGGCATTGCTCCGTGCCGAGCAGATGCCCAAGAGGTCGGCGGCGGCGGGTTTGGTGTTTGCGATTCTTCGTACCTCTGCGGGAATTGGGGGCCAATGGGCGGGAAATAATCGAGATGTGCCTTCAAAAATTCTTTGGGTGCCCTTGACCATAACTTGCCGATACACTTGGTGACGTAAAGAACACTATTTGAATGGCCGTCTCACAAGCGGAACCACGGCAGTTTTTTATTACAAAATCTGCCGTGGTTCCTTTCTGATAGAACGGGGGTATCATTGTATGAAAAAGAAACTCTGCCTGATATTGACGATCCTTTCCCTGCTGTTTGCCT
>OFGR01002630.1_pt1 | contig 11691 bp, 10 predicted proteins | sample 1521811 | NCBI WGS metagenome assembly OFGR01 (sample SAMEA3504098, study PRJEB24116) | mouse gut metagenome | biome: mouse gut; feature: mouse-associated habitat; material: faeces | place: Denmark | collected 2011
GGGCGGCCCTGACGGTGGAGATTCCCTCCCCCTGGCGGGAGAAAATCCCCCCAGAGCGGCTGTGCGCGCTGGAGGGAGTGCTGGCCCAGGACCCGCGGCCCTCCTACCAGGCGGACCCGGACCGGGTCTACGGCATGTCCTTTGCCGGTCTGGAGGTCCATTTCACCGTAAATGGCGGACGGCTGATCGTGACAGAGATTTCCGGAGGAGCAGCGGTATGAGTACCAAACAGTTGGCGGACTTGATCGTGAGCGGACTGGAAGCCGCCCTTCGCCATGCCTCCCTGCCCTCGATCCGTTCAATATATATTTACGGTTCCTATTGCAGGGGAGATTGGCTGGATTGCAGCAGCGACTTGGATGTAGGCGTGATTACGTCTGAAACAGACGATTCCGGCGCGGAACGGGACATCCTCTGGCTGCGGGATACCCTGGACCGGCTGAAAGGGGAAGCATTCCCCTCCCATTGCCCCGGCGGGATCGACCTCAGCCGCTCCCCTGAAAGCGCGGTGCCCAGGACCCTGGAGGAGGCCGCCATCCCGTCGCCTTACGCCCCCTTTTCCACCACCCTGTTCGATCTGCGCGCCCACCACCTCTCTCTGTACGGGGAGGAACTGGACCACATCCTGCCTCCGGCTCCGTCCCCCTCCGGTGCCGCTGGAGACTGGTTGGCCGCCCTCGACACCCGTGCGGCGTCCCTCGGGACCAGCGACCCCAGGCTGATGTTCCTAGCCTATAAGGCAATCACGGCCGCACAGCTGCATTTCGGACGGCCCACCCTTCACAAATACCGTATCTTGGAGCTCTACCAGAGCTATGTCCCCAATTTTGAGGAAAAAACGTTTGGGGAACGGGTTATCCGCAACTATCTTGGCTCCTTTTATCCCGGGCGCCCGCCGGTGCCGCTCCCCGGCACGGAGTGCTGCAAATTGATCCATCAGCTGCGTATGCTCAAGGACCGCCCATAGATTGTTAAGTGCGCCTCCTTTTGGAAGGCGCACTTTTTGCCGCTATTGATTGCTTTTACACGCCCTGACCCACTTCCCCCACCGCGGGTCAGCCTTGATCTCCGTTTCTATCGGACCACACTCCGGCATACCCCAAAACGGCCAATCCTCCGGCAGAGTCCCGGCGATGCCCTCCCAGGGCGCGGTCCTGCACTGGACAAACGACACCAGCGGCGCGGTGAAGAAATGCTCTCCCCCGTCCGACAGCCTCTCCAGCGCCCTCGCGTGCCGCAGCGCCTCGTCCAGGGACACAAACGCCTCATCGCGGTCCCCCCGCTCCCACTGCACCCGGGAGAGGTAGAGGTTCAGCTTGATGAGCTCGTCATGATACTCCCCCAGATTGCCGTCGTCGCAGACCAGATCAAAGAGCGCGATCACACCCTTGATCTTCTCCATCGCCAAGTCGCTCTCATAGTGGGCCCGGTTCGCCATCAACGCGTAAATGAGGTGCTTCGTCAGCTGCCCCGCCAGCTTCAGCAGGAGGTCCCCGAGATACTTCGCCTCCTCCTTCCCGTCTGCGGACGCCGCCAGCAAAACCTCCCGGCAGTCCTTCAGCTCCGGCATACGCCCTGCACAGGCCGCCGCCTTCTCCGTCTCCCCCAGGTTCCGGTAGAGCAGGACCAGAATGGAGACCGCCCTTGTCACGACCTCATGGTCCCCGGCGGTGCTCACAAGGCTCTCGCAGACCTCCACCGCCTCCTCCCGGGACGTTGCGCCCACGTCCACGGTGATGTTGGCGATCTCCAGCGGGGCCCTCCGGGCCTCGGCGCTGAGGAAGTGGGGCGGGGTGCTGGCGGTGATGCCGGAGATGTACTCCCCATCCCGGTTCCGGACCCAGAACTTGTGGGCCGGCACGTTGTGGCTGACCCAGCCCCCCAAGGGCGCGATGCGCAGGGTCCCGTTGGGGCAGATGGCCTGGACCATGAAGCCCACCTCGTCGCTGTGGGCGTCCAGCTGCACCACCGGGCGGTTCCCCGTGTTCTCCCGGCGGCGGATGTACACGTTGCGCATCCGGTCCATCTCCGCCTGCCCCAGGCCGCCGGCGTAGGACAGGATGATCCGGGCCGCCTCGTCCTCAAAGCCGGGGGCCCCGTTGGCGTTGGAGATGGCCGCGATCATCTCCAGGGTCTGTTTCTTATCCATGTTTTCCTCATTCTCCTCGTTTTGATTGGAGCTCGGCCTTCTTGAACTCCTCCATAAAGTCCGCGATGTAGTCCGCCACGGTTTGCAGCATTCTCTGCCCCCACTCCACAGTGGCCGTGTTCGGGTGGTCCGGGCCGATCCAGCCGCTGTCCGTGACCCGGGGGGTGCTGCGGATGATCTCCACCGTCACGCCCCGGTAGGACGCGCTGCGAAAGCCTGTGGCCTTGATCCTGTCCGTCACGTCGAAGAGCTCCAGCTCCCCGCCGATCTCGCTCCGGTCCACCAGGGACGGGTCAACGCCCAAAATGGCCGCCGTCTCCTCGCCGCCGCCGTGGCCCCCCTTCCAGGCCGGGTCCATGTCCCAGGCCATGAGCCACCAGTTCAGCATGGCCACCAGACAGCCCTTTTTCTCCAGGGCAAGGCCCAGACGCTCGATGGTCTTCACATTGCCGCCGTGGCCGTTGAGGACCACGAACCGCCGGGCCCCGTGGCGGTACAGGCTCTCGAACACCTGGAGGCAGAACTGATAGAATGCCTCCGCATCCACGTCGATGGTGCCGGGATAGGGGGCCAGGCTGGGGCTCACGCCGTAGGGGATGGTGGGGGCGATGAGCACGCCGCTCTTCTCCTCGATGAGCTCCAGCAGGCGGTTGGGGATCAGGGTGTCCGTCCCCACAGGCATGTGGCGGCCGTGGCACTCAATGCTGCCAATGGCGATGAGCACCGTGTCGCTCTCCTGAAAGTAGGCCTGCACCTTGGGCCATGTCAAATGCTCCAGTCTCATAATATAACACTCCTATTTTTATACTGCCCGGAACCGCCCTGAGCTGCCAGAACGGCCTCGGATCATAAACTATTGGGCGTTGAAGTCTGCCAGAAGCTTCTCGTACTGCGCTGTGGTGTAAGGCTCGGCAGAGGTCTGTATATTTTTATAGGTGTAGTTCTGGATACCATACATGGCGTACATCTTGGTGTAATTGTTGATGCGGGTCAGCTCCCACCCGGTCTTGTAATAGAGCGGGATTGCCAGTACGTGGTCAATCAGGTATGCCTCCGCATCCACATGAGCGTCATAACGAGCATCCATATCGTCATAGATCTCTGCGGCATCCTGGGCCATTCTGGTGAACTCCTGATAGGTGGCGATGAGGTCAGGGTCCGCAGCATCGTTGATGTGGGTGGAGGTATTGGAGTGCCACGCACTGTCCACGCCGTAGAGCATCTGACCCAGGAAATTCTCCGGATCGCCGTAGTCCGCGCCCCAGTTCCGAATAAGGATGGAGTGGAGACCGGGGGTATAGACCTCCTTGGAGGAGCTGGAGACAAACTCCTTGAGATTGACGCTGATGTAGTCTGTTCCCAGGGATTCCAGAATTTCCTTGAGGACTACGCCAGTATCCAGGGCGTTCTGATCGCCAGCCTTGATGTAGTAGTCCATCTCCACCGGGAAGGTAACGCCCTTGGCGGTCAGCTCTTTTATGGCCTGCTCCTTGTACTGCTTTCCCTTCTCGGCATCATAGCGGCCTGTGCCGTCGGGATAGCCCAGCTTATCCCAGACGTGCTCGACGTAGTCCGAACCGTCGGAATAATAGAGCAGCCCCTTCATGGTGAAGGCCAGATTCTCGCAGCTGGCGGGATCAATAATGTCCGTACGGTACCAGTAGTTGGTCAGGTCCATGCCGTAGTACAGGGACTTTCGGAATGCCTCGTTGGCCGCCGCCTTGTTCCAGTTCTCGTCCATAGTGCCATCGGCGTTCCGCTTGGCGAAGTTGAAGAAAATCTGGTAGGAGTACTTGTCAATTCTGGACTGGACCAGATTATTGTGGAACTTGTTGTTTGGATCGTCATAGATGGTGCGCAGATTGCTCTCGCTCAGGGAGGTATGGTCCACCTCGCCGGTCTGGAAGAGGGTGTCGTCTTGGTTGCCGTCCTCCAGCATCAGAATCGTAACCGTGTCAAAAAGGCTGCAGTTCTTGTCCCAGTAAGCGGGATTCTTAGTAAGGGTCTTGGAGTTGTTCATCTGGAAATCGGTGATGGTGTAGGGGCCGCTGTACCACATATTTTTATTGTTCATGCTCAGCACATTTTCCACGCCCAGCTCGTCCACCAAGCCCTGACTGAGGGGGTACATGCAGGCGCTGACGCAGAGCGTGTCAAAATAGGGGGCATTCTTGGCGCAGTGGTAGATGAGCGTATAGTCGTCCGGCGCCTCAATGCCCACAGTCTCCAGGAAAGGACCGCTCTCCACGCTGAGCGCCATAGCCTCTGCGGCATCCATGGCCTTGGTCATCTCATAGTACTCCTCTGCACCGGCAATCAGAGCAGAGGGCATGGAGGTGTTTTCCGCGCTGTTCTTGTGGAAGTTAAGAATCCACTCCAGGGCAGTCAGCCAGTCGCGGGCCACGCACTTGGCCTTCTCATTGCCGTCCACGTCCACCCAGACCACATCGTCCCGGAGCTTGAAGGTCCAGGTCAGGCCGCCGTCCTCGGTGCCCCACTCTCTGGCCACAGCAGGGATCAGCTTGCCCTTGGCGTCCACTTCCAGCAGAGGTGCGTAGGCGTTGCACAGCACATTCAGGTCAAACTGGCTCTCACTGTTGAGAATAAGAAAGGTTTCCATTTCCGCAGTCTGCAGCGCAAAGGTCACAAAGTCCGTGATCGCCTCGCCGCCGTTGTCCGGCTGGACGGGCTGGCCGGGCTCCCCGGCAGGTTCGTTTCCGGCGGGCGCGTCGCCGCCGGGCTGGGTGGTGGTGTCCTTGCCGCCGCAGGCTGACAGCGCCAGAAGCGCGGCCAGCAGCAGAGCCAGAATGCGCACAGAATTCTTTTTCATCTCAGTGGTCTCTCCTTTTTAAAAATAATTGATGTATGCCGTTCCCTGCCGGTCAGCTCTCAAAGGTTCCCTTGACCAGCAGTTCCCTGTCCGCCATCATGCGTCTGCCCTTGGCAATCACGCCGTCGATCTCCAGGTCCTGATCCAGCAGGACCAGATCAGCGTCGCTGCCAACCTGCAAAGCCCCCTTTCGCGGGTAGAGCATGAGGGATTGCGCCACGTTTTTTGTGATAAAGGTCAGGGCCGTCTCCAGAGGGACGCCCTCCTCTGTCACCATGGCCCGCACCGTGCGGTAGAGGTCCCCGATCTGTCCCACGTCCATGCCCACGATATGCTCCCGCTTCTCATCCCAGCGAGGTATGCTGCCGTTGGAATCGGAGCTGAGGGTAAGCAGCGCCGGGTCCGCCTCCGCCAGCAGGCCGGGGAAGGCGGCGGCTGTTCGTTCGCCCACCGTGATGTCGGCGTAGCCGCCCATGCGGGTGAAGGCAGCGGCCTGATCCAGACGGCGGCCCATATGGGTGGGCCGGAAATGGCAGATGGGAATGTCCGTGGTGCGGACGATATCCATGATGGGCTCAATGCCCGCCGGGTCCACCCCGGTGTGCATGTGGAGCACGCCGGGCTTCCCGGACACCAGGGCCGCCATACGGATGTCGGAGACCAGCCGGATGATCTCCTCCCTGGTGGGATGGGAGCCCCGGTGATCGGCAATCGCCAGCTTGCAGCCCAGGATCTCGCTGACAAAGACGATATCCTTCATGACGGACCCGGTGAGGGTGAGAGGCGGGTACTGATAGGCGCTGGTGAGGCAGTAGGCGGTGATTCCCTCGTTGGTGAGGGCCTTGGCCTTGGCCACCAGCCCCTCCACGCTGCGGGTGATGGAGTCCGTTCCCAGGACCCCCACCAGGGTTGTCACCCCGGCCCGCAGGGCGGCGGAGAGCTGGAGCTCCGGCACCCGGGTGTGAAGTCCCCCCTCCCCTCCCCCTCCGGTGATGTGGACGTGCTGGTCAATGAACCCGGGCACGGCGGGCTTTCCCGCCGCGTCCAACACCTCCACTCCCGGCAGGCGGGGGTCCAGCGCCTCCTCCATGGCAGCGATCCGTCCCCCGGCCACCAGAATGTCCATCCTTCCCAGGGGCGCGGGGGCGTAGACCCGGGCGTTTTTGATGAGCAGCATAGCGCAGCTTCCTTTCTTGAAAATAGTCAATACTATGAAACAGATCATTTGCTTTAGTTTTTACTATAGTTCCATGCCGTAAAAAAAGCCACACTTTTGGGTATGGCCTGATGGAAATCCGCTGAAATCCGGGCTGTCAGAGCATGTCGTCCTGCTCCGTGCGGTAGCGGGCCGCGCCCTCCCGGTAGGCCCTGTAGAAATCGTCCTTCCGCTTCTGGCAGGCCTCCGCCCGCTCCGGCTCCGCCAGGGCCAGGGCCGCGCCAACCATGCTGGCCAGGGACACGGCGGCTGTGACAGAGTTGTAGAACAGCTCGTGGTCAGAGTTGCACACCAGCACCGCCGAGGCGTGGGCCGCGATGGGCGAGGAGTACCGGTCCGTGATGCAGGCCATGGCAATCCCCGCGCTCCCCAGGTACTCCGCCAGGGAGCGGACCTTGGGGGAGTAGGTGGGAAAGGAGATGAGCACGAACAGATCCCCCTCCCGGGCGAACACCACCGCCCGCTCCACATCGTAGTAGTTGTTGATGTCCACCAGACAGCTCTCCATGCCCACCCTTTGCAGCTTGAGCGCCAGGCTCCTGGCTATCAGCTCGGAGATGTGGTGGCCCACCACAAACACCCGGCCTGCCCGGCACAGGGCGGAGACAAAGGCGTCCAGCCTCTCCGGCGTGGCGGCGGAGTAGGTCAGATCCAGGGACTGCTTCTCCGTCTCAATGATCCGCCGGCGGATCTCCGGCTCCTGCCGGGCCGCGTGGAGAGAGGCGGAGAAGGTTTCGTTGGGGGACATGCGCTGCTTGACATAGCCCTGCAGCTCCCGCTTGAAGTGGAGAAAGCCGGTGAAGCCCAGCTGGCCGCAGAACTTGAGCACCGTGGCCTCCGTGGTCCCGGCGGCGGCGGCCGTCTGCTTGAGGGACTGGAAGCAGACCGCATCCGCGTGGTTGAGAACGTAGTCGCCGATGCGGCGGTGGGTGCGGCTCAGGTGGTCATACTGGCTCTTAATCAGGGTGGGAATGTCACAGCCGCCGTTTTTGTTCTCCAACGCCACGGACCTCCTCCCACTCCCGGCCGGGCTGGCTCCCTCTGCCGGTTTATCCATTATATTAGCAAAGTGTTTTCCAGATTGCAAGCAAAAAATTATTTTGATTTTTCACCGGTTTCAGCGGCGCGCCCGGTATATTTTTTAGTTGCAGGAAAAATAAAACTATAGTACAATAGGCAGGATCAGAGAGGAGGGATACGCTCATGATCTTAGAGACAGAGCGGCTGGCGCTGCGGGAGCTGGATCAGTCGGACTTCGCCGCCCTGCGGGCCATCCTGCAGGACGAGCAGGTGATGTACGCCTACGAGCACGCCTTTACCAACCTGGAGGTCCAGGCCTGGCTGGACAGGCAGCGGGACCGCTACGCAAAGGACGGCTTCGGCCTGTGGGCCATGGTGGAGAAGGCCACCGGGGAGATGATGGGCCAGTGCGGCCTCACCCTCCAGGACTGGGGGGAGCGGCAGGTGCCGGAGATCGGCTACCACCTCCGCCGGGACAGGTGGCGTCAGGGCTTTGCCGCCGAGGCCGCTGCCGCCTGCCGGGAGTACGCCTTCCGGAGCCTGGGCATGGCGGAGGTCTTTTCCATCATCCGGGACAGCAACCTCCCCTCCCAGCGGGTGGCCCTGCGCTGCGGCATGTCCCTGCGGGGGTCCTTTGTCAAGCACTACTACGGCATGGACATGCTCCACTATGTCTTCAGCGTGAGAAGGGGGGCCGTCCGATGAGCGTCAAGCTGGGACAGCGCACGGAGGAGACCGTGGCCGTCTATTTTGAGCGGGCCCAAAGCGCCGCTATCCGCGCCGTCCTCCCCCAGCGGGCCCGGACCCTGGAGGAGGCGCTGGCGGACTACCGCAGAACCCTGGAGCCCGGCGCGAGCAGCTTCGGCCGCACCATTCTGGCGGACGGGCAGTACGTGGGGGACGTGTGGTGCTACGCCATGGATCCGTCCGGCGATCCCCAGGCCATGGTGAGCTACTGCGTCTTTGAGCAGGCTTTCTGGGGCCGGGGCGTTGCCTCGGCGGCCCTGGGGCTGTTCCTGGAGGAGATCCGGGAGCGGTTCGGCCTGGAGCGGATCGGGGCCTTCACCTTCACCGCCAATCAGGGGTCCGTCCGGGTGCTGGAGAAGAACGGCTTCCGGCTGGCGGAGACGCTGGTGGAGGACGGGACGGCGTCCGGGTACTACACGAAATCCATCGTTTCACAAGATTGATACCTAGTATAAAGGAGAATCACCATGGCAATGGACATGACTTACTTCAACGACATGGAGGCCAAAATTCCCCGGGGCAAGGTGCGCACCCGGTTCGCCCCCTCCCCCACCGGCTATATGCACGTGGGCAACCTGCGCACAGCTCTGTACACCTGGCTCATCGCCCGCAGCAGCGGCGGCGCCTTCATCCTGCGCATCGAGGACACGGACCAGGGCCGTCTGGTGGAGGGCGCGACGGATGTGATTTACCGCACCATGGCCGAGTGCGGCCTGACCCACGACGAGGGCCCCGATGTGGGCGGTCCCGTGGCCCCCTATATCCAGTCGGAGCGGCGGGACACCTACGGCAGGTACGCCCGGCTGCTGGTGGAGAAGGGCTTCGCCTACTACTGCTTCTGTGAGAAGACCGAGAGCGAGGAGGATTCCGGGAACTTTGACCGCGCAGCGGACCCCTGCCGCTCCCTCAGCCCCGAGGAGGCCCAGGCCCGCGTGGACGCCGGGGAACCCTATGTCATCCGCCAGAAAATCCCCGAGGGCGGGAGCGTCACCTTCCACGACGCCATCTTCGGCGACATCACCGTGGACAACGCCACCCTGGACGATCAGATCCTCCTCAAGCGGGACGGCCTGCCCACCTACAACTTCGCCAACGTCATCGACGACCACCTTATGGGCATCACCCACGTGGTCCGGGGCAGCGAATACCTCAGCTCCGCCCCCAAATACAACCTTCTCTACCAGTCCTTCGGCTGGGAGGTGCCCACCTACGTCCACTGCTCCCCCGTCATGCGGGACCAGCATAACAAGATGTCCAAGCGCCACGGCGACCCCTCCTACGAGGACCTGAAGGCCCAGGGCTATCTCACCGAGGCCATCCTGAACTACGTGGCCCTTCTGGGCTGGAGCCCCCGGGGGGAGCAGGCGGAGCGGGAGGTCTTCTCCCTCGCCGAGCTAGCGGAGGTGTTCGACATCGCGGGGATTTCGAAATCCCCTGCTATTTTCGACATTGAGAAGCTGACCCACTTCAACGCTCTGTACCTCCGCGCCATGGCCCCGGAGGCGTTCCACGCCGCGGCGGAGCCCTACATCCGGCAGGCAGTGAAAAATCCCGCCCTGGACACCCGCTCTATTGCCGCCCTGCTCCAGGCCCGGTGCGAGCGTCTGACGGAGATTCCGGAGAAGGTAGCGTTTTTTGAGACGCTTCCGGCATACGGGAAGGACCTGTTCACCAACAAGAAATCCAAAACCAACGACGAGATATCCAAGCGGATGCTGGAATCCGTCATTCCCACCCTGGAGGAGCTATCGGACTGGAGCCAGGAGGCCATTCATGGCTGCCTGATGGACCTGGCCGCCAAGCTGGAGGTCAAGAACGCCACTCTCATGTGGCCGGTGCGCATCGCGGCGGCGGGCCAGGCCGTAACCCCCGGCGGCGCGGTGGAGATCTGCCAGATTCTCGGGCGGGACGAGTGCCTGTGGCGGCTGCGGCTGGGACTGGAGCTGCTGGGCGCATGAGCTGGCTGAACGAACAATTTGTCCTGCTGGCAAAATTTTTGTCGGGAGGCTTTCGCCGGACGGCGGGCTTCTGCGCCCTGGGCATGGCTGCCGCCGCCATTCTGGGCGCGGGCATCGGCCTCGCCTTCCCCCAGCAGGCCGCGCAGATTCTCAATTCCTTCATGGAGCAGGTGGAGCAGTCCGGCGTCATTGACGAAGCGGGACAGATGTCGGTGTTTTCCCTGCTGATGAACAACTGGCGGGCCATGCTGCTGTCGGCGGCTTACGGGATCATCCCCTTCCTGTTTCTGCCCCTGATCAGCCTTCTGTCCAACGGCGTCCTGCTGGGCGTGCTGGGCGGACTGCTCCATGCCAGCGGGCAGTCCATGCTGTTTTACGCGGCGGGCATCCTGCCCCATGGGATTTTCGAGCTGACGGCTTTGGTGCTCTCCATCGCCTGCGGCGTGACTCTGTGCCGGAACATGTGCCGCCTGGCCCTCAGCGATCCGAAGCGGAGGCGCCTGCTGCCGCTGCTGGAGGACCTGCTGCGGGTACTGGTGCTGCTGGTGGCGCCGCTGACGGTAGCGGCGGCGTTCGTGGAGTGCTACGTAACGCCGGTCATCATGAACCTGTTTCTGTAAGTACCGCAAAAAAGCGGCGGAAACGGCCGGAACAGCCCTTGCAATCCGGCTAAAAATCCGATATAATGGCCCTTGTACGAAATTTTTACCGGGATGCGCCTGGACAATATACCATATTAAAGAGAGTGTGATAAATTTGAAATACGATTTCGCGGCCATTGAGCCGAAATGGCAGAAGCGCTGGGAGGAGGGCAAAATCTTTGCCGCAGCCGACCACAGCGAGAAGCCCAAGTTCTACGGCCTCATCGAGTTCCCCTACCCCTCCGGACAGGGGCTCCACGTGGGCCATCCCCGTCCCTTCACCGCCATGGACATCGTCACCCGCAAAAAGCGGATGGACGGCTATAACGTGCTGTTTCCCATCGGGTTTGACGCCTTCGGCCTGCCCACGGAGAACTTCGCCATCAAAAACCACGTCCATCCCGCCATCGTCACAAAGCAGAATATTGCCAACTTCACCCGTCAGCTGAAAATGCTGGGCTACGGTTTCGACTGGGACCGTGTGGTGGACACCACCGACCCCAGCTACTACAAGTGGACCCAGTGGATCTTCCTCCAGCTCTACAAGAAGGGGCTGGCCTACAAGGCCACCATGCCCGTGAACTGGTGCACCTCCTGCAAGTGCGTGCTGGCCAACGAGGAGGTGGTGGAGGGCGTGTGCGAGCGGTGCGGCTCCGCCGTCATCCGCAAGGAGAAGTCCCAGTGGATGCTGAAGATCACCGAGTATGCCCAGCGGCTCATCGACGACCTGGACGATCTGGACTTCATCGAGCGGGTGAAAATCCAGCAGCGCAACTGGATCGGCCGCTCCACCGGCGCGGAGGTCACCTTCAAGAGTACCGCCGGGGATGACATCGTGGTGTTCACCACCCGGCCCGACACCCTGTTCGGGGCCACCTACATGGTGCTGTCCCCGGAGCACGAGCTGGTGAAAAGCTGGCTGGAGGCCGGGAAGCTGGCTAACGCCGATGAGGTGCGGGCCTACCAGAAGACCGCCGCCTCCAAGTCCGACCTGGAGCGCACCGAGCTGAACAAGGAAAAGACGGGCGTATGCCTGGACGGCGTCCGGGGCGTGAACCCCGTCAATGGCAAGGAGATCCCCATCTTCATCTCCGACTACGTGCTGTCCACCTACGGCACCGGGGCCATCA
>OFGR01002632.1_pt1 | contig 11689 bp, 10 predicted proteins | sample 1521811 | NCBI WGS metagenome assembly OFGR01 (sample SAMEA3504098, study PRJEB24116) | mouse gut metagenome | biome: mouse gut; feature: mouse-associated habitat; material: faeces | place: Denmark | collected 2011
AAAACGTAAATCCCCAGTTGATAGGCAGAAAAAACGGCATGGATACCATAAAATGCGAAATTGCTTTCAGCAGATTTGTACTTAAAAACGGCGTCAGCAGTATGGAAAAAGCCTGCATCCATGCATAAGGCAGCAAAAATAAAACAATGGAAATAATAACTGTCAAAAACGCGTTCCGGCATGAGGCGGAAATGGCCAGCGTCATACTTATTAACAGCAGCAGCGCCGCCAGTCCCAGGAAGAAAGCAAATACAAAAAAATGCAGAATACTTTCCAGTCCGTAACTTTGCAGCGGTACACCAATCATTACCGCAGAAGCGTCCAGCCCTTGTGTTCCGTATACTGATTGGTACATGAACCAGATGATAGCAGTAAATAGTGTATAAATTACAGCTGACAGCACAAGCGCCGCAGTTATTTTCATCCAGATGCCGCTTTTAGCTCCCCTCTTTGTCGTCAGCAGGATATCCGCGGTTTTCAGCATATATTCATCTGAAAATACCGGAGAGATTCCGATGATAAAAAGAACAAACAATACCATCGTCATCAGAAATGAAAATGTTTCTTTGAAATCTTCCCACCCATAGGCATAGTCAAAATGGACGTCACCTTGCAGCAGCGGTGCAGCGTTGTGATTCCAGTCGTCGCCTTCCAGAAATTTTAGTTGCTCTAGTTCACCTGTGTCTGTTTGGTTGTAATTTGCCATTTTCCTGGTGATATATTGGCTGCAGTAATTGCCGACCATTTGATCTTGTTGCGCATCATAATAATAAAATCCAAAATCCTGATAGATTTGTTTTACTTTTTCTTCGGTTAAAATGCCCGCATAAGCGGCCGTCAGCTCCTGGTCTTTCTTGATGGCTTCCTGGCCGCTGTAGAATTGTCCGTCGATTTGTGTAGAGTAGTGACGGCGTTCTTCATACAGTCGCAGCCCTGTAAAAAGCAGCAGTAAGAGCAGTCCAAGCCAAAGAAGCTTGCGGGATGCGGTTTTATAGATTTCCTGTTTCCATATGTTCCACATGTTCTGGTACCTCCTCAAAATAATACAAATACACATCCTCAAGCCCGGGACTGACTGACATAGCGCCTTCACAGGGACATATATCCGAAACAATTCGAAGATGCACTCTGTCCCCTTGGTTTTTCAGGTTACTGACAGGAAAACGATCATTTAGCCTTAAGGCCTCTTCCTGTTTTGCCTCATATTCCCAGACTTTTCCTCTGATACTTTCCGTTACTGTGTCCACACTTCCCTGTTTTTCTATATGTCCCTCTTTCATAAGAAGAATTTCATCTGCAATAAATTCCACGTCAGATACAATATGGGTAGACAAAATCACAATCCTTCCTTTTGACATTGCACTGATAATATTTCGGAAGCGAATCCGTTCCTTGGGGTCAAGACCAGACGTAGGCTCATCTAGTACTACTATCTCTGGATCGTTTAATAAAGCCTGGGCAATTCCCAATCTTTGCCGCATACCAAGAGAATATGTCCTGACATTTTTATTTGCAGCATCCGTAAGGCCTAACAATTCCAACAGCTCTTTCACCTTCTTTTTTCCTACGCCGTTCAATCCGGCAAAATACATCAAATTCTGATATCCCGTATTGTACGGATAGAAATTAGGGGTTTCAATCATGCAGCCAATATCTCTGACGCCGCTTAAATCCACTTCTCCGGTATAATTTCTGGTCAGTCCTACCAGGATCTTCATGATACTGGTCTTTCCGGCCCCATTCGGCCCGATCAGCCCGGTAATCTCTCCGCTCCCAAGTTCAAAGGATACTTTATTCAATATTTGAAAATCTTTTGCTTTTTTGCTGACATTATTAACTCTTAATACACTATTCATATTATTCCTCCTGATCCTGTTCTCACGATCAGCGCAGCAAGTACGCAGACCGTTCTGAGTTGTTACACTCTTCGCTCATTTTCAAATCACAAAGACCTCTGCCAGGTACTTATAAATCTTTTTTCTGTAAAGCAGCCATGCCAACGATTGAAAACAGAATCCCTGTGACTACAAATACTGCAACATTTTTGATACTCCAATCCTGATACATCAGAAATTGGTCAGACTGGCAAAACACTACATAGTCCATTACTTTTTCCAACACCGTTATCTTCTGTCCGATCATCTGCAAAATACCAGGCATCACCCAGAATAATACGATCAGATAAATGAAAGGCGTAATGGTCGTCTGATAAAAACATGTGATCATCACTGCCGTTGCGCCTATCGCAAAACCATAAATCATATAAATCAAACTCTCTCTTCCAATAGTCCCAAGCAGCACAGGTATTGACCAGGGCTGTTTACAGATGATCAATGCGATATCATATAAGATTCCGCCGCATAAACCGATCAGCATATTGGCAAGGGCTACACTTACAATTTTTGCCGTGATGATCTGGAGCCTGCTGCTTCTCGATGTAAAAACAAATGCCGCTGTTTTCAAATCAAATTCTTCACCCAGACTCTTCGTTGCTAAAAACATGATCAGAATACTGGAAAAATTCCCGTAAAACGCAATTACATTGTGCACCCCAAAGCTTTCCGGGAACATATACGCACCGTACGCCATCCCGCCGCCCATGATCAGCGCCATAATCAGACCTAACGGAAATTCTCTTTTCTTTAATAATTTGGTTAATTCCAGCTGTGTAATGTTTACTGTCTTCTTCATAACTATGACTCTCCTTTCGCTTTAATCTCATTATAAACACTTTCGCTTCCCATTCTCATTTTTTTCTTAAACGGGCATAATTCTGTCGTAAACGTTATGAAAAAAACAGTACATTACACTGAAGTTATATCTATAATATTAATTTAGCACAATCGCGTTGACAGCTTCGATAAGATCGACGGCATAGCTTCTGTTCACCAGCGACAGCGGATTCCCGTCAACGACCGCAAGACAGTTATTCCCATCATACCGGTACAGTTCGATCCGAACTTCCGGCTGATTCTCATTATCGATCTGCAGGGTCAGACTGATCTCCTCCTTCCCTGACGGCTCCTTCTCTGTAAATTCAGACGCGGATAAAGAATTAAGGGCATCCCGCAGTTCATCCGTGTTGATTTCTTTCTCCTGATAATACCAGACGTTCTCCTTACCCTCTTCTTTTACTGTCAGCTCGTACTCTTTGTCTTCCAGGGTTATCTCCGCCTTAATGATATCATCGAAATCCGCCCATATCACCTCCTGGTGACGCAGATCGCTGCAGGATGCTTCCATCAGGTCTTCATAATCCAATCCGCTGATCTTATATATGATCTTCGATTCACCGATCCGGGCATATGCAGTTATCTCTTCTTCCTGGTCTGTATCTTCCTCTTTCTCTTTTGAGTCGCGGGAAATATGAAGCGTGGCCGTCCCTTCTTGCTCTTCCCCGCCCTCATCATCCAACACGCGGTATTTAAAGGACACATCCAGATCCGGTTTATCCAGTCCGTAAGCTTTAAGTTCATCATCCGTTACATTATAGGACACATAATCGGTCAGATTCAGTTCGCTGATAACCTCCATATATCTGTCAACATTTTCCGTATCAAGCGGAATTTCTTCTCCGTCTTCCTCCGCAAAAAATACGTCTTCCTCACTATAAGTAATCTTATTGTCTTCTTTATATACGGCTTTATAATTCTCGCTGCCAGCAAACTCTATCTCTGTAACAGAATCAAACTTTGGTATCTCATCATGCTGTATCATCTCGCTAAGCTCAATATCAAATGCATTCAGCGGATCCTCCTGTACCAGGTACACATTGCCGTCTCCCACAGATACATACCGTTCCTCATCCATTTCGCTGTAATTGCCCAGAGATATCTCATAGTTCTCCTCTCCCGCAGCGATCTTGATCTTGCACAGAGGATCATCAAGACCATACTGGCTTAAGTCTTCGGCATCTTCAATGATAAACGAGACGCCGAGAGACTCAAAATTCTCCAACAGCCCGCCGATCTTCTCCTCATTTACCGGGAAATTCTCGTCATCGTCATACAGCCATGTCTCATCCTTATGGAAAGCAAATGTTCCCGATCCGCATTCCCACGAAACAGAGGTTACGTCTTCGCTCTTAAGTTCCATGATGATCTCATCGCTGTTTCTGATCTTCTCCTTGCGTTCTTCGTATTTACTGACTCCCAGAGTCAGCACACAGCAAATCAGCAATACTCCAAGAAGCACGTATAATCTTTTAGTCCTGTTCATTCTGCCGCCTCCTTCTGCTTACCATCATACAAATCCCTGTTCCGAGAAATGCCAGAGGGAATCCTCCGATCATGAGCACTTTGAGCAGTGAGGCTGTCGATTCGCTGATGGTAAGATAATTATAACTTAACGATTTGCTGCGGACCGATACCGCCTCCCGTTCTCCCATAAGAGATGACAGGGCATTCATTCCCAGATTCAGATTGGCCCCGGAGGAATAGGAATTATAGGTATCGTCAAACAGATTCGAGGATGCAAACCATACGATCTGCCCTTCATTTCCGCAGTCTACAGATACAGCCAATGCAAAGGGCCCATCAATATCTCCTTCTTCCTTTTCATAGGTAGAAATGTCATAACCCGCCTTCTTGCTGTACGACGTCTCCGACGCCGTCAGAAGCTCTGTCACCGCGCCGGAAGTATCCGACACCTTTAACCCCTGCGCAATCGGCATGATGGCGTAATAATTCTCATCGATCAAAGGCTTGGTAATCTCGCTTTCACAAATATCAGGAAGCAGAATATACGGAGCCTGGAATGCATAGTGCTCACGGTCCGCCTCCACCACGATCCCATCCGTCGCTTCCACGTTATAGTCCTCCAGAAGACTGACAAGATTCTCAAGCTGTCCTTCTTTTGACGGCCCCGCCAGAACCATAAGCTTACCGCCGCCCTTCACATACTCCGATAATATATCTTTTTCTTCCGCGGAAATATCACTGGCAGGCCCATAGATCAGAACACAGTCCGCCTCTTCCGGTACGGAGTCTTCATTCAGAAGTGAAAATGCAGCCGTTTCTATATTCTCCCTTTCTATCTGCTCGCTGAATACCAAAGATAACTCCGCTTCTCCATGGCCTTCCAGTATATAGAGCTTCGGCAGTTCTTCGCTCACCGCATAGTCGATGGCCGAGGTGATCGCACCTTCTCCGTCAAAGGATGTATCATAAGAATATGAAGACATATTTTCCTCTGTCAGATAAATGTCACTGTAACCGATATAACGGCTGCGTTCGCCGCATTCCACGATCAGGCTGTTGTTCGGCACTTCCTCGGAAGTATACTGGTCTGCAAAGGTTGGATACACATCCGGATTCTTTTTCACGATCTTAATATGCTCTGACAGGCTTTCATATTTTTCCAGAAGATTCTCAATCACATCATCTTCCTTGTCAGCCTGAACGATCCAGTAGATCGTCACATCCTTTTTGAGTGCATTTACGACGGCCTTCGTATTGCTTGTAATTGAATAGAGCTTCGCAGAGCTGATGTCATACTGCGTCATTGCAGCCGGAAGTATGGATGCAAATATATTCACGACCACAAGGATAGCCAATACGATTCCTGTCATTGCCAGAGAATACGAACCGCCCTTAAGCGCAATCTGATTATATTTTTGCTTCATTAGTTGTACCTCCTTTTTTCAAGGGACTGTACGGAAAGGAATAAAAAGAATATGATCACGGTTATGTAATAGATGATTGCCGTCAGGTCAAATACACCGTTTACAAATGTATAGAACCTCTCGAACAGAGATAATTTTGTCATGATATCCGGCACCAGCCCTTCAAACCTGGAACTGTCCGCGAAATATATGATCACAACGGCAAGCATGATCAAAATACTGATCCCATACGCAAGATTCCGGTTCTTCGTCAGATGACGGATGACAAATCCAAGCAAGACCGCGGTCACAATAAGCGCGGCTGCAGAACCGGATGCCGTCGCCGATACATATTCCGCCAGCGTTACACTGTAATAATTAAGCAGGATAACAGGGACGGCAATTCCGGCAGCAAATCCCTGATTCTCCGTCAGAGAAGAAATAAACGTCCCCGCAGCGATCATTGCCGCTCCCATCATAAAAAACGCAAACAGCGAACCATAGGACGTGGGCAGATACACCTCGCCGAACTGCGCAAATATAAGCGGATAGACGGCGACTATGCACAACGGAACCAGATAGACGGTAAGAAGCGCGAAGTATTTCCCCATCACGATCTGCGACGTCCGTATGGGGAGCGAGTATAGAAGCTGGTCCGTTTTCTGTTTCCGCTCTTCCGCGATCACGCGCATCGTTAATATGGGTATGATAACCGCGAAGCCAAGACATACATAGCCCAATACATACTCAAAATTGGCTACCGCCGACTGTATATTATAGATCAATGCCCCGATTCCCACGAATGCCAACAGAAACGCCGAGAAAATATACGCTGTCAGCGAATGGAAATACCCGGACAGTTCATGCTTAAGTACTGCGATCATTCTTCAGCCACCCCGCTTTCCCCTTCAGTCAATTCAATAAATACGTCTTCTAAATTAGCCTTTCTGGAAGATATCTCTAAAATAGCCTTTTTCCTGTCCGCAAAAGCAAAAAAGAGCTCTCTGCAGATATCTTTTACATTCTCAGACTCCGTCCTTGCAAATACCTTAGTACCTCCGTCTTCCTGTACCTGAATCTCCCATTCCGCTATATGGCTGATACCGCCGAGAACTTCGCCGATCTCTTCTTCCGACGCTTCCGCCGTGAAGGAAATACCGTTCGATGCCAGCAGAAGCTTCTCCAAATTCTCCGGCCTGTCAAAGGCAACCAGCTTCCCCTGCGAGATAATCAGGACCTTCTCGCAGATCGCCTGAACCTCCGATAAGATATGGGAGCTTAATATAACGGTATGTGTCTCTCCAAGCTGCCTGATCAGGTCACGGATCTCTATGATCTGGATCGGATCAAGGCCGACTGTAGGCTCGTCAAGTATGATCACCTCAGGGTTTCCAAGCAACGCCTGCGCGATTCCCACTCTCTGCCGGTATCCTTTTGACAAGGCAGAAATCAGTCTGTCCTTCACATGCCCGATCTTAGCCTGCCTCAATACCTCTTCAATCTGTCTTTGAAGCTCCCTGCCCCTAAGACCTTTCGCCTCGCCTACAAATTTCAGATATTCCGCAGGCGTTTCATTCATATAGAGCGGCGGCTGTTCCGGCAGATATCCGATCGCCATTTTCGCCTGCTCCGGCTCCTCAAAGATATCATGCCCGTTGATCCGTACACAGCCTTCCGTCGCCGACAGGCAGCCCGTCATAATATTCATCGTGGTAGATTTCCCGGCTCCGTTAGGTCCCAGGAAGCCGTATACATGCCCCTCGTCAATTTCAAAAGACAGATCGCTCACCGCCGTAAAATCGCCGTAGCACTTCGTCAGATGCTCAACTGTTATCATAGCAACCCTCCTGCATATATAATTTCGGTTTTATTCCATGCTTTTGCCATAAAACCGATTGGTTTCAATTGTAAGAAGGCTACCTGAAATGTACCTAAAATAAGTTGTGAAAATTTCAAGAAAAATAACCGGCCATACCAGGAATCCTAACTCATTCCCGGTACAGCCGGCTATGTATGATCTATGCTTTTCTTCAATTTTGTCTTAAATCACAGTCTTAAATCCCTCAGCATTTTGCTTCCTCCAGAGAGTAACCCGCCCCGCGGAAAGTCTTGATCTCAATATCCGCTCCCAGGCTTCTAAGCTTCTTCCGAATATAACCAATGTACGTCCATACAACGTCCACACCTGCCTCCGACTCCTGTCCCCATACTTTATCCATAATGTGTCCAGAGGAAAATACATAATGCGGGTGCCTTAAAAACAGCTCCGTCAACTGATATTCTTTGTTGTTAAGCCTCACCGACTCTATACCGGAAGACAGTTCAAAACGATTACAGTCAAGACGTATATTTCCAAAGGAAAGTATGCTGTCCGTATAATTGCCATTTCTGCGGACAAGGGCCCGCACCCTTGCAATGAATTCTCTCGTAGAAAAGGGCTTCGGCAGGCAATCGTCCGCTCCTGCCTCCAAGCCCGCCACCCGTTCTTCAATCTCAGCCTTCGCGGTAAGCATCATGACCGGAATGCCTGATCTCTCTGCTCGGATCGTCTCCAGTACCTTTATGCCGTTAACCCCAGGCATCATAGTATCCAGCACAACGGCGTCATATTCCGACTGGCGAAAATAATCTAGCGCCGCTATGCCGTCGTGTACGATATCCACGGAAAATCTGCTCTTTTCCAATAGATATTTCAGTCCTTCGGCAAGCTGTACTTCATCCTCCGCAATTAAAATACGCATAGCAAATCCTCCTTTTGCGTTAATATCTCTCATCTCTGACAGACTCCCGAACCGCCTTCCTCACCTTGAGCACCATAGACGGCGCCACAGACAGTTCGTCAACTCCCATACGGATGAACTCTTCCGTAAGCGTGAGATCCGCCCCCAGTTCCCCGCAGATACCGACCCATATACCCGCTCTGTGGGCGTTATCTGCAACCATCCTGATCATCCTGAGCACTGCCTTATGATGCGCATTGTAGAAATCACTAAGCTTCTCATTCTGCCGGTCGACCGCCAGAGTATATTGCGTCAGGTCATTGGTTCCGATACTGAAAAAATCTGTCATTTCAGCCAATACGTCGCTTATCATGACCGCAGCCGGAGTCTCGATCATGATTCCCTGCTCCGGCACTCTGTAAGGGATCGCTTCCCTTCGAAGCTCTTCTTCTGCCGCTCCCGCAATCTCATGGATCATCTTCACCTCTTCCTCAGAGATGATCATCGGATACATCACCGAGAGATTCCCGTATACCGCCGCTCTGAACAGCGCGCGCAGCTGAACCTTGAATATATCCGGCCGCTTTAAACAGATTCGGATCGCACGGAAGCCCATTGCCGGATTATCCTCCTTCCCAAGCCGGAAATATTCCGCCTGCTTATCTGCGCCGATATCCAATGTACGGATAATGACCTTCTTTCCTGCCATAGTCTGCACAACCTGCTTATAGGCCTGAAACTGTTCCTCCTCCGTTGGGAAATCCTCACGTCCAAGATACAGAAACTCACTGCGGAACAGACCGATACCGTCCGCATCGTTCTCCAGCGCATATCCGACATCACTGACACTCCCGATATTGGCATATATATTGATCTTATGTCCGTCTAACGTGATATTTTCCTTTCCCTTAAGCGTCTGCAGAAGCTTAAGCTTCTCCTGCTCTTCTAAGATCCGCTGCCTTGCCTGGTTAAGAAGCTCCTGCGCCGGTTCAAATATCACTTCTTCCCGGTAACCGTCTACTATGACCGTCATGCCGGTACGGATCTTCTCTAAGTCTGCCGGTACGCCGATGAGAGCCGGAATATTCATCATCCTTGCAAGAATCGCCGTATGAGAATTAGACGAACCATGGACAGTGACAAATGCAAGCACCTTCTCCCTGTCCATCTGCACCGTCTCACTCGGGCTTAGATCATCCGCTATAATGACAGACGGTTCCATATTCCCCCAATCCATATCCGATACTCCCTGCAGATTACGCACCAGCCGGTTGGATATATCCTTTATATCTGCTGCTCTTGCACGCATGTATTCATCATCCATAACGGCAAACATCCCTGAGAAATTATCTCCCGCCGCAGCCGCGGCATACTCTGCATTCACCTGCTCCGTACGGATCATGCTGTAAACAGTATTGACATAATCCTCATCCTTAAGCATCATCTGGTGCGCTTTGAACACTGACGCACCCGCTTCTCCCACTTCCTTTACCGCCTTATCATACAATACCTGAAGCTGCAGCGCGGACTCCTTGCCGGCCTGTAAAAACCGCCGGATCTCGGCGTCTGCATCATCGATCTTCCGCCTCTTGACCTGCTCATCGTTCTTTCTTAAGATAACCGCCGTTCCCGCGGCAATACCCTTATACACAGCCTTTCCAGATAATCTCAGCATCCCTTGGATACCTCCTTAGCGAATTTTACCTATAATCCTTCATACATTTTCGATATCTGCGGCCGCAGCAATCGGGCCTCAATCTTCTTCATGATTTTACTATACCATGACCCGATAAGCGTTTAAAGACCAATATGATGCAATTGCTCCAAAACTTCTTTTAATCTCTTCTCCAGATCCGCCTGCGTCTGCGTATCATGCAGCTGCATTGCCAGACGGATCTGCATATTAAGGGAACATTGCTGGTCTTTCAGCATTGTAAATTTTGTCTTCCTGATATCCAGCGAAGGACTTGCAGTTTGCTCATTTCCCATCTATAATTCTCCTTCCCATCTCTATCTTAAACACCTTTGTCTTCATTTTAAAAATACATGTTAAACTATATCTAAACTCCCCGCTTCAAAATGTGAAAAATATGTGAAATAACCTAATTCTTTAATTCCAGTTTAACTTTCTATGCTACAATTTCTCTACCGGACAATCGGTGATGTCCCAAATAGCAAATGAAGGAGAATTTCTATGCTGCAGATCTTAATCGTAGATGATGATAAGAATATACGCCGTTATCTGGGGGCTGTTTTATCAGATGCAGGATATTCCGTTTCCAGTGCGGACTGTGCCCAGCAAGCCCTGGATATTATGGAGAATACTAAGATCGACCTGATCGTACTGGATATCATGATGCCGGGTATGGACGGCTGCGCTTTTACAGAACTTCTGCGGAACTGTAACAATGATATCCCTATCCTGATGCTCTCTGCAAAGCAGCTTCCAGAGGATATAAAGAAGGGATTCCTGTCAGGAGCAGACGACTATATGACCAAGCCTGTAGACGAAGGCGTTATGCTTCTACGGATCAGAGCCTTGCTCAGAAGGGCTAAGATTATCTCCGACCGCAGGCTTACGGTCGGTTCAACCATCTTAGATTACGATACGCTGACGGTTAAAAACAATGAGACCAGCCAACTGCTTCCCCAGAAAGAATTTCAGCTCTTGTACAAGCTTCTGTCCTATCCGAATAAAATATTTACCCGAATACAGCTCATGGAGGACATCTGGGGCCCTGCCTCCGATTCCACGGACGCTACGGTCAGTGTCCACATTAACCGTCTCAGAAAACGCTTTGAAGCCTGTACGGATTTCTCGATCGTCACGATCAGGGGACTCGGATATAAGGCGCAGGTAGAGGAGGAACTGGTATGAAAAAACATGCGGGCGTCCGTATCAAGATCACTTTATTAACGACAGGTTTCGTTTTTATCTTACTGGTTCTGACCATGTTTGCCAGCAACGCTATTATAATCTTTGCCATAAAACATGGATGGATCACGGCCAGACCAGAGAAGTCCATAATACCTTTCCTGTTCCAGGGCGGAATCATCAGCATTATTATCGGCACAGCCATTTCCCTTTTTATGAGCCGCCTTCCCCTGCGTCCTCTTCATACGCTGATCCAGGCAATACATGAAGTTTCTGCGGGGAATTACGACGTGAAGATCCATCTGGAGCATCCGCGGGAATTCCAGGAGCTTTCAGAATGTTTTAACCAGATGACGGCTGAGCTGGCCGGGATAGAGATGTTCCGCTCTGATTTTATTAATAATTTTTCCCATGAATTTAAGACGCCGATCGTCTCTATCCTTGGCTTCGCAAGGCTGCTTCGAAGCCAGGTGCCGGACGGTTGCCAGAGCC
>OFGR01002634.1_pt1 | contig 11675 bp, 10 predicted proteins | sample 1521811 | NCBI WGS metagenome assembly OFGR01 (sample SAMEA3504098, study PRJEB24116) | mouse gut metagenome | biome: mouse gut; feature: mouse-associated habitat; material: faeces | place: Denmark | collected 2011
CAATCCTCCGCCCCAGTGTGCGCACTGGGGCACCTCCTTTCTAAAGGAGGCTTTTCCCTGCGGGGGGACGGGGGGTTACTTGTTGACGGTGGCCTTCAGGTAGCCCTCCACGCCGGAGGCGGTGGACAGGCCCAGGGCCTCGTCGGTGATGCGGCGGAAGTCCTTCTCGTGCCAGCGGTGGATCTGGGCCCGGGTGGCCAGCACCGAGGCGGAGCTGACGGAGAACTCATCCAGGCCCCAGCACATGAGCAGGGGAATGAGCCCCGGGTCGGCTGCGGCCTCGCCGCACATGCCCACCGGGATGCCCGCCCGTTTAGCGGCGGAGATTACGTTACGGATGGAGCGCAGCACCGCAGGCTGGAAGGGGCTGTACAGCTTCTCCACCTTGGCGTTGCCCCGGTCCACCGCCATGGTGTACTGGGTCAGGTCGTTGGTGCCGATGGAGAAAAAGTCACACTCCTGGGCCAGCAGGTCGGCGATGAGGGCGGCGGCGGGGGTCTCGATCATGGCCCCCAGGGCGATGTCCTTGTCGTAGGGCACGCCGGACTCGGCCAGCTCCTTCTTGCACTGCTCCAGCAGCTCCCGGGCGGCCCGGACCTCCTCCACGCAGGTGACCAGGGGGAGCATAATCTTGATGTTCTGCTCCTCGGCCCCCGCCCGGAGCAGGGCGCGGAGCTGGACCTTGTACAGCTCGGGGCGGTCCAGGCAGTAGCGGATGGCCCGGTGGCCCAGGAAGGGGTTTTCCTCCTTCTCCAGCCCCAGGTAGTCGATGGCCTTGTCGCCGCCCACGTCCAGGGTGCGGATGATAACCTCTTTCCCCGCCATGGTCTTGGAGACGGCGTGGTAGGCCTCGTACTGCACCGTCTCGTCGGGCAGGCTGGTGCGGTCCATGAACAGGAATTCGGTGCGGAACAGGCCGATGCCCTCCGCGCCCGACTGGGCGGCTGCCTCCGCCTCGGCGGCGGAACCTATGTTGGCGTAGAGGTGGTAGTACTTGCCGTCGGCGTCGGCGGTGGGCTTATCCCGATAGACCTCCAGGGCGGCGGTCTTCTCCTGGTAGTCCTTCTGTTTGGCCAGATACTCGCTGCGGGTGCGGGCGTCGGGGCTGAGAACCACTACCCCCTCGCCGCCGTCCACAATCAGGCCGTCGCCGTCCTTGATGAGTTCCAGGGCCTTGGCGATGCTGAGTACGGCGGGGAGCTGGAGGGCCCGGGCCAGGATGGCCGAGTGGCTGGTGCGGCCGCCTGTCTCGGTGATGATGCCGGCCACGTTCTCCCTGTTCAGCCCCACCGTCATGGAGGGGGTGAGGTCGTGGGCCACCAGAATGGTGCCGGCGGGCAGGGCGCTCAGGTCGATGCCGGTGACACCCATGAGGATGGACAGCAGCCGGGACCGGATGTCCCGCACGTCGGTGGCCCGCTGGCGCATCAGTTCGTCGTCCACGCCGGCGAACATGTCGGCGTACATGGTGCATACCGCGTCGGCCGCCCCTTCGGCGCAGGAACCGCCGTCGATGGCCTCCTGCATCTGGGAGAGCATGAAGGGGTCGGCCAGCATGGTGATCTGACCGGTGAGAATCTCCGCCTCCTTGGGGCCGGTCTGCTCCCGGATGCGGTCGGCCATGGCGGTGGTGCGCTGGTTAAACTCGTCAATGGCGCTTTGCAGGCGGGTCTTTTCCGCCTCCTTGCCGGAGTAGGGGACATCGGAGTAGTCCAGGCTCTCCTCCCGCACGCAGACGGCGCAGCCCAGGCCGACGCCGTCCGATGCGTTGATCCCTTTCAGAACCATAGCGCGCTCCTCCTCTTACAGGTCGCCCAGGCCGGACTCTACCAGCTTGACGGCGGCGTCCAGGGCCTCGGCCTCCTGAGCGCCCTCGCAGCGAATTTCAATCTCGCTGTCCATCTTGATGCAGGAGGCCATCAGGTTCATGATGCTCTTGGCATTGATGGTCTTCTCGCCAAAGATGATGGTGACGGTGCTGTCGTACTTGCCCATCTCGGCCACAAAGAGCTGGGCGGGGCGCATGTGCAGACCCTGGGGATTGATGACCTTGACTGTTTTGGATACCATAATGAATACATCCTTTCAAATTTGTTTATTATCTCATACTGTGAAGCACAGTATTTAGAGAACGAAGGTTAAACCGCGATGACGTCGGTGCTGTCCAGGTATTTCCGGTCGGGCAGGCGGTCGGTGATGATCTGGGCCCCGTCCAGGGGGAGGATGGCGGCGGCGGTGACCCGGCCGAATTTGCTGGAGTCGGCCAGCATGTAGACCGACTGGGCCCGGGCGGCTGCCAGGGATTTCAGGGCGGCCGCCTCCGGGTCGGGGGTGGTAAAGCCCTGACTGAGGCTGACCCCGCTGGTGCCCAGGAAGACCTTGGTGAAGTTATACCGCCGGATGGCGTCCAGGGCTTCGGCGCCCACGATGTCCACCGTGCCCGGCTTCAGGGCGCCGCCCAGAACATAGACGCGGCACTCAAAGGCGGAGAGCATCCCGGCGAAGTCGATGCTGCTGGTGACAAACAGGGCTTTGGAGTCCTTCAGGTGGCTGGCCATGTGGAGGACGGTGGTGCCGGTGTCCAGATAGACCACGTCGTCGTCCCCCACCAGGCTGGCGGCGTAGCGGGCGATGCGCTCCTTCTCCCGGGCGTAGCGCTGCTTGGTGGCCAGGTCGGGCTCCCGGGCGAGAAATTCCTCCTCCTCCAGGCTGGTGGCCCCGCCGTGAATCTTGACCAGCCTGCCCTGGCGGGCCAGGGCGTTCAGGTCCCGGCGGATGGTGGCCTCCGAGGCCCCGGTGGTCTGGCAGAGGTCGGTTACGCTGACGGTCTGGTGCTGGGCGATCTGCTCTAAAATGGCCCGGGCGCGCTGTTCAGCCAGCATCCTGTGCACCTCCCTTTGTGACTGAGTTTGATTGAATGATTGATTTTGACTAAAATAATCCTAACATAGGAACACGGGAAAGTCAACCAAATTGTGGCGATTTTTCTGCACAAAAAAGAATGGCTGTTTTTGTGCATAGTGCCATAAAAGCCTTGAAATAAGCCAGATTTCAGCCCGACGGACATCGGCGGAGGGGGAGGGAGCCTGGGGACGGTGGAGGAGAAACCGAAGGGGAGACAGTCAGCGGGGCGGAGACAGAATTGGACGGTCTTCCCGGCTTGAATGGAAAAACAATCAAAAACGTGCAAAATCACTTTTTTGGAGGCAGAGCAGGCGGGATATTTTGGCGCTTTTCCGCCTTGCGGAGGGGGGAAGGGTGGTGCTATACTTGAGACAAGGATTACCGGAAAGCCACCAAACTATTATTTTTAAAGGAAGGGATCAAACATGAAACAGGCAATTATGATCGGCGCAGGCAACATCGGGCGGGGCTTCATTGGCGCGCTGCTGGAAAAGAGCGGCTATCACGTCACCTTCGCCGACGTGGCGGAAAATCTCATTGCCGCCATCAACCAGCGGGGGAGCTACACCGTCCATATCCAGGACCGGGAGTGCGCGGAGTGGACCGTTACCAACATCAGCGGCATCTCCTCCGCCAACCAGGAGCTGGTGGACGCCATCGCCGGCGACTGCGAGCTTATCACCACCGCCGTGGGCCTGCGCATCCTGCCCATCGTGGCCAAGCCCATTGCCGCCGGCATCAAGGCCCGGAAGGCGGCGGGCAGTACTCAGATTCTCAACGTGGTGGCCTGTGAGAACGCCGTCCGGGGCACCAGCCAGCTGCGGGATGCCGTCTACGCCAATCTGAGCGAGGAGGAGATCGCCTACGCCGGGGAGTATGTGGGCTTTGCCGACTGCGCTGTGGACCGCATCGTGCCCAAGGCCTCCTTTGAGAACCCCCTGGACGTGGCGGTGGAGCAGTACACCGAGTGGGATGTGGAGAAGGGTGGCTGGAAGGGCGAGCTGCCCGACATCCAGGGGTGCAGCTTTGTGGACGACCTGTCCGCCTATATTGAGCGCAAGCTGTTCACCCTGAACAGCGGCCACGCCATCTGCGCCTACCTGGGGGCGCTGAGGGGCCACCGCACCATTGTGGAGAGCATCGCCGACCCCGCCATCGGCGACGTGGTGTATCAGGCCATGTGCGAGAGCGGCGAGGGGCTGATTAAAAAGTTCGGCTTTGACCCCGAGGCCCACCACGCCTATATCGACCGCATCTTTGCCCGCTTCCAGAACCCCTTCCTGGAGGACGAGACCCAGCGGGTGGCCCGGGAGCCCATCCGCAAGCTGGCCCCCACCGACCGGCTGGTAAAGCCCCTGACCACCGCCTACGGCTACGGCCTGAATGTGGACCACCTGATTTTCGGCGCGGCCGCTGCCCTCCACTTCAACTGCCCCGAGGACGAGCAGAGTGTGGAGATGATGAAGAAGATCGAGGCCGAGGGCGTGGAGAAGGCCCTGGAGGCCTACACCGGTCTGAAGGCGTCCGACCCTCTGTTTGGCCGTGTTCTGGACGTGTACCGCGGGCTGGGCGTGGCGAAAAAGTGAGATTGGACGGGAGAAAGGCGCAATAAATCCCTTGCTTTTTTCCAGATTTTCTTTATAATGGCAGTAAAGATATTAAGGAGGGTTTCCGATGAGCAAAACCATTACCGCTGAAAACGCCCCCGCCGCCGTGGGGCCCTACTGCCATGCCAAGCTGGCGGGCAATACCCTGTATACCTCCGGCCAGCTGGGCCTGATTCCCGCTACTGGCGAGCTGCCCCAGGGGGTGGAGGCCCAGGCCGCTCAGGCGCTGGACAACCTGAAGGCTGTGCTGAACGCCGCCGGGATGGACTTCGGAGATGTGGTGAAAACCACTGTTTTCCTGGCGAATATGAAGGATTTTGCCGCCATCAACGCCATCTATGCCAAATACTTCCCCGGCGAGGCCCCGGCGCGCTCCTGCGTCCAGGTGGCGGCCCTGCCCAAGGGCGCCCTGTTTGAAATCGAGGCCGTGGCGGTCCGGTAAGCAAAAAAACGCCGAGGAGGCCTGGCCCCTTCGGCGTTTTCTTATACGGAAATCAGTTGTTTTGAATGGAGGAAAACAGGATGACCGACCACATAAAATGGACCCTGAACCACCTGCCCCCCGGTGAGGACAGCCGCCTGGGGATCATGTCCCTGGAAAACGCGGCCAGGGCCCGGACTTTTCACCGCTCCTTCCCCCAGTATTCCGCCACCCCGCTGGTCAGGCTGGACGGCATGGCCCGGCGGCTGGGCCTGGGCGGCCTGTGGGTCAAGGACGAGTCCTTCCGCTTCGGCCTCAACGCCTTTAAGGTGCTGGGGGGCTCCTTCGCCATTGCCCGGTATATCGCCGGGGAGCTGGGACGGGATGTGTCGGAGCTGACCTATGAGTACCTTACCGGCGCCCGGTTCCGGGAGGAATTCGGGCAGGCTACCTTCTTTACCGCCACCGACGGCAACCACGGCAGGGGAGTGGCCTGGGCGGCCAGTCGGCTGGGACAGAGGGCGGTGGTCCACATGCCCAAGGGCAGCGCCAAGAGCCGCTTTGACAACATCGCCAGGGAGGGCGCTCAGGTGACCATTGAGGAGGTCAACTACGACGACTGTGTCCGCATGGCCGCCGCCGAGGCCGCCGGGACAGCCCACGGCGTAGTGATTCAGGACACCGCCTGGGAGGGGTATGAGGAGATACCCTCCTGGATTATGCAGGGCTATGCCACTATGGCCGACGAGGCGGCGGAGCAGATGGAGGAGCGTCCCACCCACGTGTTCCTCCAGGCGGGCGTGGGCAGTATGGCGGGGGCCGTGGCCGGTTATTTTGTCAACCACTATCCGGAACATCCGCCGAAATTTGTGGTTATGGAGGCGGAAGCGGCGGACTGCCACTATCAGAGCGCCATAGCCGGGGACGGCAAGATGCGCATGGTGGGGGGCGACTTGCGGACCATCATGGCGGGGCTGGCCTGCGGCGAGCCCAACCCCATTTCCTGGGACATCCTGCGCAGCCACGCCACCGCCTTTGTGTCCTGCCCCGACTGGGTGAGCGCCAAAGGGATGCGGATGCTGGCCGCCCCGGTGAAGGGCGACCCGGCGGTGACGGCGGGGGAGTCGGGAGCCGTGGGCATGGGGGTGATCTCCGTCCTGATGGAGGACGACGACTGCCGGGAGCTGCGGGAGGCCCTGGAGCTGGACAGCTCCAGCCGGGCGCTGCTGTTCTCTACCGAGGGGGACACCGATCCGGAGCAGTATCGGAAAATCGTCTGGGACGGGGCGTACCCTGCCGTCTGAGCATAACAAAAAACGGGTCCGGCTGAGCAAATCAGCCGGACCTGTTTGTTTATGGAGGTCAGTCTCGCAGCAGCTCGGCCGCGCCGATGATGCCGAAATCCTGTTTCAGTCGGGCAAAGCGGAAGTCTACCGGCTGGGGGATGTGGTTGTACCGGTCAAATTCAGTCCGCACCCGGTCGAAAAGAAGGGGGCCGAAGTTGACCAGTCCGCCGCCAAAGACATAGAGATTGACGTTAAGCAGCTGGTAAATGTTAAAGGCGCACACGCCGATATAGTGGGCGGTCTGGTCCAGCATCTCCAGGGCGAAGGGGTCCCCTGCCTCGCAGGCCCGGCGCAGCTCGGCGCCGTCCAGATTGGGGCCCAGGTCCATCATGGTCTTCCGGCCGGCAGATTTTTTCCGAATCTGGACGGGGAGATACCGGCCCGCCCCCCAGGACATGAAACAGCCCCTGTTCCGACAGCCGCACAGCTCCCCCTCGTCGGGGGTGATGAGCATGTGGCCGCACTCGCCCGCCCAGCCGTAGCTGCCCCGAAAGAGCTGCCCATTGAGGATCAGCCCGCTGCCGATGCCGGTACTGGCGGCCATGTAGATCATGTGCCGGCTGCCCTGTCCCGCGCCGAAGCGGTGTTCTGCCAGGGCGGCCACGTTGCTGTCATTGTCCAGCACGATGGGAATCCCCAGCCGCTGGGCCAGATAGTCCCGCATGGCGAAATCCCGGATATTCACCATGGCGGAGGTCATGCACACATACCCCTGCTCGAACAGAATAAAGGAGGGCATGCACACACCGATTCCCGCCAGGTGCGCCAGGGTGAGGCGGTTTTTTTCCAGAATGGCGTGGATGGAGTCGATTACCATGCCGCAGAAGGCGGGGCCGTCGGCCTCGATGGGGGTGGGCTGCTGAAAGCGGTCCAGCAGGCGGTTCTCCTCGTCAAACAGGCCGTAGGCCACCTTAGTGCCTCCGGCGTCGATGCCGATGCGATAGGTGCTCATAGCGCGCTCTCCTCCTCTGCCTGATAAATCTGTGTACCGGCCTCTGATAACTGGCGGGCCTGTTCCCCGGTAAGGCCGCAGTCGGTGACCACAGCGGAGACACTGGCGGGCAGATTCAGGGGGACTACGCCCCTCTGGGAAAACTTTTCACTCTCGGTTACAACAACCACCTGTCCGGCGTGCTCAGCCATGTCCCGCACGGCCTGGACCCGCAGGTGGTTGTTGCCAGTGAAGCCCAGGGAGGGGGACCAGCCGTCTGCCCCCACAAAGAGCCGTTCCACATAGAACTGCTGGGCGCACACCTTGAGGATGGGCCCCACCATGACCTGGGCATCGTTCTGGAAGTCGCCCCCCAGCAGGACCACCCGGGCCCCGTCCACCCGGCGGACGTAGCTGGCGATAAAGGCGCTGTTGGTGATGATGGTGGCCCCTGGCTTATTGTGGGCGATCTCCTCGGCCAGCAGGGCGCAGCAGCTGCCGCTCTCAATCATCACCGTCTCCCCGGGGGAGACCAGCCGGGCGGCCCGGCAGGCGATGCGGCGCTTCTCCTCATAGTGGATGGCCAGCCGGTTGTTCACGTCGTCCCCGCTGCCCGACACGGCAAAGCCGTGTTCCCGGCGGAGGATGCCCCGCTCCTCCAGGGCGTCCAGGTCCTTGCGCACCGTCACCTGGGACACGCCCAGCCGCTGGGCCAGAACGGAGACCTCCATCCGTCCGCACTGGGAAAGCAGCTCTAAAATTTGGGACTCCCGCGCTTTTCTCATAAAAACCTCTCAAAAATATTATCGGAAGGTGCAGTCCAGGCCGGCGTCCAGGAAGATCTGCCGGTAGTCCGCCAGGTCCTCCGGGTGAAGCTGCTCAATTCCGCTGTAGTCGTAAGGGACTCCCATCTGCTGGTATTTCCGCTCCCCAAACTGGTGGAAGGGGAGGAGATGGACCTCGTGGACTTTTAAATCGGTGAGCAGGGCGGCCAGCCGCCTGGCGTCCTCCGGGCCGCTGTTGAACCGGGGGATCACCGGGATGCGGGCGATTATGTCCTTGCCCGAGACGGCGGCGGTGCGGAGGTTGTCCAAAATCAGCCGGTTGTCCACGCCGGTGCCCGCCCTGTGGACGGCGGGGTCGCTGTGCTTGACATCCAGCAGCAGGAGGTCTACCTCGTCCAGCAGCAGCCGGAACCGCTCCGGAGGGGCAAAGCCGGTGGTCTCGGCGGCGGTGTGGATTCCCTCAGCCCGGGCGGCCCGGCACAGGGCGGCGGCAAACTCCACCTGCTGGAGCACCTCGCCCCCGGAGAGGGTCATCCCGCCCCCGGACTGGTCATAGAAGGCCTTGTCCTGAAGGACCTCGGCCATGACCTCCTCCACCGTCACCTCCCGGCAGCGGCAGCGGTCATCGTCCAGCAGCTGGGCCTGGGCGGTGTACCGGTTTTGCGATTCCGGGTTGGCGCACCAGCGGCAGGCCAGAGGGCAGCCCTTGAAGAATACGGTGGTGCGGATACCCGGACCGTCGTTGATGCTGAACTTCTGAATATTAAAGATTTGCCCGGTCTGTGCCATATGCCGCGCCTCCCGTCTGTTTACTCCGCTATTATAGTGGGAGCGGCCTCCATTGTAAAGGTGCAAAAATCCACAAAGTTTAAATTTGAAATTTGTATACTTTCATTCGTAAGTTTTTGTTGACTTACCAAGCGGGGTCTGTTATGATGAAGCCAAAACCGGGGGAAGCCTTCCCCGCTGACAGTTTTAACAGGGAGGTCACAGACCATGAAGAATACACAGCATTTCGGCGACCTGACGCCCCGGATGGAGCATTTTCGGGAGGAGCTGCTGGAGACCGAGCCTCAGGTGTGCGCCCAGCGCGCCATCCTTACCACACAGAGCTATAAGGAGCACGGCGACCAGCCCGTTACCCTCAAGCGGGCCTATATGCTCCAGAATATTCTGGAGCACATGAGCATCTTTATCGAGCCCGACACCCTGCTGGCCGGCAACCAGGCTTCCACCAACCGGGCGGCCCCCATCTTCCCGGAGTACGCCATGGACTGGGTGATCCGGGAGCTGGACGAGTTCGAGGGCCGGGACGGCGACGTCTTCCGCATCAGCGAGAAGACCAAGGAGGAGTTAAGGGAGATCTACCCCTTCTGGCAGCACAACACCCTCCTGGACAAGGGCCTGGCCGCCATCCCCCCCGAGAGCCGGGTGTTCTACGACCTGGGCATCATCAAGGCGGAGGGCAACATTACCTCTGGCGACGCCCACGTGGCGGTGGCCTACGCCGACCTGCTGCGGCTGGGGCTGGTGGACTACCAGCGGCGCACCAGGGAGCACCTGGAGGAGCTGGACCTCACCGACTGCAAGAATTTGAAAAAATCCTACTTCTACCGCGCCATTCTGATTGTAATTGATGCCGTGCGGACCTTTGCCGCCCGGTATGCCGCCCTGGCTGAAGAGCAGGCGGCCACCGCCGCCCCGGAGCGGGGGGCCGAGCTGCGTGAGATGGCCCGCATCCTGCGCAAGGTGCCCTATGAGCCGGCTGAGACCTTCCAGGAGGCGGTGCAGTCCCTGTGGCTGGTCCATCTGGTGCTCCAGATTGAGTCCAACGGACACTCCCTGTCCTACGGCCGTATGGACCAGTACCTCTATCCCTACTACGCCAGAGACCTGGCTGAGGGCCGGATTACCGAAGACAGTGCCTGCGAGCTGATGACCAACCTGTGGCTCAAGACCTTTACAATCAACAAGATCCGCTCCTGGAGCCACACTCAGTTCTCTGCCGGGTCCCCCCTGTACCAGAATGTTACTGTGGGCGGACAGACCCCCGACAAGAAGGACGCAGTGAATCCCATGTCCTACCTGATTCTGCGCAGCGTGGCCCAGACCCGTCTGCCCCAGCCCAACCTCACCGTGCGCTACCACGCCGGCCTGTCGGAGGACTTCATGTCTGAGGCCATCGAGGTGGTAAAGCTGGGCTTCGGTATGCCCGCCTTCAACAACGACGAGATCATTATTCCCTCCTTCGTCAGCCGGGGGGTGAAGGAGGAGGACGCCTACAACTACTCCGCCATCGGCTGTGTGGAGACCGCCGTCCCCGGCAAGTGGGGCTATCGGTGCACCGGTATGAGCTTCCTCAACTTCCCCAAGTCCCTGCTCATCGCCATGAATGACGGCGTGGACCCCCAGAGCGGCAAGAAACTGACCCAGGGGACGGGCCACTTTACCGATATGAACTCCTATGACCAGCTGTCCCACGCCTGGGACGTGGTCATCCGGGACTTTACCCGCCATAGCGCCATCATCGAGAACGCCTGCGACATGGTGCTGGAGGAGGACGTGCCTGATATCCTCTGCTCCGCCCTGTGCGAGGACTGTATCGGCCGGGGGCTTACCCTGAAGGAGGGCGGCGCGGTCTACGACTTCATCAGCGGCCTTCAGGTGGGCATTGCCAACCTGGCCGACTCCCTGGCCGCCATCAAAAAGCTGGTGTTTGAGGAAAAGCAGCTCACCCCCGCCCAGCTGTGGGAGGCGCTCCAGTCCGACTTTGCCGGCGAGGAGGGGGAGCGGGTCCGCCAGCTGCTGATCCACCAGGCCCCCAAGTACGGCAACGACGACGACTATGTGGATAAGCTGGTGGTGGACGCCTACGACGTCTACATCGACGAAATAAAGAAGTACCCCAACACCCGCTTTGGCCGGGGGCCCATCGGCGGCATCCGGTACGCAGGCACCTCCTCCATTTCCGCCAATGTGGGGCAGGGGAGAGGCACCCTGGCCACCCCCGACGGCCGCCACGCCGGCGAGCCCCTGGCCGAGGGCTGTTCCCCCAGCCACGCCATGGACACCCACGGCCCCACCGCCGTGTTCAAGAGCGTGTCCAAGCTGCCCACCGCCGATATCACCGGCGGCGTCCTCCTCAACCAGAAGGTGACCCCCACCCTGCTGTCCCGGGAGGAGAACAAGACTAAGCTTATTGCCCTGATCCGGGCTTTCTTCAACGCCCTCCACGGCTACCACGTCCAGTATAATGTGGTCTCCCGGGAGACCCTCCTGGACGCCCAGGTCCACCCGGAGGACCACCGGGACCTGATTGTCCGGGTGGCCGGCTACAGCGCCTTCTTTAACGTGCTGTCCCGCCAGACTCAGGACGACATCATCGCCCGCACCGAACAGACCCTGTAACAAAAGCGCCCCCGGCCGCGAGGCCGGGGGCATTTTGGGTTCATTCGTGAAAATGGACAGTAGATAGATGCCAAAACGATAAAAATAAATAATCCCTTTTCAGATTGGTGTTACGAAAAGCCGCTTCGTCAAACCGCGCGTCAAAATATCCAAAGCGGGCAATCCTCTGTTGATGGATGACTGTCCGATAAAATGCAATTTATTGAACTGTAATTCTTAAAAGGCAAAAATCAAATCCTTGCCGTATGCTTTGCACAATTTCTACATAGACAG
>OFGR01002641.1_pt1 | contig 11629 bp, 10 predicted proteins | sample 1521811 | NCBI WGS metagenome assembly OFGR01 (sample SAMEA3504098, study PRJEB24116) | mouse gut metagenome | biome: mouse gut; feature: mouse-associated habitat; material: faeces | place: Denmark | collected 2011
AAGATGCAGAAAATCAACAGATAAATTTACTTCAATCCTCCCGTTTCGGTGAAGGACTGCGCATTGTACAGGATAACCTGGATTCCAAAAACTTTTATGCGGCAAATCCGGCATTTGACTGCAGATAACCGCATATTACCTGCTGCATGACCTGATGCTCACAAAAGCAAACACTTTCTCACAAAACAGAGAGGCCTGCGCTACGCACAGCCTCTCTGTTTTATCTGTTTCTATTAATTTTTCCGGTTCCACAACCGGGCCAGAATATCTTTCAGCACCAGAAACGCATTTTCATCACTGTACCCATACTCTGCTTTTAAAGCATTTCACATCTCCTGCAATACCGCATAGCAGCTCCACATGTTCAGCCAATGCCGCATATCTCATCCAGAGAATCCAGAATTTCCTTAATTTCCCGGCTGCCTCCCGGACGCCCTTTAACCAGACTTTCAATTTCTTTCCGGACATTGCGCATGTCTGCCACCTGATGCTCAATTCCGCCCCGCAGTTTCTGGCGTCGTACCAGAAGCTCATGTTTTACTTCCACCATTTCTTTCGGCTCCAGCAGGGCTCTGGCCTGGTGAATCCAGATTTTGGCGTCATACAGTTTATATCGTTTCAGCTGGCGGATGAGCTTATCATTGAAATACTCCAGATCATCATTGGTGCGCTGGTATTTTTCCCGCTCTTTTACCGCCTCCAGATACTGATCCCAGAGATACCCCAGCTCATAAGCGTTTTTCACATGGTACTTCTCGCAGGCATAATCCACCGCATTGGTAACATTCACATATTTGAACTTCACTTTATTCATCAGCACAATGGCCCGGTTGATATTTGCCTGGGATTTCTTTTTTTCCATTCCGTCGTTCTGAAGCCGCCAGACCATAAGGCCCCCCACCGCTCCCGCAATCAGGGCTGCTGCAAAAAACGGCATGATAATGTCAAATTTCATAACGGTTCCCAGTATCACGATAACTGTTGCTGCCACTACAAACAGTCCCAGCAGCCCAAACAGCAGCCTGCGCAGAACCTTTTCCTCCTGCTCCAGAGATTCCTGGTAATAACGCCATTCCTCCCGTTCGCCTTCCAGATACTGCATATCCCGCTTCACTACAGTCTGATAAGACTCATTCTCCTGAAGGCGACGGATAATTTCCGGCATTTCTGCTTCCAGCTGTTCCATCTGGGCAAACTGGCTGTCAGAAATAGTTTTGGCCTTATTCAGATATGCGTCTCTGGCCTCGTTCAGGTTCACAACATTCTGTGCTGTCTCCTGAATCTTTGCAAATTCCGGCTCCGGAAGATTCTCAATCATCTGAATATCTGTAAGATAATCGGTGACAATTTTATATTCCCGCTTGGTTTCTTCCAGGTTTTTTGCCGCGTCCTTAATCTGCTCACAGTAATCTGTGGCAATATTTTTCTTCGGCTCTTTTTGCTCTTTTGGCTTCTTTTGCGCTTCCTGTCTCCCTCTGGCAGGAATCTCCCCCTCAAATTCCAGTATTTCCTCTACATATTTTGGTTTTTTCTTTTTTCTGAATAATCCCATTTTTACTCACTTTTCCTGTATTCTAATCTAAAATTCTGCAGCAGGCGCTCTAACTGCTTCTCATACCCGGCCCGGTTTCCCGCCTGTTTCAGTTCCCTTAACTGCTGTCTGGCCTCTGCCAGGCTGTCCGCCTCACCGGTTATTGTTTTCCCATCCCTGCAGGCCAGCGCCAGAAGATAAGCCTCCCTGCTCTCTTCTCTTTTGCTTATTCCATAAGCAGTTTCATAACATTCTGCTGCCGGTGCAAACAACATCTGACGCACATATGCAGTCCCCATATTGTGCCATATAAGCCCCGGCACCGGATCATCATCTGAATCTGCCTGTTCCAGGATTCTGCGGTACTCTGAAATGGCGTCCCGGTACTTTTCTGCCCTCAGCAGGCGGTCTCCCCGGAGTTTTGCCCGCTCCAGAGGCGTTTTCTGTTCCATACGCTCCGCTGTTTTAAGAACCTGTTTCAATTCTTCTGAACTGTAAAATCCTCCGGCCTTTAAAATCTGTTCCATACACCAGCAGCCGCTTCGTTCCTGCTCAATGCCCTGTCTGAGCTGGCGGGAAAGCTCTGTCTGCCCCACATCCTGCGCCAGCCAGAAGCAAAGCCTTTCATTAAAGAAGCTCTCTTCCAGCACTCCGGTATTCTGATACAGATAATAACACAATTCTTCAAAAGAGTACAGGTTCACCTTTTCTTCTTCCAGATAAAACGGATGTTCTGCCGTCACTTCCTCACATAACCATACTCGGCCCATAACGTTCCCTTTCCTGCTGTTTCACTGTTCTGCTGATTTGACGCCGCACCCTGGCGCCTGTATGGGCGCTTCCGGGCACATATCCCCCATTATCCTATCTCATATTCCCATTCCCTGCCGCTTCCGGGCAAAAGTTCTCCCCATCCCATATCCCTTATATTCAAAAGGAGCTTTCCTTCCTCACCGGAAAAAAGAGACAGAGACAGACGAAACCGCTCCATATCTGATGAGGCAAGTTCCGGCAGTTCCAGACTCTCAATTTTTGCTTCCCGGCTTCCGGGTTTCTGCATCCATAAATCCAGAGTTCCTTCCCCCTCCAGAAGTATCCGCAGTTTCTTTTCGATCTGATGACGGTTGCAGCCTGCCTCCAGCAAAGGATAAAATCCTGTGTCATCTCCGCTGGTCACTTTCAGAAATACATGTTCCTGTACTTTGTATTCACAGAAATAAACGGTGTCTGCCTCTTCCTGATGTACCTCCAGCATCCCGGCATAACAGGCTCCTTTGGTATAGAGGTTTTTCCCCTGAAAAGCCCGTTTGCCCCGGCAGATAACCTGCAGGGATTCTTTCATCCAGTTTCCTTCAAATCCGCTTCCAATCAGATAGACCGAAGATACAATTCTGCCGGACATGGCATTCTGCACCATATGGGCAAAGGTAATATCCCATTCCCGCACGTCTTCCGGCAGTCTGCCCAAACATACTTCTTCCACTTCCGCAATTTTAGGCCTGGTCTTTTTACCTAAAACCAGATGTTTCATCCAGATTTCCTCTCCGCTGCAGGAAAACAGCACCACATCATACTGCCACAACTCCGGTTCCTGGCAGACTGCATAGGCATAAAAACTCTCCTGCTGGTCCTGAATAACCAGCTGCCGGCTGGAGAGCCCCAGTGATTTTCCCATGTGGCGCAGCAGCGTTACCAGTTCGTCGGTTACCTCTTTTACCGAAAAGACACATCTGGTTACAGCCTCCACCCCCTTTGCAGGAAGTGCAATCCGAAGCACTTTTCTCAGAAACACCAGCAGCAAATCCTCCGCCCGATACTCCTTATCCAGAAGAATTGTTTCTTTTTTTAAAGCACGATTTAGCAAATCATCCACATAAATACCCTCGCCGGTTTCCGCCATCCGGCTGGCTTCCTCACCAAAACACCATTTTCCGCTGATTTTACGCTTACAGATGGCTGTGGGAATCCGATACAGCTCCGTTCCCGCCAGGGTACTCCTGGTCTCCGGCTCCGTCAGGTTCCCATGGTAACAGCTTATCTGTGTCCATCTGCTTCCTGCGTCTATTCCTATGTACCATTCTCCTGCTGCCGGCTTCATCTCACGTACCTGCCTTTCATAAAATACCGAACTGTTCCCGTATCATTCCATCCAGTCGTCCATAAGTGTCCAGTCGCTCCAGAAGGGTTGCCTCGTCTTTTATCTGCCAGCTTACCATCATATCATTTAAAAGGTCATAACGGCTGCCCTCTGCATTCACGCAAAGCTCCTGTGTCTGCACCTGTCCGCTTTCCGTCACCATCCAGGTATTTTCTTTTTCTTCCTTTATATAGTAGGGAATCTTTTCCCCGTAAAACACCAGAAATTCCTTAACGAAAATTCCATCATACATTTCCTTCATCTGCAGTTCCGTATATTCTTCGCTTCCCACAGGAAGATAATAAAGCATCACCTTCCTGCCCGGAATGGTGCGATATTCCAGAAATACCCTGTCATGATACAGATATTTTCCGGCAAATTCCGTGGGGAGAGACTGGAAAAAAGCAAAACAGCGTTTCTGAGAAATGCACTCCTTCAGTATGTTTTCTGCACACTGCTTTTCTTCTAAAGACAGCTCCCGGCCAAACGCACACCATTTCAGAAATCCGATTCTGCACACCGGATTCAGTTCCTGCTTTTCCTGCAAAAGACAAAAAATCTTCTGAAAGACATAATCTGCCACCACTGCGTCTTTTGTGACATACTGGTGAGACATCCAGGAAAGATATGCAAGCACCACCGTTTCCCGGCCCAGGTTTTCCCCATAACTTTCAAATATTTTTTCCACACTCAGAGAAAAATCCTCTGTATAAAGGAACTGTACAATACAGCGCTCCTCCAGCCTGTAAGTGTCCAGTTCAAAGTCACAGGAAGCCTGCCAGAGCTGAATCATCTCATCCAGAGTCCCATGGAAAAACCTGCACATGTAATTCAAAATCCGCTCATTATATTTGCCCCGCAGAAAAACGCTCCGGCACAGTCCCAGCAAAAACTCATCTGCTTCATCTTCCGATTCCAGATTCTCCATCTGATGGCAGATAACATGTACCAGTTTTGCAGCCGAAAGGTTCTCGCAGCCATAAGACAGCAGAAGCTCATAGGCCCGCTGGTAATGGCGCCTGGCCACCAGCAATTCCATGATTTTCTCTCTGGCCAGCTTCTGCATTCCTTCAAAGGACAGAGACAGCAGAAATTCATCCAGTTCCGTACCGGTATAATTATAGTAATACCAGGAAATCATCTGAGGCCGCAGTTCTTCCCGGTACTCTTCACTGATTACTTCGGAATCTATCAGCATCTGAAGATATGGAAGGGCTTTTTTTTCATAAGTCTGCCATATTTTTTTCCCGTCAAAATATTTTAAAAGCCAGGGTAGCTTTTCCTCCGCACCGGAAATTCCCTTTTCCAGAAATTTCTCGCAGTTCAAAAGAGGAACTACTGTTAATTCCTCTTTCGGCAGAAAACGTACGCCCCTGGAATCCTCCAGCAGAATCTGGTATGAACTGCTGTACAGGTTCACATACCCGGTTCCATGATTCAACGGAACCGTCAGTTCTTTTTTCAGGGGATGCTGACGCACCACCAGACGCAGTGCACCGTCATCTTTGCATTTGACTTTATGCACAAACAGAATTCTGGCCAGAGGTTCCACCAGTTCTTCCGTTATCAGTTCCGGGGTGAGAACCTCCTGGTAAATCACTGCCATATCCTGATCTATTCTTCCCGCACAAATCTGCTTTTTCACAAATTCTTCCATCATTTTCAGATAGTGCGGATAATTGTTTTTCCAGGACGTTTTATTCTCAATGATTGTCCGAAAAAGCATGGCCTGAGGATGGTAAGCCAGATGGTTGTGGTACTGAAAATAGAGAACCGCAGATTTTGGTATTCTCTTTAACTGCTGTTTTCCTGCTGACAGGATCCATGCCTCATAAATTCCGGCAATACGCAGTTCCTCAATAATCCCCTGATGATACCATCTCCAGTAAGATTTCCCATAACAGTTCCATTTCATACAATAACTGCAGATGGCATGGAGCATATCCTTTTCCGGAAATACCCTGTAACATTCACAGAGAATCTGATACCAGACGGGATGATACTCCGGAATCTCCGGCGCAATCCTGCATACCTGTTCCGCCATTCCTCTGGTCAGGACTTCGTGTTTCACAGCCCAGCACAGTACCTTTCGTTCAAATTCATCTGCCCGGTACATCAGAAAAGGCTCCCTTGCCAGAATCCGATAAGCCTCCAGATAAAGCACAGGACTTTCCCCTCCCGCCTCAATCTGCCTCTCGATTACCTCCAGTTTTCTGCCCTTGCTGTAATTTAATTCTTCATCCAGAAACAAAAGCATCCACAACAACAGGTTATTTTCCTGATTCCTGTGGTAAATTCTGCGGATTTTTCCTGTTAATTTATTCACATATACCGGCTCCGGTTCCCGCAGTGTGCACAGATACATATAGTAGGCATACAGCGGAGATTCCTTATCCACCTTATTCCTGGGAAATGTATCCAGCGCCCATTCTCCCTCCTGCCGCTGCCGGTTCACCAGAAATGCCTGCGCCTTCGTCAGCAGATACCAGAGATTGTCAGGCTCCAGCTCCATAAGTTCCTCTGTTTTCTTCACCGTCTGTTTCGCCCATTCTCCGGTTACGATTTTCTTTATCCCCATGTCAATATAAAGACTGACCAGTTCCGACTGCTTTCTGCGGATTATCTGACGGGATGATTCCCGGTCTTTGGCTCCCTGGTCCACCACAAGTTCCACCTTCCTGGTCTGAAAAGGAGTCTGCAGGGTGATTCTTCCGAAATTCTTTCCTGCATGCAGGTATTCCGGTTCAATCATATATTCCACCAGTCCATGGCCTCCCACAAAATCTGCCGCAGTAATCATATTTTTCACCGGCAGCAGCCATGGGGCATCGCTTATCACCTCAATGGCAATGTAGCCCCATTCCTCCTTTTTCAGGGTAATATGCTCCCTTACTGTCTCATGGATACCGGAAAAATCCCGCCGGGCTTCCTCAATCCGAAATGTAACCCGGTTCTTTTTCCTGACAGCTATTAAAAATTCTTCCACCTGAGCCATGGTACAGGGCTTACGTCTGAGCATCTGATAAATCAGCCGTTCTTCCGTCTCCTGAGGCTTAAAAACATGGATAAATTCCGGATGTCCGAAAACCTTCACGGCCTCTTCATAAGAATTTCCTGCCAGATTGGCAAATTCAAACAGGCTTTTTATTTTTCCCATGGAGCTGCCCGCATAATTACCGGAAACAGACACGGAAAAAGGAAGGTCATATTCCCCCTGATCACTGACAATATGAAAACTGCCCTTCTGAATATCCCCTTCTGTCAGACCTTCGCTGTGAAATTCAAATGTCTGCGTAATTTTTTCACCCTGAAACTTTGGATTATGACACTCCATCCTTGGACTGGAGGAATAGATAATGCCGTTGACCGGCATCTCACTGGTGCTTTCCATGGTAAATTCACCTGTATAATTGGTTCCCTCCACCACTTCAAATTCCAGCTTTTCCACGGAAAACTGAAGGATGGAAGAATTGCTGCCGCAGTTCCCGGCTGCCAGTTCCTCTAATTTCTTCTGCAAATCGTCACCTGCTTTGTGGTTGCTTTTTTGTGAGTATTCGTTATAATATCAATTGTATTGATTATAAACCATTCAAACATTTGTGTAAATATTTTTGGAGGAAATTTATGTTACAGCATAAGGATCATTTTCACGGAAGTGATTTGGAAAAAATTGAACAGATTTACGGTATCCGCAGGGAAGAAATTACCAGTTTCAGCGCCAATGTGAATCCTCTGGGGATTTCACCTCTGCTGCGTGAAACTCTGGCCAGCCACATCGACGCCATCAGCACCTACCCGGACCGGGAATATCTTTCTCTGCGCAAATGCATCGGAGAATATCTGAATACCGATTACGAATCCATTATTATGGGAAATGGTTCCACTGAGCTGATTTCTCTGTTTATTCAGATTGAGCATCCCAAAAAGGCCCTGATTATCGGCCCCACTTATTCCGAATATGAGCGTGAAATTGCACTGGGCGGCGGCACCTGCCTCTATTATCCCCTGAAGGAAGAACTGGATTTCAAACTGGGTGTGGAACATTTCACATCACAGCTCAACGAAAGCATTGATTTTCTGGTGATCTGTAATCCAAACAACCCCACTTCCGGGGCTGTTTCCCGCAAAATCATGCGTCAGATTCTGGATGTGTGCAAGCAGAATGATATTTTTGTGATGGTAGATGAGACCTATGTGGAATTTGCAGACAACTACGAAGAGATCACCTCTGTTCCCCTCACCGCGTTTTACAATAATATCGTCATTCTGCGGGGAACCTCCAAATTTTTTGCTGCCCCCGGCCTGCGGCTGGGCTATGCAGTTACCGGAAACCGTGACTTTATCAAAGCTGTCAATACCCGCAAGAACCCCTGGACCATCAATTCTCTGGCTGTCATTGCCGGGGAACTTATGTTTCGCGACAATGATTACATCCGGGAAACCAGAAGCCTGATTTCCACGGAGCGGGCCCGGATTCACGGGATTTTTTCTGAAGATCCGCGATTCAGAACTTATCCCTCCAGCGGCAATTTCATGCTGGTGCGCCTTTTGCCGGACTCCATGACCTCCGGGGAACTGTTTGACCGGGCCATCCGGGAGAAAATGATGATTCGGGACTGCTCCACCTTCCCCTTTCTGGACAACCGGTATATCCGCTTCTGCTTTATGAGCCGTGAAATGAATGACAGGCTGGTGGAATGTCTGACAAGGTAACAACGGTTGGGTATCGGCTTTTTCCTCTCAGTTTTCTTTTGGTGCATGACAAATAAGCAACATGAGCTTTTATCCCTGCAGGTCATCCCATCTCCTTCGAGTTTTGTAAAAGCTGGATTGAGGAGTAATTGACTGTAAATTCATATTGCAACTGACAAAATAGCAGAATCATGCTATAATTTGAGAAAGAAAGGTATATTTATGCCAAACACAAACAGAACCATCCATCAATTAAACCTGGAGGACGATTTCCTTTTTGCTAAAGTAATGAGCGATAAGGAGATCTGCAGAAAAGTATTAGAAAAAATACTGGGCGTTTCCATACGGGAAGTTTCCGTACCTGCCACGCAGAAAACAATTGACATGCTCTATGACGGAAAAGGCATCCGGCTCGACGTATATCTGAATGACAACGAAGGCACTGTATATAATGTGGAAATGGAACGCGGAAAGCATAAAAAAGCCATTCTCCCCAAGAGATCGAGGTACTATCAGGGAAACATCGACCTTGACATCATTTCCGCAGGGGAAGATTACAGGAAACTGAAAAAATCCTTTGTCATCTTCATCTGCACCTTTGATCCGTTTGGAGACCGGCGCCATTTATACACCTTTGAAAACAGGTGCGTGGAAAACCCTTCCCTCACACTGGGCGATGAAACCACCAAGATTTTCCTGAACACAAAAGGCAATATGCACGATGTTGATCCGGAAATGCAGGAATTTCTCGCTTATGTGGAGAATACAACGGATGACTTCGTATCGCAGGCCAGAAGCCCGCTCATAAAAGAGATCCATAAAAAGGTTACTGAAGTAAAAGAAAGTAAGGAAATGGAGGTCGAGTATATGACTTTATTACAGAGAGACCGAGAAAACATTGAATTAGGACGCGAAGAAGGCAGCATTTCTGCCACTAAAATTATCAAACTTTACAATAAAGGTATGGACAATGAAAGCATTTCGTCATCCCTGCAGCTTGACTTAGAATATGTCAACTCTGTTATATTTGATTATGAAAATGATTAAGATATAAGAGGTGTACACAATGACTTTATTGCAGAGAGATCGGGAAAATATCGAATTAGGACGAGAAGAAGGACGAGAAGAAGGGCGAGAAGAAGGACGCGAAAAAGGCAGTAACCAGATGGCTTCCTTAATCAAGATGCTTCTTTCTGAAAACCGCACCGAAGAATTGAATCGTGCCTTAGAAGATCCGGATTTCAGGAACAGGCTTTTTGAGGAATATGACATTTTATAACAGCAGACATATTAGCAGGGGAGGTATGTACTTCCCCTGATTTTGCATATCGGAGGTCGAGTATATGACTTTATTGCAGAGAGACCGGGAAAATATCGAATTAGGACGAGAAGATGGACGCGAATTAGGACGAGAAGAAGGCAGCTTTTCTGCCACTAAAATCCTCAAACTCCATAATAAGGGTATGAACAATGAAAGTATTTCGTCATCCCTGCAGCTTGATCCTGAATATGTCAGCTCAGTCATATCAAATTACAAAAATGAATAGGATATAAAATTTAACAGACACATTATTAGAAGGGGACGTAAACACTTCCCCTGATTTTGTACATCGTAGATTGGAGGAAAAAATGGATACCATGTCAAAAGAAAAAAACAGTCCTGACAGGGATGCTCTACATAAGGTTCTTGCTCAGGCATATAAAGGGAAAAGTTTTGCCGTACTTGGGATCAAACTCCCACCCATCCGTGAACTGCTCCCGGCAATTCCACTAAGGGACGGCTCTGTGGACGGTCTGTTCCTACTGGAAGACGGAACCTATGCAGTTGTGGAATACGCATCCGGATGCCATAAAACAGATATGGTTAAATATACGGAACACCTTGCAGAAATCATGGAAAGGTATGACAACGAGGATGGCTGTTTTAACCTGCATCTCATCATTATCTATACCGGCGACGTGGAAAAGGCTGAACCTGTTTTTGATTTCGGGTGCCTGACCTTACACCCGGAGCAGGTCTTCCTGTCCCGCATGGACGGAAACGCCGAATTAGAGTCCATTCGGCAGAAAATCCATTCCGGGATTGTGCTTACGGATGATGAGCTGATGAAGCTGGTGGTTCTGCCGCTGTCTGTTCCCGGTTCTGAAAGAAAAACACAGTTATTTGACGAGATTTCGTCCCTGGCAGGAAATATTCCGGATGAGGAACAACGTGCTTTTGTCCTCTCCGCCATGACACTTGCCACCGATGGATTTATAAGCAGGTAATAAAGAAAATTGGACTGGCAACTGTCAGTCCTTTTCTTTTTTCCAAACTTCGTATGAAAATGTCTGGCACAAGAAACTCACTGCGCCAGGCAGTCTTTAAGGGATTCCGCACAGACATGGTGCCAGAGGATATAGACTGACAGAGCCAGGAATTTCATCCCGGCCCTGAAGCGTTTGCGGAAGGATTTGAACCTTCGGTGCGTCGCCGCACACCACTTTAGCAGAGTGGCACCATAGACCGCTCGGACACGCAAACGGAAAGTGGATGGGGCAGGAATCGAACCTGCGGTGTTTCTCTGTGACGGATTTACAGTCCGCTGCCCTCGCCGCTAGGCATACCCATCCATAATGTGACCAGGGGGAATCGAACCCCCGTAAGCAGATCCACAGTCTGCCGGACTGCCACTGTCCTATAGCCACAGTAGCTCCTGCGGGACTTGAACCCGTCATTTCCGGCTTGAGAGGCCGGCGTCCTGACCTTTAGACTAAGGAGCCTTAATGATCCCCATGGGACTTGAACCCAATATCTCCGGCTTGAAAGGCCGGTGTCCTAACCTTTAGACTAGGGGACCGTATGGCAGGCATTTCCAGCCTGCTCTTTTGCTGCTATCTCTATTTTCTATCTTCCATTCATGCGCTGATCTGTATTTGCGCTCCCGGATCTGTTATAACCAGAATATCATCCAGGCGTACCTGCAGAACCGCTGCCAGCACCACCAGATTATCCAGTGTCGGAAGGGCCGCACCCTGTTGCCACTTGTATATAGCCTGCGGCGTGGCAAAACCAAAAATATCCTGCAGGTCCCTTACGGACAGACCCGCCTGCTTCCGCAGCCTGCCTATGTTCTGCCCTGTCTTTACCATATCTATAACCGGCAAATTTGCCATGCTCCTCACCTCCTGCTATTTGAAATCAATATCCAGGCGGTATATGCCCCATATGGGACTTGAACCCATGACTCCTCGATTAAAAGTCAGGGATGTTCTTTATCCCTTGTGCT
>OFGR01002644.1_pt1 | contig 11625 bp, 20 predicted proteins | sample 1521811 | NCBI WGS metagenome assembly OFGR01 (sample SAMEA3504098, study PRJEB24116) | mouse gut metagenome | biome: mouse gut; feature: mouse-associated habitat; material: faeces | place: Denmark | collected 2011
ATCTCCTTTGTATTCGATGCAGATAGTTTTCCGAATAGAAAGAAGGTTATTCCAAAGTTAGTGAATGTTCACCCCCCCTTAGCGCCAAAAAAATTTGAGAACCGAGCGTGCCTTTAACCGGTATGATAGTGAACGTTCATTATCAAACTACTAAAAATGAACCGCCTCCAGCGGCACATTTTCATTTTCGTCTTGATTTTTTAGGCTTCTCCGGTTTCAAATAGCCGCTCAGTCCAGTGGTTAACAACTGAAACACAGTGTCCTCGGTTTCCTGATTGTCTGGAAGCGTCCCTTCCACCACATACTTTGCGTACATAACAGTGGATGTGAGGACGTGGAGCCACAATAAATCCTGATTGATTTTGTCCAGGCTTGGAAATACCTTTTTGAAAACGTCAACCATTCCAATAAACGTCTTGAAATAGGTCACATCCCGGCTCTTGTCATACTGGGGGAAAAACGTACTGTCCCGAAAGCGGTGATAAAAAACTGTTTCGTCCGGGCGGGATGTCCAAAACCGAAAATAGGGCACCCACAGCGCCTTTACCGCACCCATAGGGTCAGTGAGCATAAGCAGCGGGTTGAATTTCAAATGTTCAAAGATTGCCGCCGCCTGCTTGTCCACATAAGTGAAGCACTCCACCAGCAGTTGATCCTTGCCGTCAAAGTGGCGGTAAATCGCTCCTGATGAAATCCCCGCCAGCTCGCTGACGTTCTGGATGCGCACCCCTTCCAGGCCATACTGCCGTACAGCCTTGATTGCGGCAACGATGATCCGGGTCTTGGTATCATCCAGTGTAATCACTTCCCCCCTGCAATAACCACTTCTCCTGTCACCTATTCACAGAGGAATTATATACTAAAGCGCAGCTTTTGACAATACTCTTTTCTCGCTGCTACCAAGAATGCTTTCTTTCAAGACCTTTCCCGCCTTAAACACCGGAACGCTCTGCGCCGGAATTTCCACAGTCTCCTTGGTTTGCGGATTGCGGCCTGTTCTGGCGGCCCGGTGCTTCACCTCAAAAGTGCCAAAGCCAGTCAGCTTTATTTTGTCATCCTTTTGCAAAGCCTCTGTGATTGCAGACAGCATACCATCCAAGGCAATACCACAGTCCTTTTTTGCCATCCCGGTCTTGCCCGCCATACGTTCGATCAATTCCTGCTTATTCATATTTTCCTCCTATCCTGGCAAAGAGTACCCCTTTACCAACAACATTTTGTGTGTCTAGCCATGTAAAAGCTAGACAAATTCGCATTATACAGTTGGAAGCTAAAAGTGTCAATAGACTTAGCACCAGTAAACATTCGGCAAGTTTTAATATATAAATGGACTGACCGTCGGACGACTTGTTCGGCGGTTTTTCCTATATTTCCCATGTGCTGGTTTAGGTCACATCAAAAAGCCACAATGAGGTTGGACGTTGAGGTTAAAGGTTTTATTCCTGCTATTCGCTACAGGAAGTCCACGTAAATCGTCTGTAAAAGTCATCCAGAATGTGTAGACCTGCTACCATAAAGGCTTTCCAGCATGAAAAAACAGGGGCGCACGCCCAGGAAAGGAGGACGAAAGAGCATGGTAGAGGTAGCAAGATTGGTAGGCATAGAGAAACGCAGCTACAAAGGCCAGGACGGGCAGGAGAAATTTTTCTGCGGCCTGCACCTGCTGTATCTGGAAGGGAGTGTGAACGGCGTACAGGGCAGTAAGGTGGAGTCGGTGAGCTGTCCTCGCGAACTGAACCCTGGACTGCTGCAAGTTGGCAGTCTGTATCAGCTGGATTACGAGATGTACAACACCCGGAACGGGAAAGCCGCCCGTCTGGTGAATCTTTTACCGGTGGAGGAGCCGGGAGCCAAGAAGTAAGTCTTGGCAAATCGGAGGAATGTCGTGAGACATACCGAGATTATGGAAGTAAATACCAGGGAATCCGGGAGGCTGGAGGCAGTCTCCCGGACCCCCGAAAGTAATCACGGGGGTACTCATGACAGGAGAGTGATTTTATGAAATGTCAGGTCCTGATTGACTGGCTGACCTTCTCAGTAAAAGAAAAAGACCCGCGCTATGTGATTCAAACTTATCTGGGTATGGACCCAGACTTGTTCCAGGACACCGGCTATTCCCAGTTCATGGGCTACAGCAAGGTTTTGCGCTTCTCGGACATCTTTGTGTGCAGTGAAGGCCGGGAGGACAACAATTTTCACAATATGGGCGTGTGCGTGTCTATGTCGGGCAACGGCTGCCGGACGTTTGAAACCATGTCCAAACTCAGCCTGGGTACACAGAACAAGCAGGGCACGAAAAGCGTGGCCTTTCCGGCGCTGTTCCAGCTGTTGGCCTCAGACGCAGACTCCAATGTCTCCCGCATTGACATCGCCTGCGACGACCGGGAGGGGTGTTTAAGTATGGACCAGATTATAGCCAAAACCTGGGCCAACGAGATCAACAGCCGCATGAAGCGCCGGGATGTACACTTTTCTCTGGAGGGGACCCAGCAGGCCGGGGCTACTGTTTACATCGGCGCGGCCTCCTCAGACTTCCGTGTGCGCATCTATGACAAGGCCCTGGAGCAGGGCGTGGAGGGCCACTGGGTCCGGGTAGAGATGGTAATGCGGGGCAAGAACTCCAAGTCCTTTGTGGACCATATGACCCGTACAGACAACGTGGGCAAGCTGGCCGCCCAGGTGATGAATGACAAGCTGTCTTTCATTGAACGGGACGACTCCAATATCACCCGCTGCTCCGTGTGCAGCTGGTGGCAGAACTTTGTGGAGGAGCTGGAAAGCGTCCGGCTGGTGGCGCGTGAAGTGATACAGCATAGAGTGGAGCAAATCGACAACTGGATTGAATACCAGGTAGGTCCTTCTCTGGCCATTCTGTTCCGCACCATGGGCTGGCCCCACATCTTTGAACTAGCCATAGAGGCCGGGCGGCGATTGTCGGACAAGCAGCAGTCCCTGATCTCAGACTATAACTCCCTGCAATCCGCCCTGGCCTAGCGGATACCTGTGCTCTGAAAATGTGCTTTCAAGGTCCTGGAGGGCTTACCACTGAGCAAAACTAATGCTCCAAGGACTGGAATGGCAAACAGGATTTTGAGCGTAGCAACGCCCAGCGCAATCAGGTTCATGATAAGTTCCATAAAGGTATACTCCTTCTGTTATTTTATTTGAAGTTAGCACTCAATATTTTACCAGAAGATCGGTGTCACTAAATGAATTTTTCATAAACTTTCCAGGACCTTGAACGTGCATTTTCAGAGATTCCAAACGATTGTAACACACTTTTCCTTCAGCTGCCTGGCTGCAGCTGCGTGGAATGTGTTACATATAAAATTTTGAGGGAAGGAGGCAATCACATGGGTGACACTTCTACCGTGGTAACCAGCGGCGGGATGAGCGCAGTTATGAGCGCTCTGGATACCGTGATTCAGCTCATGGGCAAATGCTGGGACCTGATGACCAGCAATCCCCTGCTGGCCCTGTTCGTTGCGGCCGGTCTGCTGCCCATCGGCATCGGCATCTTTACCTCTCTGCGCAACGCCGCCAGAGGGTGAGAAACCAAAAGGGGCGCGGGAAAATCCCGCGCCCCTGCAAAAAGGTTGTGATTTGTTATGTTCCAGGCCGTCGTCCTGTTCAGCGATACCCTGTCCGCTATTCTGACCCTGCCGGAGCTGGCCCTCTTCGCCGGTACGGCTCTGCTCCTGACTGCCGTGGGGATATTCTCCTGGATTATCCGCCGCAGCAAGAGGCCGTAACACAACCGCCCCCGGCTGATCTGCTGGCTGCGGCACTTGTTTGTGTTACAAAATTACAAATCGGAGGTCTATTATGTTCGCAGTACAAAGCTTATCTATCCCGGCCTTTGTGTTTCTCTGCATGATTCTTATTGCAGGGCTGGCCTATGGTTCCTACCAGCTGGGCAAACAGTTGATGAAGCTCTATTTCTATTTTCGGGACAAGTTCTGGCACTGATTACCGGTCCTTCTTGGTTCCGGCTCCCCAGATTGGTGTGATTTTACCATCCTCCTGCCCGGCTTGGGTCATAGCGTCCAGCGTGGTTTCGATTTCGTCTAGCGCTCGGTCGATGTTTTGCAGCTTCCGGCTTGTTTGGTTCTTGGTGCTGCCTTTTGTGACAATGGATTTGATGGCACGGAAAATGTTACGGATCATTGAATAGATGGTTAATCCTATACAAGCAAAAAATAAAATACCGAGTATATCAGTTAACAACGATTGAAACTCAAATCCAATTAGAAAAGTCGAGTTTTGTGTGATTATAATAGCAATAAAAATGAGAATCGTTGCAATAAATAAATTTCTGGTTTTCATTATAATCCCTCCTTTGTAAATATTATCATGCGTAATTAGGCGGTGTCAATCTATGAAGAAATTTCTTTCTCTCGTTCTAATAATTTTTTTACTTTTCTCCATAGTAATGCCTATAAAAGCAGTTTCTGGTGACGACTTAGAATATGTTCAAAAGCCCGATTTCTGGACATGGATAGCGGGTAGTGGCTCTATTTTGCATGAGTTTGTAGGTCATACAATGGGAAAAGTTTGTCCCAATTCAGAAGATGGGTATCATCATGCGTCTTCATATGAAGATATAGGTACTTTGTGGCTGGATGGGTATTTTCTTTGTCGCTGTGATTTCTGCGGCCATCAGTTCACCGCCTACGCCTCCGACCTCCAGCAGAGCTACGAGAACCAGGTAGAGGAGATGAAGAAGGGGAAGAAACCAACGCAAATAACATCATCTGGCAGCTTTATTATTCATGCGTATGACATTTGGGATGGAACGGGAGAAGTCGCTAAACGGAATACAAGCAGCTCTCCAAGTTGGAAACAATTCACTACTTTACCCATTGGGCCAGAATCAGATAACTGGGGAATGATATTAGGTCTATATGGTTTTCACTCTTCATCTAAATCGATTTTTGGTCTCTTTGATAAAACATATGACGGTTTCGGAACTGATCGACGTTGGGTGGGCTTTGCGCCTAATTTGATTGCACCAGTTTCAGGGACATATCGTTGTTTAGAGTGTTTGCGTTATACTTCTAAACTTGAAGGCACAGATGGAAATATTTCATACAAAACTGAAAACTGGAATTTAGGAACTTTTAGACATCGTTCCGCTGGTGAGGTTTTTAAATATTCCGACTCTTTTATGCCCTATCATGAGGGTATGAGAGCCTTTCAGACACTTACAATTGATTTTTTCTTCCCCTATTATGAGGTCATTCCAGACACAGCTATTTCCAATGATACCTACGCTCCCGCTACCCGCCCCACCAGTATCACGGGCAATTACGGCATAATCGGTGACAACGGCCAGATTACCCAAGTAACCGACAATTCCAGCATTGTCAACGAAACCACTAACCAGTTTTTCAATCCCGCCACTGGTGAAAGCGCCACTATCTCCGATTGGACCTACAACTACGAGGACCGCAGCTATACGGTGACTACCGAAACCGGCGACACAGTCACTGTCACCTACGGAGACGAAAACATTACCATTGTCCAGGGCGGAGATACTTACAACATTTATTATATGGTCCCCGGCGGTTCCGGAACTCCAGGCCCGGATAGCTGCACTCATAACTGGCAGGAAACCGATAAAACGGAACCTACCTGCGTCACGGCTGGCAAGACCGTCTCCACCTGCTCTCTGTGCGGCAAAACCAAGACCGACCCCCTCCCCGCAGCGGGCCACACCTGGGTGGTAGAGCGTATCGTGCAGACTTCCTATGACGACGAAGGGAATCTACTCCAGCAAGGTTACACCATCTATCAATGCTCCGTCTGCGGCGAACAGTACAAGGACACCCAGAGCACCGGTCCGCCGGGCGGCACGGAGGAGGACAAAAGCCTCTGGGAGCAGCTGGGCGACCTGATCGGCTCCGGTATTGGCGGAATTCTGGAGCTGGCCGGAGCCATCCTCGGCAAAATCCTGGATGCGCTTACGTCCCTGGTGGAAATGATTACGGACAAGCTCAAGGGCATTGTTGAGGGCATACTTGCCATTTTCGACGAACTGCCAGCCCTGTTCGGCGGTTTCCTGGACTTCCTGGGCGCATTGTTTCCCTATCTCCCGGAAGAAATCATGACCCTTCTGACCTTTGGCGTAATCGCTATCGTATTTATCGGAATCTTAAAGGCGGTGAGACGATGATTTCTGACTTTGGCGCGCTGCTGTCCTTTACGCTGCAAGCGTTCTCCATGGAATTTACCATTTACGGCTTTACGTTTTCCTTCTGGCAAGTATTCCTGTTCAGCGCAGTTTCGGCCATTGTAGGCCGCATTCTTTGGGAGGTGTTTTTTGGTGACTGACGAAGAAATTTACACGACCGAACCTGTAGAACCTGCTCCGGACCCTGCCCCGGACCCAGAGCCGGAACAAGCTCCGGTGGAGGTGATTTCCGTCGGAGAACTGCTGGACCGGCTGGCCGGAGAGGACACCCAGGAGCCGGAAGAATCTGCCGGAGAACCGGCAGAGGAAGAACCTGCCGAGGTGATCGACCCCGGCCCCAGCTTCCAGGAGCTTTGGGACACACCCATTCAGGTGATTGGCATGGATGAAGCTCTGCGGCACCTGAGAACTATTGTGGCCCAGACGGAACCCCACCCAGCTATGACCACGGATTTTGCAGACTATACCGTTTCGGAGGCTCTGCTGTTACTTCTGCTGCTGTCCATATTTATGGCAGCGTGTATCAAAATGCTGAAAGGAGGCTTTGCATGGCTGCGGTAGTCGCTGAATTTTTCGGTATTATTGGCGTGGATTTGCTTCCGCCCAATAATCTTGCCGAGCTGATTCCCTATCTGCTCACTGTCCTGGTGGGCGTAGCTCTGGTATCTGGAGTGTTCCGTGTTATCGGTCGTCTGGTTGAGCTGCTCATGGACTTCCGCCGCTGGTAAGGAGGCACTATGATTCTAGTTGTGATTGTGGGCGCTGTGGTGGCCCTGGTGCTCTTCCCTACGTTCCGCTGTGCGGTACTCCATCCCTTTCTCCTGGTCTGGTCCGGCGCAAGAGACCTGTTTTTCTACTTCAAGCACAAGAAATATAATCTCTGCCCTTCTGGTGAACTGGTGGCCTACACCGGCCTGTTCGGTCGCGGCAAGACCCTTTCCGCCGTCCATAAGGTGGTCAGTTCCTACCGGCGCTACAACGGCAAAAAGGTTTGGTGCTCCCGCCGCCAGCAGCTTGTTACCCAGCGAATCAAGGTGATTTCCAATGTGTCCCTGTCCATCCCCTACGAAGATTTGGTCAGTCTGGAGCAAATTGTACTTGCAGCGGAGCGCAACCAGGAGTATGATAATGAGCATGGGACCCTCACCGTGACCCTGGTCCTTGGCGACGAGTTTTCCGTGCAGATGAACAGCCGGAACTTCAAGACCAACATTGACCCGCTGTTTCTCAACACGATTTTGACTTGCCGCCACTACTACATATCCCTGTACTACACCGCCCAGCGGTTCGGCCACGTGGACGCATTGCTCCGGCAGGTGACCAGCTATGTGTTTGAGTGCAATAAGCTCTGGAGACTACAAAGGCTTTCCCTGTTTGATGCCTGGGAACTGGAAAACGCCGCAAATCCCAGGCTGCTAACGCCTCTGAATAAAAACTGCTGGTTCGTCCGTGACCGGGATTATAACGCCTATGACACCCTGGCCTGTGTGGGCAACCTGAAAAAATCCATGAAGCAGGGCGATATGATGTCTGAGGACGAAATCCTGAAGCTCCAGCAGAACACCCAGGACGTGAATATGGAGGCTGTGACAAAGCCCTCCAAACGCTGGATACGCCGCCGCAGGAGGGAGAACAAACGGTGAGGCAGAGGGGGCCCCGCAGCACGGCTTCAGCCGCGCGGGGACCCCGCCGCCGAAACGTCCGCCGCGCATTTCCAACCCAAGATTTTCCGCGGGTAGTGGTTCAGCCAGTCTATGGCCTCCTGAATCTGCCGCTGTGATACCTTTCCGAAGTCTGTACCCTTCGGAAAAAATCTGCGCAGCAGGCGGTTCCCGTTCTCGTTGGTGCCTTTTTCCCAGGCGCTGTAGGAATGGCAGTAGTAGACTTCAAACCGCTTCCCGCCGAAAATAGATTTCGTGAGTTCGCTATATTCCAAGAACTCAGAACCATTGTCCGTGGTGATGCTCTTGAACGTCTCACGAAATCGCTTTTTCCCAAGCTTCCGTTCCAGGCGGTCAAACACTGCCCGAACGGAAGCTGCTTTTTTGTCCGGTATCCTGAACCCCATCTCCTCCCGACCCTTCCGGTCCGCAATCGTCAGAACTGCCGCTTTGCTGCCCTTGCAGCCGACAATCAAATCAATTTCCTTGTGCCCCAGCTCCTCCCGGTTATTGATCGGCTCCGGCCGGATCTCAATGGACGGCAGCGCTGGGTGTGGTGTACGCGGTTCCTTTCGCTCACCGGATGGCTTTCTGCGCCCCTTTTCAATCAAGTCTTGATTCGTGAGCTTCCGGAAAATCCGCTTGTCTATGTAGCTGTACAGCGTCGAGACGCATACGGAAGTTTTGTAACCTTCAGCCCGTGCCGCCGCCAGAGCCGCCGCAGGAGAATATCGCTTGCGACGGTCCGCTTTTCCGTTTTTCTGAATGCCCAGCATTTTCTTTTCGAGAAAATCCGCATACTTTTGGTCGTTCCCGATTTTGAGCGCGGTCCCCTTGTTGGTCTGCCGGTACTTATGAATCTGCCCGGCCTTGTCCGCTGAGTACCGTTTCCGGCTATAGTAGCCGAAATCATGTTCATATATGCCTATATTCAGCTCATTGTAAATGGTCTGCTTGCAGAACCCCATCCGCCGGGCAATCGCCGGCGCTTTCAGCCTCTCTTCGTTGTAGAGAATTTCCAGCTGCTCCCGTTCCTCCTGCGTCATGTAGTGCGACATATTTCAGCCTCCCCCATAGAGTTCCACCCACGACTTGCGCCGTGGGTGGTCTTATTGTAACACAAACCGGCCTGGCAGCCAGCGGATCAGCGGCTCCAGCTTGTGTTACGATTCTTCAAACTTCTCCGAAATCGCCTTGGCCCGCCGCTCTACAATCCCGAAATAGTGCCGGGCGCTTTGAATATCCCGTTCCAGCATCCGCAGCTCCTCCGACGCTTTCCGCAGCTGAAACAGCCGCTCCTGCTCCTGCCGGATTCTTTCCTGAATTTGCTGGAGCTGTTTCTCTCTCTGCGGCAGCTCCCACACGCAGCGGGTAATCAGATTCTCGAATTTCTGCGTGAATGTCTGTCCCTGCTGGCGGTCGATGAGTTCCGCCAGCTCGTCCGAAAACCGGATGCTCCGGATGTTATTTTTCTGCGCCATATTCCCATGCCTTTCTCCCCGTATAGCCGGTAGGCCAGCTCATTGTAACACATCCCTCCCCCACCGTGCGGCTGATCTGCGCCGCAGCGGCCCTCTGGCTGTGTTACAGTTCTATTCCGTACACCCTTCTAATCAAGCTCTTGATTTGATATGCCGAAGCAAGCCCGCCATTCCACTCCACAATAGCCTCAAACACAATTTCCCGGTTGATTTCTTGTCCTCCATAGACCTCTTCCGTATATCCGAAGTCTTCCAGAGCCTCCACCTCCGCCGGGTGCAGCACATCTTTCCAGTCTGCCAGCGTCATTTCAACCCCTCCTTACTGCCAATCTTCTACCACAAGGCTGATTCTGAGGATATAGCATCCCTTCCAAATCCTCGCGGATTCTATCCGCCGCATCCTGAGCGCTTACGGCTGAAGTGTGGTCATGCTGTTTGTTCCCGTTCCGGTCAACCAAATAGATTCTGTATTCGTTCATCTTTCTTTCCCCTTCCTTTTGTACAATCCCTTTAGCCAGCTCTCGTCCCAGCCCGCCACCAGCTCACGTTCTAATTCGTTGAGTTCCAGCCGCCATTCCTGGCTCCAGGGTTCCTCTGTCTCGCTCTCCCAGAGATACAACAGTTCATTTACCCGCTGCTCTGCTATGCGTAGGTCCTCCCAATTCTCTGCCATATTCACCTTCCTTTCCCCCGGCCTCTGGCCGGGACCTCCGGGCCTTAGATTCGAGCCCGAACCGCCTTTGGGTTTTGCGGCTTTGCCTATGCGGATTTCAAAGTGCTATACTTTTTTGAGGGCGGGGGCTTAATCCCTCTAGGCCTTGAGTTGTCGCCCTCGCCGCAAACAGGCGAAAGCGCCCCGTTTCCCGCGACCGCCGCACAAAAAAAGAACGCCAGGTTTTCCCTGACGTTCTGTAACACATCCCACCCGGCTGACGTCTTGGCTCTTGTGTTACATCCTATTCCTTTTTATGGAAAAGTCCATTTTTATCTTGACATTCACCGATTATTTTTTATTTGGGAACAGAGTGCTGGCTTTTGGTTTTTTACCTGTAAAATAAGCCGTCAAGACATCTCCAAAAAATATTCACACTTTTTTCATGGACTTTTTCTCCAAAAACGGGTAGAATGAAGGGTAGGAATAAATCTGGAAATTAAAGGAGGGCTGTCCATGAGCGCACTTTCCCGCTGGCTGGACCGCTTTTGCTACAATCACCCCAATTTCGGCATCCCGAATCTGATGAAGTACATCGCCATTGGCAATGTCGCCGTCTTTCTGCTGGACATGTTTTCCACCCAGATCAGTCTGACCACCCTGATTGGCTTCTACCCTGGACTGATTTTGCGGGGGGAAATCTGGCGGCTGTTCACCTTCATCTTCGTCCCCATCAACAGCCACCCCATTTGGTTCGTCTTTTCCCTGATGCTCTACTATTTCCTCGGAACCACCCTGGAACGCCAGTGGGGCACCGCCCGGTTCTCCCTCTTTTACGGACTGGGTGTTGCGCTGAACATCCTGGTGGGCTTCGCCATCTACTTCGCCGCCGGACAGCCCCTTGGTATATTGAGTGCGAACATGTATTATGTCAACATGTCCCTATTCTTCGCCTTCGCTACCCTCTACCCGGACACCCAATTTATGATATACTTTATTATCCCGGTGAAAGTCAAGTGGCTCGCCTGGCTGGACGCAGCCCTGTTTGCCCTCGAAATCCTGGGGAGCCTGTTCTCCAGACAGCCTTTGATGGCCCTCATCCCCATTGTGGCGCTGTTCAACTACCTGGTATTCTTCTGGGACGACCTCACCGGCATGGTCCGCCGGACCGGGGAACGGGCCGCTTACCGGTCCCGGCCCCAGACCATCAACTTCAAAAAAGCCCAGAAACAGGTCCAGAAGCGCCGGGGCTATCTCCACAAGTGCGCTGTCTGCGGCGTCACCGACGCGGATAATCCCAACATGGAGTTCCGCTACTGCTCCAAGTGCAGCGGCTACTACTGCTACTGCATGGACCACATCAACAATCACACGCACGTCACCTGATTTGGTTCCACCCAGAACCGCCAGGGGAAATCCACCGCCTCCTCCGCGTAGTCGATGCCTATGCGGGGGCCGGTCTGGATTTCCCCTGAAATTTTGCCCGGACAGACATACAGCCCGCCGCTTTGGGTCATATCTATGCCGTTGTCCTGCCGGGTGATGTGCAGAGCTTGACACAGCTTGCCAGGGCCGTTCAGGAAGTTTTTCTTCTGATACCGGCTCAGGTCAGACACGGATTTTCCAAACCGTGCCCAG
>OFGR01002649.1_pt1 | contig 11612 bp, 14 predicted proteins | sample 1521811 | NCBI WGS metagenome assembly OFGR01 (sample SAMEA3504098, study PRJEB24116) | mouse gut metagenome | biome: mouse gut; feature: mouse-associated habitat; material: faeces | place: Denmark | collected 2011
TGCCCGAAGCCGTCTACGTTATACTGGCGGATCCAGTAGCCCATGGGCTTGTTATGTGTATTAAATTCAATGCCGCCAATAAGTCTATGCTTCGGGTTGTGTGGTGCTGCCCGCCCGGTGTCCAGCTCGTCAACCTCCAGCGCCTGCAATTTGAAGGGTAGCAGGCCGCCTCTGGTGTAGCACTTCTTAAAAAGGATTCCTCCGTCTACTTTCTTCCGGCGAACTGCCATTCTAAGCATCTGGTTGAAGCTCTGCGTTTCAGTTACGTCGCAGTTTTTACGCTTGCACCATTCTATCCAGGCTTCCTGTATCTGTTTATTAAGGGCTTCACTAGGCGTCCTTGCCCGGAGGGTGTAGCCGTGTCCAACAATATTGCGGCGAAACGCCCCTATAACAGAATTTATAATATCGCTGTTACGCTCCAAATCGCGTGCCCTTGCCCTTATGGTGTCGCGACTATATCGGTCTGTCTGCTCTGCGCTGGCATTGTATGCGAGCCAATTTGAATTAATCCGCCCATAGTCCCCCGCATCGTAATGCCTCATTTCCTCCAAATTCTGCCGCCACGCTTCCCGCCGGACTCCGGCAGCAGGTGAAATAAATCCTATGATGTTATCTAACCAGTTCATACCTACCTCCGTCTAACGTCCGTCAAAATAGCCAACAAAACAATCATCTAAAAGCCCGGGCGTGGTCCCCGCGACTTGGGCAGTCAAGTCATTTTTTATATCGTAAAGTGTTTTTAAATCTGCCCTTGTCAGCTTCCTTGATCCAATTTGGTACGACTGCCCACCTATAGCTATGTTCATAATCGCTTGGTTTACCTGCTCCAAAAGTTCTTCCTGTGTCAAATTATCCATACGCTTTCCTCCAGCAAAAAGAGCTATCCCCTACTTGGAATAGCCCTTTCTCTAAATCTTATTTTGGTTTCTTTGCATATTTTCGTGGTCTGCGGTTATTATTCTGCTCTTTTACTGTTGCCCATCTACAATTATCTGGCGAATAGCCTTTATCGTTGTCTTTGCGGTCAATAGTTAAATTATCTTTATAACCGTTCGCTAAAGCCCATTTCTGGAAAGCTGAAAAGTCTTCCAGCCATTCTTTACATAGTTTTATGCCTCGACCTCCGTAATTATCATATTTATCATGGTTAGGGTTATTGCACCTTTCTTTCATCCCATTCCATATATGATATAATCTGGTGTAAGTTCCTCCATGCGTTGTGTTTCTATCAAGAAGTTTGTCTATTTTTAGACAGCCACAAGATTTAGAATCCCCATTTCGCAATTCTCTCCCACAAACCAATATCTGTTTACCACAATCGCATTTGCATAACCAAGTTACGTGTCCTGTCTTATCACTTCCATCACGCCCAACCACCACCAGCCGCCCGAACCTCTGCCCTGTTAAATCAATCAATTTTGACATTATGCTTGCCTCCTCCGTTCCTCAAAAGAAATAACCTTGCTATCTTCCTTTACCTCATGCCATTCCTCGTCCTTTACCTCCGGCCTCTCCCCCATTGCCATCTTGTCCCGGTTTAATATCTCCTGCCTGTTGCAAAAAGAAATTACAAGGCACAGTCCCTCATAGCTTAGGAACATATGCTGTTTCCCATCCTCAAAACGGTATATGATGCAGCCGTCCCTACTCTTACGCTCCGTAATTGCGTTAAGAACTTCATCTTCTCCAAACAGCTTTGCGGCTTTTCCGATCGCCATCACGTCCTTGCCCTCAATCAGAAAACTGTATTTATCAAAAATCTTCCTTGCCTGTGTACTGTTTAATAACATCTTGGCATCCTCCTTCCAAAATTTTTCTTGAAAGAAGCTCCCTGCCGTGATAGAATATTTCACGGAGGGAAACCTCTGGCAAAAAACAGTCGTTCTTACTTTAGCGGGTAGACGACTGTTTTACTTTTCTTCCAACTTCTTAATACCCCTACTAATTGCTTCGGTTTTATTTACCTTTTCTTTTTCGCAATACCTTTCAAGAATATTCATATCTTCATTACTGATACGGATACTTATTTTATTGGGTCTGGGATTGTCTGTTGGTCTGCCTGTCCGTGGACTCATCTTCTCACCTCACTTTTGTCTGGCATAATTCTATTATAAATTATGTCTGGCAAAAGTCAAGTAATTTTTTAACCTTTTCCTAACGCCCGCCTCACAGCTTCCAGGTAATCCACCCCGTTAATGAAACAGATAAAATTCACGGGGTCCAGTTCGATTTTCCTTACGCCGTTTTTGTACATGGCATAATAATAGCAAGCGTGTTCTCCGCTTGCTTCTGCCGGGGTTGCAATCGCCCCCTTGCCGGGCTTGAATTTCTTCGGCATGGTCCGCATGATATGCTTGACGCTTTCCTGGCTGATCTTCCCGCTTCTTTTATCCTGCAACTGCTGCGCCACCCGGCAGTCAATGTTATGCACACGGGGTTCCGTCAGCTTGATAGCGGCGTCAGAAACCGTATTGAAGCTATATGTCACTGTCATTGCTTCCAGGTGCCCGATCACAATCGCCTCGATTTTCCCCGACATTCCGGCCCCGCTGATCTCTTCGGTCAGAAACCCGATCTCCGGGAACTCAACTTCCGCAAGACCCAGGTACTCCGTGGCGTCCTCGTAAACCGCAAAGTTTGTCACCATCTGGTCCATATATCTTTTTCCTCCTTTCCCCTGTTCTTTTTATGCCACCTTAAGGGCGGCAGTCAGATAAGACGTGTCATATTCCAGCACCCAGTCCATTTGCTGTAAAGGGGCGGGCGGGGTCAGATAGACATGGAATTTTGCACGTCCGGCCATAAGGGCGGTCAAGGGGTTCTCACTTTCCAGCATTTCCACACGCCCGCCCAGTATTTTTTCCTCTGCCGTCAATCCGTTCAGCCAGTTATTGACGCCCTGTAAAATAGCGTCTAACAGGCGGCGCTTCATGCTGCGGTCCACATAGTTCCAGTGGGAAAGCACCACCGTTTTTGCCACCCAGCGGAACATACGGTTAATACAGTAAAAATAATCAACCGGGTCCGTGTTTGCCGGGAAACATGCCGTATAGTTCCCCCAGGATACGAAACCGTTGTAAAAATTCAATCCGGTCACAATCCCGTTGTCATTCAGATAGTTCCCCTGCTGCACGTCCAGGGTGACTTCCTTGCCGTTTGCCAGGACCGTGCTGTCCGCCTGTAAAGACTTGTTGGAAGCGCTTTCGCAGGGCGTCCCGCCTCCCAGATCACCGTTGTTGTCTGTAGCCGTCATGGACCCGGCCAGCTGGACGGAAAAATCAAAAATCTTTTCGGACAGCGCCACTTTGGGCCAGCATACGATCTGGTTAGTCTTGCTGAAATTGTTGCGCTTTTTCAGTGCCGGGGCGTCCGTGTAATACGTTGCGCCGTCATTGTCCGTGCTTGCCAGGTCAATCATGGCCATGGCGGGAAATACACCGTTGATATTCTCCCCTTTTGCGGACATAACCGCCGCAACTTCGGGGTCATGTGACCAATTCGGACACACGATCAAATCCGGAGCTATGGTGTACTTCGGGAAAGTGCTGTCAATCAGTTCCAGCCCCGTTATGGCATGGGTGGTCACGTCATGCCCGCCGATCACGTCACGTTTCGTCACCTGGGACGGGTCCACGGACATGCTGGACACCTTTACTTCCCCGGTGGTATCCGTGGTAAACTCCACTATGCAGGCGGTGTCTGTATAAAATACCTCGAAATCCTCCCCCCTTGTCTTGCTTTCCACCTTTACGCTGTCCGCAATCACTTCCAGGGGCAGTTCCACCCGGTTTTCCACGGGGGTGCAGGTTACGGCCTTTTCCTCCGTCCTATGCTTTGCCGGGTCCAGTATGTTCACCACAAAGACAGGGGCGATCTTATACAGCATGAATGCGGAATACACTTCCATGCAGAGGCTGTATTTCTGCCAGTCATCAGAATACCCCAGCAGCTGTACCGCCTCTTCATAGCTGTTCAACATGACCACTTCGTTGACTTTCCCGCCCACCATCTGCACGGGAGCCGTGCCCACAACAAAGTGGACGCCGGAAGCCACGGTGACGGGGACGGAAACGCTTGTGGCCTTTTTGCTTGTGTTAATGCCATGCGTTACTGCCATTTTTCTTTACCTCCTTTTCTCTTCTCTTTCTGTCACTCTTTAAATTCCGCACCGATCAGCGAAACAATGTCCGCATAGTATTTGTGCAGGATATTCCCTTTACTGGCGATCTTAACTTTCGCTTCCGCCAGTTTCGACACGGGCACCAGCATGTTTTTGGCCATGGGGTACTTTTTTATGGCCTCTTCCAGGCTCTTTTCAACCTCTTCCCTGGTCCCCACAAAAATGCTGTTCTGCTTCAGCATTCCCCTGGGCAGGGACGGCCCCACATACACCAGCGTTTCCCGCCCCTCCTGGGGCTTTTCCTGGGGCTTTTCCGGCTCCTGGGTATTTTCCCCCGCCTCTTCCTTTTTCGGCGCTTCCTGGCCCTCCTGGACGGCTTCCTGGCCCTCTTCCAGGGTTCCCGTGGGAAGCCCTGCTGCCTCTATGGCCTTCTTTGCGCTTTTTACTGCCATATTTCTTCAACCTCCTGTTTGATTTCTGGTATGGACCAGTTCGTCATCATCTCCCCGAAATAATACGGGGTATAGTCGTCTGGATAGATCAGATATTCCAGCGGGTCCTGTAAGACAAATTGTTCCGCCAGTATCCTGTTTCTTTCCAATTCCGTGCGCAATCTCATGATCACGTTCAGAACGTCATAGCTGCCCACGCCCTGGTCCTCTGCATAAGTAGCCACCACTATTCTGATCTGGCATGTGCTTTCCGGCTGGTTCCGCTCGTTCTTGCCGTCCTTGCCGGTTATGATCTGCAAGAGAATGTACGGTATACGCTGCGTGCTGTCCTCTTTCTTCGGCAGGCGCATTTTGTGGACTTCCGCCGCCCGTTCCTTTCCCTCTTCCCCCGGCTGTACCCGCACCTGTAGGATTATGTCCGCCGTTTTTTTCTTCGCAAACTCTGCCAGATTGTCAAGTAATACAATAGGTGTCATCTTTACCCCCCGTATCCATTCAGCAGCCTGTCAATTTCATGTTCCAGGCGTTCATTCACAAGCCGCTGCGCCTCTTCCTGTACCTGCCTGGACACTGTTTCTTCCCCGGCCATCTGGGCGGCGGAAAGCCCCATAAGTTCCGATACAGGCAGGCGCTTTCTGCCTTCCCTCTCGAATACGCCTATATGGCCGCTTTTCATGGCGGCAATAAAGGCGCTTTCAAATGTAGCGCCCCCGCCCTTCTTTACGCTGGCACGGACCAGCTTTTTCCCGCCCGGCTGTTTGGGGGATACCTTGAACTTGTACAGGGGGATTTTATAACCGGCAAAACGAACAAAGCCCGCAAGGTTTCCCGTGCTGGCTTTCTGTATCCTGGTATTTGTGGCCGCATTCAAGGCGGCGGCCTGTACGGTGTATACCTGCTTTATCCCCTGCCAGGCGGCAGTCTTTACACGGGACAGGCCCCTGTTTATGGCGTTCATGTACGCCCTTTCCGCCCCTTTAGGGACATTTGCCAGCAGCGTCTGCACCCGTTCCATGGTTTCCGCACTGATTTCTATTCCCACGCCGTTCATTCCATATACGCCCCCAGTTCCAGTATGATTTCCCCGTCCTCATAGTCCACTTTCAGAATATTGTATTCCTGGGTGACTCCCGCCACCTTTATGGCAAACTCATGGTTTCTTTCCGGGATAAATCCTAAATCCTTATGCGCCACATAAACCAGGACTTCCAATTCAGAAACCCCTGGGGCATTGTCGTTGCTTTTCCTCTGGCGCTCTGCCGCCGCCTCATGGTCCAGCACGGCGGGGGCTTCATACCATGCCCTGTCATACCAGAAACCCGCCACCGTGGCAAATTCAGCGCTGTTGTGGAATACCGCCATATCGGCGTCACACTGGGCCTTGAAATCCATCAGAATACCTTTGCCACCAGCCAACTGTCCACCTCATGCGGCACAGGGATAGGGGCGGATTGCAGGGACAGGAAACGGCGGTCCGGGCGCTTCTTGATAAAGGTATCCGGCACCAGGCTTCCTTCCACCGTCTCCCACTTTTCCGTCTTCTGGTCCAGCCTGTTGATAGCGCCGTAAAGCCTGGAATACCTGGCATTCGTGCTGGCCAGTAACAGGGTGCCGAAAGGAACCATGGGAAGCTGTACGGGTTTTGCGGGGTTCGTCCAGTTATCCAGATACCATTCATTGTACTTGTAAATGTCCAGGCCCAGTTCATGAATGGTCCCTATGTAGGTGACATTATTTTCCTTCTTTTCGGGTCTGATCACCGCCAGGGCGTAATTTTTCACGTCCAGCATTTTCTGGATACTTTCGTCCTTGATGAACTCCGCCGCCACGTCGGAAGCCATGATACAGATATTGCAGTTTGTGAAGCCTTCCTTCTGTACCCGCTCATGCCATTCCACCAGGTTGTCATACTTGCTCTGGGCGCTGCCGCCTTTCCACTTCTGTTTTGCGTCTTTGGAAATGTCGATCTTGTTTGTGAAACCAAAATCAATCACGTCCGCCACGCCCTTGCCCACTACCATGATCTTTCCGCCCAGCATGGTCTGGGCGCACATCCACTCTTCACGGCGGATAATGCCGTCCCGCAGTTCTGCGAAATCGTCACGCATTTTAATGATTGCCCGCTGTGCGGGGGTCCTTTCGGAATACAGGCTTTCGCCCGGCTGCCTGTTGATAATGTCGTCAACCGTGGTAACTTTATCGGGGGCGATCAGCGGCGGGGTGTAGCTGTCCGTCTCGTATCCGCTGCCGGGCATGATCTGCCCGCCTACCATGCGGCTCACAAACGGGGCCATTGCCCTGTTGCCTTTCCAAAAATCAATATCCACCTTTTCCGTTACAAACGTTCTGGTGTTATGAAAGAACGTGTCACGGAAAAAGGTGTGGACGGGCGGCAGTTTCTTGATAACGCCCATCATAGTTCTGGGTTCATAAATACTTACTGTATTCGGCATTTTCATTCCTCCTTCTTGCCTTGATTTCCCCGATTTACACCAGGAAAATGCACAATTTTCTAAGCGCCGTCTTTGCCGCTGCGGCGTCAATGTCTCCCATGTTCACGGCGTCCGCAAAGACTTCCCCGGTCATGATATACACCACAGGTTCATCTTTCGCCGCCGCAGTGATAGCAATGCCCACCACGTTGTCAATGCCTGCCGTGGTTGCGGGCTGTAGCGTCACGGTCCCGGCCTCTTCGTCCGTAACCGTCATGATCATGTCATACTGGGCAATCGCCGCCCCTGCCGTCCCCGTGTCTCTCACCGCAGGAAATTCCCCGGCATAAAACTTCTGGGGGGTGAAACTTCTTTTTTCCACTAAATTTGCCACGTCTTTTTCCTCCCTTCTCTTGCTGTCTGCTTTTACAGAACTTCGTCAATGGCACGGTCATAGACGCTCTTTCCGTCACTGCCGCCGCCCATCTGCGTGCTGCCAGGCTCCACGTCAGAAATGTGTGACGCCTGGGCGTCATTCTCCATGCCGCTCCATGCCTGTATTCCCGCCTGCTTCTGGGCCTTGATGATATTCAGCGCCGCCTGGCCAGCGTCAACCGGGTTCGTGAACATGGCGTCTTCCACGATCTTTTCAAAACCTTTGGGGGCGCTGTCCATAATGGATTTAATGCGGCTGCGCTCTCCCTCTGCGGCGCTGTTTCTGATCTGGGCCACCAAATCCGGGTATGCAGTTTCCAGGGCAGAAACCGTGTTGATTGTCTCTTTCGGTTCCATCTGTTTTCCTCCTTTAATCTCATTTTTATTTTGCAAACTGCCCGGATTGTTTGGGCGGTTTAACAACAACTTTTCCGGCAGGGTGTGAAACCCTGTCAAATCCATGGGCACAGAATTGACCACCACTTTGCTGGCGTTCTCTATGACCGTCTTCGCTTCCGTAAACATCAGTTCATCACAGAACCCGTTTTCCACAGCTTTGTCACCGGTCCACCAGGTTTCCGCCGTCATAATCTCCGCTATGTCCTCCGGCTTTTTGCCCGTCTTCATGCTGTATGTGTTTATGATAGATTGCTTGATCACCCGCAGTTCCTGGGCCATCTTCTCGAAATCTTCCGCCTTAAATGTGTCCCATACCGACATAGCAGGATCGTGGACCATAAAGAGTCCGTTTTTCGCAATCTTTATAGTATCGCCCGCCATGGCAATGATTGTGGCGGCGCTGGCGGCCCACCCGTCTATTTTTACGGTGATCTTTGCGTCCAGGTCCCGCAGGCGGGTGTAAATGGCATTTGCGGCGAACACGTCACCGCCGCCGCTGTTAATGCGGACAATGATTTCTGCCACGTCTCCCAGGGCGGCCAGTTCCTGGTTGAACCAGGCGGGGGTCACTGTATCCTGCCACCAGCTTTTTTGACTGGTTATAGGGCCGTACAGCAATAGTTCCGGGGGTTTTGTGTCGGTTCCCGGAACGAAATTCCAAAACTTATTTTCCGTTTCCCCCAGGGGGTTCTGCCCCTGCTGCCGGGGCTGGTTTCTGTTCTGTGGCAATGTTTGATACCTCCTTTAATTTGCTTTCTTCCTGCTTTAGCTGCTCCACGTTGGCGTAAAAATCCGAACCTGTCATTTCCATGGTTTCAGACTGCCTTGTGGAAAATCCGTTCTTTACCCGCTTTTCAGCGGCGCTTACTTCCTGCACCGGGTTTAATATCCCTCTTGCCGGTCCGTTCCACTCCGCCCTGCTGTACGCCTTTTTGTACAGGGGGTCAGAAAAGAAACCAGGGGCCGCTATCCTCCCCTTTGCCACCGCCTCCGCAAGCCATTCCTCATATACCACCTGGCAAAAATCCGTTGCCAGCCAGGTTCTGTACATGCGGAACATTTTCCACGCCTCTTCCAGCGCCCCACGGCTTGCGGAATAACTGGCCGTGAACGTCTTCAAAAGCAATTCATAGGGGATTTCCAGGGCGGAACCGATCTGGCGGCATATAGCTTCCACAAAGCCGGAAAAATTGCTGTTCGGTCTGCCTGGTGCCACTCCGTTGGCCTTTTCGCCTTCGTTCAGATCAATCACCGCACCGGGGGCCAGCTCTATGGTGGTTTCGTCCTCTGCGTCCACCTGGTCTTCCTCTGATACATTGGACCCTATCGGGGGGCCGTCCTCCGGGGACTGCTTTTCAATGAATACGGCATACAGGCCGTTCACCACTGCCGCCACCAGTTCAGCGTCCGTATACCGCCCCAGCTGCTTCAACGCCTCGATCACGGGGGCCAGGAACGGGACGCCCCGGCGCTGGTCTATGCGCTCCCGTGTCATAATGTGTATAACGTTCCGCCTGCCGCTCTTCTCCCCGTATGCGGGCACACGGACCCATTCGGCAGGGGCGGCGCTGTAGGAAAGAGGGTGGTATTTTGAAAAGTGGTATGCCACCACCTCCCCCGTGCTGTCCGTCTCCACGCCGCCTATGATATGATCGTCTATGGTGTCATAGCCGCCGGGGCTGGAAAGCCGGTCCGCCTCGATCAGCCGGACCCGCAGATCATAGGGCTGCCCCTTCCGGGGTTTCATGGGCATTAGCGCCAGGCAGTCCCCGGACATAAGCCATGACATGAACGCCAGCTGCTGCAATTCGCAGAAATTGTCCACACGGGCGGCGTCACAGTCCGGGCTGTCTGCCCACAGCGCCCATTCCCGTTCAATCTGCCTTTCCAGGGCGTGTGCCGTCTCCGTATCCATGCCCAGGACTTCCCGGTCAATCGTGGGTTTCAGCCGCAGGCCCCGCCCTACTACATTTGTACGCATGGTTTTGATTGCCCCCGTTGCCAGGGGCACGCCCATATACAGATCACGGGAACGCTGGCGCAACACGTCCAGATTGTCTTCTATATCCTCACGGGCGGACCCGCCGCTGTACAGCCACCCGGCCATTGATTTTTTGTATTGGCTGGCACCATAATTCCCGTACCCGCTGTTTAGAATATCCATTTGCCGCCGGGCAGCCATGCGCCGCAGTCCTGCCTGCGGATTTACGGAAGAAATTATGCCGTCAATCGCTTTGCTGAAAATACTTATTGTTTTCACCTCCCTGGGCATGAAAAAAGCACCTTTTCACGGGTGCTTTTCTCTTAACCTTTTTTGACGATATGATTTTACCATGAAAAAGGGGGAAATGGTGGGAAATCTTTCGCAGATCAGCATATTATTTCCTGCGCAGGTTCCACAATCACTTTCACCTGCAACGGCAGTACGTTTCCCTCAACCATTATGGATTCCGGTTTCTTTACGGGCTTCTCTTCCTTTCTGCTGTAACTTTTTACAGTCTCCTTAATTCCTCTTATCAGCGTTTCGTAGGCCCCAGGCAAAAGGTTCACGGCTTTATCGCTTTTTAATATCTCGATTGCCTTTATGGCACCATGCAGACGGAAGAAACGGAGAATCTTTTCATTTCCATAGTCAAATCCATATTTTCTTTTGAATTCTTCCAAATCGCAGGTGTCGCAGGTAGCGAAACCATTAAAATCATACCCGCCCCTGAAATACTCTTCTTTGTAAAATTCCCAGTGCTTTCTAATATCCACTCCGGTAAGCGTAATAAAGTCCCGTTCCAGGATAACATACCCGCCCCACTTCTCCGGTATATGGCGTATGAACCATGGCATCTTGTGTTCCTGCGCCTGTCTGGCTACGATCTCCTGCATTTCATGAAACCTGTTTATGTACCTGGCGGTAAATATGGTTCCCTTTGTCCCGGTCAGCTTGTGGGCGATAAATTCACAGCCTTTCTTTGTGATACGGTAGCAGGGAAGCGTCCTCCCTATGCTGTCTTTGTATTCCGATTCCCGAAAAAATTCATTGAATCCAATTTTGGCTTCAATAAATTGTTCTTCATATCTCCGCAAATCTCTCAACAATTTACTATGGTCTTTTTCAATCATTTCAGCCACTTCCCGGCTGTCCAGTGTCTGTTCAAGCTGGTTTTGCATATGAATCTCCTTTCAAAATTTTCTTGAAAGAAGCCAGAAACTTTGATATGATAGATTTATCAAGTTGCTTCGGCTTCTTGTGTTGGGAAACGGTGCGTTCGTTTGCTAGGCGGTAGCACCGTTTCTTTTATTGTTCTGATACCTGTTTGTAGACCAGTTCAATGCCTTGCCTGATTACTTCTGCTTTGCTTAACCCTGTCTTTCTACAACACACTTCCAGTTTTTGCAATTCATCATTTGACATTCTTAGCCTGTACTGATTTTCCCTTGAATCCTCTTTTGGCGGTCTTCCCGTTCGTGGGGACATGCTTGTATATCACTTCCTTTCTATTTATTGGATATCCTATAATTTATTATATAGTGGATATCCAAAAAGTCAACCCCCATTTTAAAAATATTTTTCATATTGCAAACCAAAACTGCATATGCTATAATGCCTTTAGGCAAAAAGCAACGAATAGTCCATGCAGGACGACAAAAAGCCCCGGTGTTCCCGCACCAGGGCTTTTCTATTCCCACTTTTGGCAATGGCGGGGCTTAAGGCCATAGGCTAGTTACCGACTATTTGTCACCGTCTAACCATTTGATGATGTAGTGGCAGGCTACACC
>OFGR01002655.1_pt1 | contig 11601 bp, 10 predicted proteins | sample 1521811 | NCBI WGS metagenome assembly OFGR01 (sample SAMEA3504098, study PRJEB24116) | mouse gut metagenome | biome: mouse gut; feature: mouse-associated habitat; material: faeces | place: Denmark | collected 2011
TCGACGGTCTCTTTTTTACCCTCGGGTGTCTTGAATTTGATGAACGAGTCGGGAAGTCCGATCTTTTCAACGCCGCCTTCGGCAAGCACACGCTTTGTGTCGCTGTCGATCAGTTTGTATTTTACGCTCGAGCTTCCGTTGTTCAATACGAGTATGTTCATTTGAAATATCTTCTTAGTAATGTGGGATCAAAGTTTCTTGTCTCCGATGGCCTGGTTGCAGGTCACGATGATGGTGTTCACGATGTCTTCGACGGTGGCGCCGCGCGAGAGGTCGTTGACCGGGGCGGCGAGACCCTGGAGAATGGGGCCTACGGCTCCGGCTCCGGAGATGCGCTGCACGAGTTTGTAGGCGATGTTGCCGACCTCGAGCGAAGGGAAGATGAGGGTGTTGGCCTTTCCTGCGACTTCGCTGCCGGGTGCCTTCATGCCGCCGACGGCGGGTACGATGGCGGCATCGCTCTGGAGTTCGCCGTCGATCTTGAGTGAGGGATCCATTTCATGGGCCAGTTTCGTAGCTTCGATAACCTTGTCCACGCGTTCATGTGTGGCGCTTCCTTTTGTCGAGAAGCTGACCATGGCGATTGTCGGGTCGAGTCCGGCGATATCTTTTGTTGTCTTTGCCGTGGCGATCGCGATCTGTGCGAGCTCCTCTGCGGTGGGATCCGGAACAACCGCGCAGTCGGCGAAGATGAGCATCTGGTCTTCTCCGAAGGGGCAGGCCTGGGGGAGAAGCATGATGAAGGCTCCGCTCACTACGGAGATGCCTGGTTTTGTCTTGAGCACCTGGAAGGCTGCACGAAGCACGTGGGATGTGGGGCTGAGTGCTCCGGCAACCATGGCGTCGCCGTCGCCGCGCTTGATCATAAGGCAACCGAGATACAGAGGATTAAGCACCGTCTCGCGGGCTTCCTCGATGGACATGCCTTTTTTCTTGCGCAATTCCTGAAGCAGGACTGCGTATGGCTCTGTGAATGAGGTGTCGGATGCGCTGACTATGCGGGCTTTCTCAATATAGGGAAGACCCAGTTCGAAGGCTTTGGCCAGTACTGCTTCTTTTTCTCCGATGAATGTGATGTCGGCTATGCCGGCTTCTATCACCTTGTTTGCTGCCTGAAGCGTACGCGGTTCAAGCGACTCGGGCAGGATCAGCCGCTGTGGATGTTCCTGTGCTTTCTTTGTCAACCTTTCAAAAAGTGTCATGGTAATATAGTTTTTAGATATTTTTGACGATGTCAGAACAACTTCATCTGCAAAATTACAAAAAAGTTCAGGAAAATAAGTAGTATATCATCAATATTTTCTAACTTTACACCGCGAAACGCACCCCCTCGGCAGGGAGTGCTTTCTTTTCATGAGCATGAAAGTTGCAAAACGCCTGTACCTGTACGTCCTGAAGCGGTTTCTCCCACTGTTCGCGATGACATTTTTCATCGTGCTCTTCATCGTACTCATGCAGTTTCTATGGCTTTACATCAATGATCTTGTGGGGAAAGGCCTGTCGGTGGCGGTGCTTGCGGAGTTGTTCTTCTATGCCGCGGTGACCATGGTGCCTATGGCTCTTCCGCTTTCCATTCTGCTGGCGAGTCTGATGACTTTCGGCAATCTGGGCGAGAAGTCGGAGCTTACGGCGATCAAGGCCTCCGGAGTGTCGCTTCTGAAGGTGATGAGTCCGCTTATCATTTTTATATCGATAGTGGCCGCCGGTGCTTTTTTCTTTCAGAACGATGTGCTTCCACGGGCGCAGGTCAAGATGTGGACGCTCCTCTTCTCCGCGCGGCAGAAATCGCCCGAGCTGGAGATTCCGGAAGGATCGTTCTACGACCAGATTCCCGGTTACAGCATCTATGTCAAGCACAAGGACCGCGATACCGGAATGCTCTATGACGCAATGATCTATGATGTGAAGGGAGGCGGTTCGAACGCCACCATTCTGCTGGCTGACTCCGCCCGGCTCGCCTTCACTCCCGACATGAAGTATCTTTATCTCCATCTGTTCCAGGGCGAGCAGTTCGAGAATCTGCGGCAGCAGACGGGGTCCGACCGCAACGTACCCTTCCGTCGGGAATCCTTCCTTGACAAGGAAATCATGATTCCTTTCGATGCCAACTTCAACCGCATTGACGAGGGAGGCATGAGTAGCCAGTATATCGGCAAGAATATAAGACAGTTGCATGTGGCAATAGACTCCATCAGGCACCGCATAGACTCGATAGGACTTGAGAATGAGCCGGATTTTCGCGCCAGTTCTTTTCCAAGGCTGATGCCGCCGCGTCGGGATGGTTTCGGAGGATATGCTCCTCCTGCGGATGGAAGAATGACTGCCGCCGTTCCTGTAAAGAGAGCCGCTTCGGAATCGAATAAGGTTTCGGCGCAGGAAAACATGCTGCCTCTCAGTCTCGATTCACTGCTTGGCGCACTCAGTCCGGGAGCCCGGGACAATGTTTTTGCTTCAGCTGCCAATGCGCTCAAGACAAGAACTGTCGAGCTGGAATTCCGCTCCATACAGCTTCATGATGAGAAAAAGAGGATGCGCCGGCACGAAATCGAGCTTCTGAAGAAATACACCCTTTCAGTGGCATGCATAATATTCCTTTTCATAGGTGCACCGCTCGGCGCCATTATCAGGAAGGGAGGACTCGGCGCGCCGCTTGTGATATCGGTTATTCTATTCCTTGTCTATTATGTTATAGACAATACAGGATTCAAAATGGCCCGCGAGGGATATTGGCATGTCTGGATCGGGATATGGCTCTCTACCTTTGTCCTGCTCCCTCTCGGTATTTTCGTAACCTATAAGGCGATGAATGACTCTGCCGTGTTCAATGCCGACCTTTACAAGGAATGGCTGCGTCGCCGTCTCGGATTGCCTGAAAAGCGACTCGTGGTGATGAAGGAGGTGATTATAAATGAAGTCGATCCCGTCTGCGGAGCAGAAATGGCAGGAGAACTTCATGGCGAAGCCCGCGGATGGACGCGTCTTTATCCTGTGCGTGAGAGTTATCGTCAATACTGGCGCAGGGGATATCCTCCCGAATCGGTAGACCGCATAGGGATCATGGCAGACAGTGTGGCCGCCTATCTCGGCGATTCGCGCGATGTCCGGGTAATCGATAGGGTGAACCGCTTTCCGGTTGTGAAGTCGCTCTGGATTCTCCATCCGGTTTCCGGGCCGAGGTTGCGCAATGCGCTTAAATGGTTTTTGCCTGCGGGAGGGCTGCTGTATATCCTTTCATTGCCTTACGCCCGCAGGGTACATAATGATATGGCGAAAGTGGCTGAGCTTTCGGCGGACCTGGAATCCTTGTTGCTTTCCGATCAGGCTGACGGTGGAATTGGCTGACCGACCGGCCTGACAAACTGGCGGTAAAATTTGCTTTTTTGTTGAAAAAACGCTATCTTTGTGCATTATGCAGTATTATATTACAATCAACGGCCGTACTGTCGGCCCCATGTCGGCTCAGCAGCTGATGTATTATGACATAGACAGCAATACCCCTGTGTCGCGCGACGGCTCGGACTGGGCTCCCATGTTTACTTATCCGGAACTTATGGAGTTGTACAACAGGCACCGCGGCAGGGTGTCGGCCGGCACCGACGGAGTTTCGCAGCGGCTCCTGTGCGGTCTGCTCGCCATTTTTCTCGGGTATCTCGGCATACAGTACTTTGTGGTAGGCAAGACCACCGCCGGCATACTTACCATCCTGCTCTCGCTGGTGACCTGCGGAGGATGGAGCATCATCACCCTCATCCAGGGAATACTGATGTTATGCATGAGTGATGCCGAGTTTAACCGCAAATATGTGCAAACTACCTCCACTTTCCCTATTTTCTGATAACTCACGAAATCTGCTGGCTCCATGCGTTGACATTCTCTTGCAGGAATGGAGCCTGAGAACCGAAGGATAGCCTCAAAGAATGTCTGAATTAAATCCCTCCGACCGCCGCACCGTCCTTCAGGGGATGTTCCGCGACTGGTATCTTGAATATGCCTCATACGTGATTCTCGAGCGTGCGGTGCCGCACATCGAGGATGGACTCAAGCCGGTGCAGAGACGTATTCTGCATTCGATGCGCACCATTGATGACAGCCATTTCAACAAAGTGGCCAACATCGTGGGCAACACCATGCAGTATCACCCTCACGGAGACGCCTCTATCGGAGATGCTCTCGTGCAGCTCGGACAGAAGGAACTTCTCATAGATACTCAGGGAAACTGGGGAAATATCCTGACCGGCGACTCGGCGGCCGCACCGCGTTACATCGAGGCGAGACTGTCGGAGTTTGCTGTCGAGACCGCGTTCTCTCCGAAAATCACCCAGTGGATGCCCAGTTACGACGGGCGCAAGCAGGAGCCGGTGACTCTGCCGATGAAATTCCCGCTGCTCCTTACCCAGGGAGTGGAGGGTATAGCCGTAGGCCTCAGTTCCAAGATTCTGCCTCATAACTTCAACGAGGTTCTCGACGCGGCCATCGACTGTCTGCACGGGCGCTCCTTCACGCTCCTTCCCGATTTCCAGACCGGTGGGCTGATGGACGCATCGAAGTATAACGATGGCGCGCGTGGCGGCGCGGTGAAAGTGCGCGCCAAAATAGAGAAACTCGATAACAAGACTCTTGTGATCACCGAACTTCCTTTCGGCAAGACCACATCCACGCTTATATCCTCTATTCTCGCAGCCATGGAGAAGGGGAAGATAAAAATCCGCAAAGTCGATGACAACACCTCGGTAGAGGCGCGGATAATTGTGCACCTGCAGCCAGGTGTGTCGTCCGACAAGACCATCGACGCGCTGTATGCCTTTACCGATTGTGAGGTGTCGATCTCACCGAACTGTTGTGTGATCCGTGACAACAAACCGGAGTTTTTGTCTGTCAGCGAATTGCTGCGTGACTCTGTGCACCGCACGCGCGACATACTCCATCGCGAGCTTGAAATCGCCCTTGCCGAGGCGCGTGAAAGCCAGTTGTTCGCCTCGCTTGAGAAAATATTCATTGAGGAGCGGATCTACAAGGACAAGGCTATAGAGCAGGCAATCGACATGGAGACGGCCATCAGACGTGTCGACACTTTGCTGGAACCATTCAAACCTTCCTTTTTCAGGGAGATAATCGATGAAGATCTTGTCAGGCTCTGGGAAATCAAGATGGCGCGTATCCTCAAGTTCAATTCCGCCAAGGCTGATGAGAAAATAGCAAGGCTTGATGCTGAAATCGGCCGTATCTCCCACGATATGGAGCATATCGACGATACCACGGAGAAATGGTATCTCCATCTCAAGGAGAAATATGGCGACCGCTTCCCGAGACGCACCACCCTCCGGGCGTTCGATTCCATAGAGGCCGCCAAGGTGGCTGAGGCCAACAGACGGCTGTATTTCGACGCCGAAGGCGGTTTTATCGGTACGACATTGAAAGACAACGATTTCCTCTTTCCATGCTCGGATATTGACGATATACTTGTGATTCACCGCGACGGCACATATAAGATAGTGCGCGTTCAGGACAAGCTGTACATCGGCAAGAAAGTGATTCATATAGGAATATACAAGAAACGGGATTCGCGCACCATATTCAACGTGATCTACCGCAACGGCAAGGCCGGCAATTCCTATATGAAGCGGTTCCACATCTCAGGCCTTACCCGCGAGAAGGAATATAATCTTACCAAAGGTGAACCCGGTAGCCGCGTAGAGTGGCTTACCGCCAATCCCAATGGCGAGGCGGAGACAGTAAGGGTAACTCTGGTGGATGAACCCAACGGGACAGGACGCAGGCCCCGCAATACGGAACTGTTGATAAATTTCGCGAATCAGCTTATCAAGGGGCGCGACTCTCTCGGGAATCTGGTGACGAAGTACCGCATCAAGAGTATATATCTCGAAAGCAAGGGGACGAGCACGCTCGGAGGACGGGAGGTATGGTTCGACCGCGACGTGATCCGCCTCAATTATGATGGCCGTGGTCAAAGTCTTGGCATTTTTCAGGGCGATGACAAGGTGCTCGTCATCACTAAAACCGGAGAATATTTCACCTCTTCCTATTCGGATTCCAACCATTATGCCGACAATATACTGAGGATCGAGAAGTTCGATGAACACAAGGTCTGGACGCTGGCGCTTTTCGACAATGCTCTCGGTTATCCGTATCTGAAACGGTTTACATTCGAGACTTCGGCACGGCCGCAGCGTTTTGTAGGCTCCGATGAAGGGGGCGACATCCTGTTGCTGTCGGACAAGCCCGATGCCAGATTGAAGCTTCGTTTTGGCGGAGCTGACGAGGTGCGTCCGGATGTGGAGATAGATGCCGCGGAATTCATAGCGGTAAAGAGTTTCAAGGCCAAAGGGAAGCGGCTCACGCATTTCACGCTTGCTGAAATAGAAGATATCACCCCCGAGCCGGAACCGACCGCAGTGCCGGAGTCTGTAGATGATGCGGGACAGGATGATGCGGGGAGGCTGACTGATATCCCTGCATATAATGAAACTGAGTCCGACCAGCCCTCTTTGTTTGACTTTGCCGATTAGGCTCTCTCTATTTTTAGGAGTCAGTGATATAAAGATATGAGCAGGATAACAGATATAGTGGGGGCGGTTGTCGCTTTGGCGACACTTTTTCCTGCGGATATGTCGGCGGGAGGCCGTCGTTATCGCGGTGGTTGCGATAATGTCGGTGAGGCAGGTTGCTGCACACATAATGAGACTGCGGTACGCAATCCGATCACTCAGGTCTATTCGTTGGATACTGGCGGTGTGACCGCATATTCCTCCTATCTGTCCCCGATGCGTTATAGCGGATGGGGATTTGCTCTGTCTGGAGAATGGAGCAAGAATCTCAAGCAGAATCCGGAGAAGATACAGATGACATTTGCCGCCAAGCTGGATTGCAGTTCATTGCTGAATCCGGCGAAATCAGCCGGAATGCTTGGAGCATCGGCATACTTCGGCTGGGGTCTTGCCGCGCAGTGGCACCCGGCTTGCCGGTGGCATTTCACACTCGGCGGGATGTTCGACCTGTTTGGCGGTGCATTATATCTTATGCGGAACAGCAATAATCCCGTCACTCCTCTTGCCTATGCCGGGATTGATCTCACGGCATCGGCAAGCTTCCGCTTTCGGTTTGGCCGGCTGCCTGTTGTAGTGCGCGATGTAGTCCGGATTCCCTCTGCCGGCGCGTTTTTCTCGCCGCAATACGGGGAGACAATGTATGAGATTTATCTGGGCAACAGGAAGGATCTGGTACATTTCGGATGGTGGGGCAACTCCTTCGGCATCGACAATATGCTTGCTTTCGACCTTATGTTCGGAAGAAAGTTCCTGCGGCTTGGCTACCGACTCGACCTGCGCACATTCAATGCGGAAAATCTTGACACGCAGATTCTCCGCAATTCTTTCACGATAGCTTACGGTTTCTGAAAGATCTCCGCTCCACCTCGGCGGCCTTTATTAGTCCTGAATCATGGGATGTAGGCCTCAAGTGCCTGGAAGTCTCCTTTCGGGTCGATTACTATTCCCGTGGCTGAGGCGGGGACAAGAATTGTCTCTCCTCGGCGGAGATTCATGGTCTCTCCGCCGCAAGTGATGTCTGCCTCTCCTCCGGTGGCGATGATGATCATGAATGTGTCTGCCTCCTTGTAGTCGCGCATTACTTCGGTGTCGATATTCAGCAGATTCGTTGTGAAATACTGGCATTTGGCCACATTCACCGGTATGTCCGGGCGTTCGGTATATTGAATCTTCGTTGCGTCGGTATCGTTGAAATTGATTGCGTCAAGAGCTTCTTCCACGTGCAGTTTGCGCGGTTTGCCGTCGGCATCAAGCCGTCTGTAGTCATATATGCGGTAAGTCGCGTCGGAGGTCTGCTGGATTTCTGCCACCAGGGAACCGGCGCCGATGGAGTGGACGCGTCCGGCAGGAATGAAATAGACTTCGCCAGGAGTCACATGTGTATAATTCAACACGTTCTCTATCTCTCCCGTGCGGGCAAGCTCGGGATATTCCTCGCGTGTCACCGGGCGTTTGAGGCCGAACGCCAGACGGGCGTCGTGGTCGCTTCCGTCGAGCACATACCACATCTCAGTCTTTCCGTTAGCCATGCCGCGTTTCTGAGCAAGGGTGTCATCCGGGTGCACCTGTACCGACAAGTCCGTGCGTGCGTCGATGAATTTGATCAGTAGCGGAAATCTTTCGCCGTAGCGTGTGAGATTGCGTTCACCCATCATTTTCGCACCGTGGCGGCGGATCAGCTCTATAAGAGTCAGCCCTTTGTCAGGCCCGGAGACGACTGTCGACTCACTGCCCTCGACACCGCTGATTTCCCAGCTTTCTCCTACGTTTGCAGGAGCGTCCGGTATGTGTTTGAGCGCGGCAATCTTGTCGCCACCCCATATTGTAGTTTTGAGTATCGGGTTAAATTTCCACATGATTCAGGTTTTGAATTCTATCTATGTGCTGATATGTACGTGATACATCATGCATCCCTGCGCGAAAAATCCGAAACCTTACGCGCATACGGATATGATTGCAAATTTACGAAAAATCCGCAATCCTACAATATCCGTAACGGTATTTCTGAAAATTATCTGCGATCTCTGACTATGGAATTAAAATACGGGATCGCAGACTGATCAGGTCACATGTCGGCATACTCGCGCACAGTGGGACTTCCCACATCGACACCATATTCGTTTGCAAAACGGAGAATTGCCCGTGCCAGCGTGGGCTTCAGTTCTTCCGGACAATAACGGAAATATGCTTCTGCGGCGCGTACGTGTGCGGCATCCGGCATGGGATATTCCCTTATTTCAGGGAGTCCGAACACGCTGTCGGGGAGCTCCTTCCTTTCTTTGGTATCCAGTTTGTCGTTCATAGTTTAAATTATATGGTTACAAGGTGTGATTTCGGATATTGTTATTATACAGTATAAAAATCTGTCGGTATAACATTTTTACGGTTCATCCGGTTTGTTTTTACCGAGTATTTTTATCGCGGTCTCAAGTATGGCGTCTTTTCCCTCGGCAAGTTCTTTTTCCGGGCTGTGTACCTCGTATCCTTCGGTGGGATCTATGCCGGATTCTGTGGATCTGTCTTCAGGGTCGGTAATCGGGCAGGAGGAGAAGCGGATTGCCCATCCGTTGGGTATTTCCGATGAGAATGGGAGCCCACCCCCTCCTCCGGTACGCGCACCGACAATCCTTACCTGCGGCAGTGATTTCATCACTGCCACAAAGTTGTTGGCCGCACTGAAGCAGGACCGGTTGGTCAGCACCGCTATCGGTTTGGAATAATGCACCCGCTCTTCGCCGGCGGGAGAATATACGATGCGGAACGGCTCGGAAAAGTCATCAGGTCCCGGTCCGGTCTTGTGCCGGATATAGCCTCCTGTCACATCCTGGTCGATAAATCTGCTTACGAACTTTCCTACATTCGAGAGATACCCTCCTCCATTGTCGCGGATGTCGATTATAAGCCCCTCTGTACCGGCGAGTACGGAAAGCACATAGTCGAGAGCCGTATCGGATACGGCAGTGGAAAATGACGGAAAATAGATGTAGCCGACGTTTGCCGGCATGAAAATCAGGTATTGCATGCCGTTGGTCTGCAGTCCGCCGAACTTCAGATAATATTGCTGAAGGGTGCGTTTGTTGAAATCCTGCGGATAGTCGCTCCACCATTTCTTGTAATAGCTTGTGGAGAAAGGCGCTGTCAGATTTACATGTCCGTCCTCAAGACCGTCGAGAAGATCGGAAAGGATAAAGAAGAGATCCGCTTCGGTGGTCTTGCTGTCGATCATTGCGCGGTATTTTCTGCATGAGTCGGGCCAGTTGATCTGTTTTTCCGAAAGATAGCAGTACCGGCTGGATATTATATCCGAAAGTGCGTCAAAATTCGCATAGAGGTCGCGGCTTCCGGCATCGGCATATTCGGGGAGTTCGCGGCATCCTCCGGTCGCGAGCATCAGCAGGACTGTCAATATGGATGCTCCGAGGCGTTTCATTCGTAACTTGTAGGATCTGGTACTCCCGATACGGCGAATGCCTCTTTTCGTTCGGTGCAGGTGCCGCAAGTGCCGCAATGCCGCTCGCTGCCTTTGTAGCAGGAATATGTGTCGGCATAGTTCACACCCAGTTTTGATCCGCGTGCCACTATGTCCGCCTTGGTGATGTCTGTATAAGGGGCAAGTATGCTGACGTTTATGTAAGTACCTTCCCGCATCGCCAGGTCCATGGCCTCGACGAAGGGGCGCCGGCAGTCGGGATATATTGCGTGGTCGCCGCCGTGGTTGGCGATGAGCACATGTTTCAGCCCGCGGCTTTCGGCAAGTCCGCAGGCCACCGAGAGCATTATGCCGTTGCGGAAAGGCACCACGGTGGAGCGCATGTTGGCGTCGGCATAGTCGCCTTCGGGTATGGCGTCGGCGCCGCTGAGCAGCGAGCTGTTGAACAGGCGTCCGATGAAGTCCATCTTCACCTCCACCAGTTCGATTCCGAGCAGGGCGCAGTTATACCGTGCGCAGTCTATCTCGCGAGCGTTGTGGTTGGAGCCGTAGTCGAAGGTGACGGCCAGCGCTATGCGTTCGGCGTAGTCGTGGAGCATGGTGGTGGAGTCCATGCCTCCGCTGAGCACCATAATGGAGTCTTTTTTCATAGTGTGTGTTGTCAGAAGTCGTTGCGGAAGGCGGCGAGGAGCCGTGCGCTGCGCAGGTCGGCGTGTGCGTCGTCGGCGTAGCTGGCGAAGGGGTATATGCTGATGCCTCCGCGGGGGGTGAACAGGCCGATGACCTCGAGGTAGCGCGGCTGCATGAGCGCCACGAGGTCTTTCATGATTATGTTGATGCAGTCTTCGTGGAAATCGCCGTGGTTGCGGAAGCTGAAAAGGTAGAGTTTCAAGCTTTTGCTTTCCACCATGCGCTCTCCGGGGATGTAGTTTATGATTATTTTCGCGAAGTCGGGCTGCCCGGTCTTCGGGCAGAGCGATGTGAATTCCGGGCAGGTGAATGTGACGAGGTAGTCGTTCTCGGGATGTTTGTTCGGGAATGTCTCGAGCACCTGCGGCGCGTAGTCTGTGGGATATTCTGTGCCTTGGTTGCCGAGCAGCGTGCAGCCGGCAAGTTCGTCGTGGTTTCTACTCATAGGGGTTTCCGTGTCGAAAATTTTAGCAAAAATACGGATTTTGTCGCTTACGTGCAAATGAACTGCGTCAAACTTGCCTAATAGCGCCGGCTGTCGTGCGGGCGTCTTGTTTTCTTCATAAAAAAATTGTAAATTTGCGCTTGCTATGAGCAAGAATACCGGACGAGTAATATTATTCCCCGTGCCGTTGAGCGAGACAGCTCCGGCCGATGTGATGCCCGCAGGCAATATCGGGCTGCTGCGCGGCGTGCGATATTTCGTGGTCGAGAACACACGCTCTGCCCGGCGCTTCCTGCGCTCGGCCATCAGCGACTTCGACATAGACGCCTGCACATTCACGGAACTGAATGAGCATACGCATGCCGCCGACGTGGTGGCTATGCTCGAGCCGGCCATTCACGGCCATGACATAGGCGTGATAAGCGAGGCCGGCTGCCCGGCTGTGGCCGATCCCGGCTCGGACCTTGTGG
>OFGR01002656.1_pt1 | contig 11599 bp, 9 predicted proteins | sample 1521811 | NCBI WGS metagenome assembly OFGR01 (sample SAMEA3504098, study PRJEB24116) | mouse gut metagenome | biome: mouse gut; feature: mouse-associated habitat; material: faeces | place: Denmark | collected 2011
TCACGCGCTGTCCTGCTCCGCCTGCCGCTGCGCGGCCATAGCCAGCACCCCCTCAGCGTAGCCCAAAATGAACTCCCGTTTATTCTCAGGAAGTGCAGCCACCGCTTCAGTTAAACTTAAAATGACCTCCTTCTCGCTGTTACTCATTAGTACACCCCCTTTTTTTGACTGTGCCATGATTATATAGGACTAAGCCCTATTTGTCAAGAGGGTTTTTGTGTTTTTCTTGACATAGCCATTTTGACGTGTTATATTACTCCCAAGGGAGGTGCTATTTTGGAAAATACGATTGGCTCTCGAATAGATTCTGTGGTCAGATCACTTGAAATGAAAAAAGTCCAATTTGCAGAACGGCTAAAAATAGACCAATCTTATGTTACTCAACTGACAAACGGAAAAAGGAACCCAAGTGATCGCTTGATTTCTGATATTTGCCGCGAATTTAATGTATCAGAAGATTGGTTGCGCACAGGGAATGGGCAAATGTTTCGACCAATTAGCCGCAGTCAGGAACTTACCGAGTTTGTAGGAAAAATTTTAAAAGGCGATGACGATAATTTTAAGCGTCGTTTTGTTGCAGTGCTGGCCCAACTGGACGAATCAGAGTGGGAACTAATTGAAAAAATGGCAAAAAAGCTTTCTAGCGGAGAGAAAAAAATTAGCTGAGTCGGAAGAACCGGCTCAGCTAATACGGAAAGCTATATAATATTCTTTACGAATCGGAAAACAAGGTCAAGTTCGCGAAACCTCATTCGGTTGATGGATTGGATTATAAAAGCAATCATTTCCTCCTTTTCACTTTTATTTTCTTCATGTATTAAATCCGAATTCATCTCTATACGTTCCCCTCTTTATGTCGTTTGTGCCAAACGATTGTTGCAATTAACGGGCTTTATTATAGAACGTTCGATTTGTATTTTCAATTAGCATTTTGCCAAAATCTACAGTAAAAATTTCTTGCAAATTTCTGAAAATGTGGGAATGGTGTGACCAACCGCTGGAGAGCGGTAAAATAGAGAAGGATGGAGAATTTATGATGAAAAAGCGCAAAAAGCATCATGGACTTATGTGGTGGGTTTTTATCAGTTGGTGGTGGTTGCCCATAAAATGGATATATTACACAATACCTGTTTGGTTTGTCAAAACGATTATGGATAAAGGAAGAACAAGTGCTGAACCAGTTTGTTCACAGAATAAGCAAGAAATTCCTTCAAGCGTCCATTCTGCTGTTTCTCCCAAGATTCTTCAAAATTCAGATTCGGACTTGGACATAGTTATTCCATCTAGGAAGGATGGCGCGCCTTTAATTTATAATTATCGCGTTAAGATAACCGTTACGGACGAAGATTGCCTGCTCAGGCATCATGCAGAAAAAGATTGGTTTTTTACCCCGAAAGATATTAATGGCGATATTCATCTTTTTTTAGGGAATGACGATATAGGAATACTTGTTGATCGTGTCGATATGCTTCGGGATTGGTTGAGGCGAGGGGATCCATTTTTGCTTTGTTTTGAAAATTTAAGTGAAGAAAATGGATGCTTTGGGCATATAGCGTTTTATCGGGACAAGCGGAAAGGGAACGAGTGGCGAGAGCAAACCGTTGTTTCTTTGATTTCGTATAAATCGGGAGAAAAGCAAGAGGTCATTGAATATCTCAACGAGGGAGACGAAGTGCAAATTGAAGAGGAAGATGACGACAATGTAATCATCACATCTAACGATGAGATGATTGGCAAGCTCCCTAAAAAACATGTTCGCAGATGTGTCGAAGAAGGCGTTCACAGTGCTTTCATTGAGAAGCTAGAATATGATGAAGGCGGTAAAATGCAGCCGTTTATAAGAATTTATTGGATAAGTCGCGCTAGCAAGTAGAGTGTGTCCAACTTGGACACAACAAAGCCCCAGCGGCGAGGCTGAGGCTTGACAAATTCATATCAGGCGGTTATACTAGAGATAGAAAGGGCGCTGCCGGCAGACGGTCAGCCCCCTATATCAGATGCAGAAGTAACCGCAGCTGTTGGGAGCAGGGCGGTTACTTCTTTTTGCCGTTATGTACCTGTAAGAACAGGCCGCAAATGCCGATGATCACCAGACAGAACTGAAACAGTTCTGAGTATGTCAGCATAGGCATCCCCTCCTTTCATCGGAGGGGAAAGAAGACCCCCTCCGGGATAGAGGGGCCACCCGCCTGCTGTGATTCCGTGGGGAACCCCACGGAACCCGTTGCCGGCAGCGCTGAAAGAAGATTCTTTCCTGCTCTCAGCATACCACAAAGGGAGCCAAAATACAATAAAATCCTCCAAAATCTTTGTAACATTTGACGTTGCACGTCCAACGGCAACTTCCGCCCGTTACACACCCAGGGTGTAACGGTTTTTACCGTGCAATCAATCCAGAAAGGAATTGAGAGGATGAATTATACAAAAAATTATCACCTGCCCCAGTGGATCAAATCGGACCGCATCATGATGGACGACTTCAACGAGATGTGCCGAAACATCGAAAACGGGCTCAGCGAGCGGAACCAGACCGTGGACAACCTCTCCGGCCAGATCACCAACGTCTCCAACACCCTCTCCCAGCAGATCTCCGGCAAGGCCGCGGAGAGCGCCACCTTTGAGCGATTCTGCCGCGCCGCCTACAACCACTACCATCTGGCCGCCCTGTGTGACCCCTTCCCCCGGCAGATGGGCGTTTTTCACCAGAGCTTTGAGCCGGAGAACGTCACCGTCCCCGGCATGACCCGCTGGGACGGCTTCTGCTACATGGGGAAGGGGACCAAAAACGTGACCGTGAAGGAGTTCTATGACGCATTGACCGTGGAGGCCAACATGACCGTAAACAACAACTCCTCCGTCACCCCCCTTTCGGTCCGCTTTACCCCCACCATGCCCGGCGTGCTGAAAAAATTCCGGCTCACCGGCCGCTACTTCTGCCCCCAGCAGGTGGTGGAAGGGGGGCTGTGCCGGGTGACCCTCCACAACCTGTCCACCAACAAAACAGAGGTCAGCTACACCTTCTCCCTGAATATGGGCGTGGGCTTTGACGGCCGCGGGCCCAGGACCGTAGAGATGAACGTGCCCTTCCACACTGGCTACGACTACCGGCTGAAAATCGAACCTCTCAGCAACAACTACACCCTCAGCTATGTGCCCATGTTTGACAATGAATTTCAGGTGGAGCTGCTGGACCTGCCCTCCGCCTCCATCACCAGAGTTGTGCCCTGCGAGCCCTGCGGCGGCGGCATTGTGCTGGTCCGCTTCCTCCCCTACGGCACCGGCAGGACCATCACCCTGAGCTGGAACAACGCCAGTGTCCCTGTCCATGCCACGCGGACCATCACCGATGAGCGGGGGAGAACGTTCCAGGAGATGGAGTTTCGCAAAAGCTGGGCGGTCCCGGCAAACAGCACACTCCGGCTGGATCTGCGCTGTTCCAACGGCGGGATTGCCCTGTACAGCTGGGGCGCGGCATTTATCTAAAGCAAAGGGGGCGGACACAGTCCGTCCCCCTTTTTATTCCTCGGGAAAAATCTCTGACAGGTCAATAACGCAGTCCTCCAGAATATTTACCCGCATTTTGTCCCCCGCCGCGCCGAACTCCTTCACAGCGTAGCGGCCGTCCTCCAGCCAGAAGGACTGCACAAATTTATTCTCCGGATCCACGATCCAGTACTCACGCACGCCGGCCCGCTGGTACAGGCTGAATTTTGTAAACCGGTCCTGCCGCTGGGTGGAGGGGGACAGGATTTCCACCACCATGTCCGGCGCGCCCCTACAGCCGTACTTGTCCAGCTTGGCGGGGTCACATATGACGGCAATATCCGGCTCCACCATGGTGTCCACGTCCTCCGGGTCCTCGCCGTCCTTCTCAAACAGCCGGACAGCAAAGGGGGCGGCGTAGACCTTGCACCCCTTGCCTCTCAGGTAGTTTGCAAGCTGAAAGAACAGCTCGCCGCTGATTTCCTGGTGGATTCTAATTGGCGGGGCCATCATAACCGCTTCTCCGTCGATGATCTCGATCCGCTGGTTCTCCTCCCAGGTGAGAGCATCCGCGAAGGTATAACGCATTCTTTTCGATGGCAATGCCATTGTATCACTCCTCCACCGCATAGTAACGCCTTTAGATGTTCTCATTGTACCACAAAACTCCGCATATTACAAGCAGAAGAAGCCCCCAAGGCCAGATGGCCTTGGGGGCTGATTTCTGCGTTCCGCAGAAGGGGTCAGGAGTTATGCGATAGATCGGAGATTACTGGAGGCCAATGCTCAGAGTAGCATCCTTCTGATACACCTTAACCTCAAGGGTGGTAACGTTATTGGTGTTGTTGGCGGAGGTAGAAACATCGCAGCCAACCGCCTTAATGTCCAGATTGCTCCAGTTATCGTTCACGGTGATAACGATAGTCTGCGCATAGCTGGTCTTGGTGAAGGTCACAGCGCTGGAGGGAGTGACCGCACCCAGGGTTGTGGAGATCGCAGGAGCAACACCATCCTTGCCAACAGCAGAGACAGTCAGACTACCCTCCACAGGAGCGGTGTCGAAGGTAATGGTCAGACCAGTACCGGTGACGTCCTTGCCGACAGTGTAAATACCACCAACGCCATTGCCAAGATTGCGAACGATACCGTTGCGGCTGGCAGTGATGCCGTTCAGCTTGTAGCCCTTCTGAGCGGCAGCTTTGAAGGTGAAATACTCGCCCGGGATGTTATCATCAATAGCGCTGTAGTCCACACCAATGGTGTTCTTCCAGATAACATCATACGCAGGAGCGCTGTAGCTGGGAGCCAGGGTGACATTGCCAGCGGGCATGGTGAAGGTGAAGGTGGCGGTACCATTGCCAACAGTGGTCTTAGTAACCGTCAGCTCAGCGCCGTTGCTGTCGGTAGCCTTCAGGCTGTAGTTAGCGCCAGTCAGAGCAGCCGCGCCGCTCAGAGTAACCTTAACGGTATCACCAGCGTGAACAGTCTTGTCACCCATAGTATAGGGAGTATCGGGAGCGCTGTCCGCAGTAACGGGGCACCGAGTGGCTACGCTTACGCCGTTGCTGGTCCAATCGGGAGCAGTGCTGCTCATGTTAACCGTGAAGGTCTCGGCAGTCACGGGAACAACAATGCGCAGATCGGTGGTAACTCTCCGGATAGCAAAACCGTTATCGGTATCATCCTCGACTACATAATACCCGTTTCCAGGAGTAAGCGGAGTACCATCGTTGTACGCATAAACAGTGGGCTTACCAAGAATGCCAGCGATCAGCTTAAAGCCAGCGGGGGCCTTGTTGATGCGGACCTCAGTCTCATTGTTGACCAGGCGATCCTCGCTACCAGCCTCACCGTGAGTGGTGCCAGTAGTATAGACGATACGCACTCTGTGGTCGCCAGCGTCAACTCTGTTGGCCTGAGCCCAGGCAACGTCGTTGTAGATATCCTTGAGGGTCTGGATGATGCCGGTCTTGAGCTGGCTGTTAGCCTCACTGTAGGTCAGGTCGATGGTGAACAGAGCGTTCGCGCTGCTGTCCTCCACCCAGATGATCTGGTGGCCCACAGTAACCAGGTTGGAGCTCCAGTCGCCGTTCATGCGGTCGCCAACGGTGATGTAGCCGTTGTTGGCCTGGGTCACACCCAGAGCCTGACCCTGGAGGTTGATCTGACGGACAGTGTTCACACCGACGCCAGCGTACTCAACCTCAACGCGGTTGTTCAGAGCGATGACCTTGGTCACAGTACCAACGCGGAGATTGAAGGCGGAGGTGTTGACGCTCTGGGGATCCAGCGCGTTGTTCACATTTCTGGGAGTCACGCGCTTCAGGTTGGCAACGGAGTACACGCCGTTCTCCTGCTCAGCAACGCCATAGGCCTTGTAGACGCCGGGAGTGACAGTGTTGGTGCCCCAGTTGTAGGAGGTGGGCAGGATGCGGATCGCGCCGCCCTGCTTGGCGCTGATGGCCAGGATGTTCTGGGTGCCCACGGCCTGACGGCTGTTGGACAGAGCAACGTTGCCGTTGTAGTCGGCGCGGCCCAGGACCAGGAGGTAATCATCAGGCTGAGCGGAGTAGGTGTCGCTCTCGATGACGATGACATCGGCCACCCAGTAGTTCTGGCGGACGTTGTCGCGGGTGGTGTTGCGGGCGACAGCGTACATGGCGCGGATGTCGGAGACGGCGGGCAGATTGCTGAAGCCAACGAAGTGCTCCACGCCGCTGTCGGAAACAATGTAGAACTCGGTCTCGTTCACAGCGTCAACATTGGCATTGAAGCCGGACTCCACAACGCCGGTGAAGACGTTCTGGCCCTTGCGGACGCTGGAATTGGTCAGCTGCACGTAGTCGATGGCAAAGCCGGCGGCCAGACTGCCGTTGGCGTTGTAGTTCTGCTGGGCGGCAGTGCTCAGGGTGACGGTGCCGTCAGCGTTCACAACGTAGCGGGCAATGTTGGTGGTGGCGTTGCGGAAGATGCCCTCGGCCAGGGTGCTCTGGGTGTTGAAGCCCAGGTGAGCGGTGGCGGGCTGGAGAACAACGTTCTTGGCCCAGTCAGTCGCTTGGGTGTTGTAAACAGTATCGCCCCAGTTCACACGGTCAACGATATTTTGGTACAGATCCCGCTCGTAGTCAGCAGCAAGGCCGCTGGTACGCAGGGCTTCCATCTTGTCATTCAGGTCAGCCCAGTTGTTGCGGCCGCCGGGGAGAAGGTTGCTGATGCTCAGCAGGAAGTTGTTGTTGTAGGGGTTGTTGACAACGCGCTCGGTGAGACCCTCGTCACCGGCCTTCATCTCAGCGGTGAGGATGTCGTTCAGAACGTAGCGGTTGTTGCGGTAGTTGCCGTAGTACATCTCAGTAATCAGAGCGTACTGGTTGCCGTCAACGGGCTCGTAGGCACGGATGCGGCCAAAGGCATCCAGGTACATACGGTAGTTGACATTCTCGCTCATCAGCTCAATGCGCTGATCCAGACGAGTGGCATTGCCGATCTCGGACTGGTTGTAGACATCGCCGGAGCTGGTGGTAGCGGTGATGGAGCGCTTGTAGATGTCGTTGATCTTGGTGACGGTGTCCTCGGCAGAGTTGGCCTTCCAAACGAGGGCCTGCTTGTCGATGGTGGTGTGCAGGACGATGTCACCCTCGGCAACGGTGTTCAGGTACTTGACCTGCTCAACATTGTCCTTGTTGTTGATGAGGTCCAGGCTGTAGTAGCGGAGAGTGCTGTTGTCGCCGCTGGTGTAGGTATCAACAGCCTTGTCCAGGGTGAAGGTGGTCTTGAAAGCGTAGTCGGCAACGCCATCGCCGTTGTTGTCGATGATCTTGACCCACTCGCCGTCATTGGAAGTATCCCACTTCTTATCAACGGTGTCGTTGATGTACTCGTCCTTGAAGGACTTGAAGGACATCTCGTTGGACTTATCGCCGGCATAGTAGCCATAGATATTGGTGACGTCCTTGCTGTTGGTGCCGACATACACGCTGCCGTTGACGCCGTACTTGGTGTACTCATCATCGTCAGCCATGCCGAAGATGCCGCGGAGAATGGACAGATCGTTGTCCTTGACCTCCTCGTCAACGCGGAAGACCTTCTCATAGGTGATCGTGGCGCCGCCAGCGTAGCTGTAGCCGGCCAGATCAGCGTAATCGAGGGCGCTGTTGAGAGGAAGCACAACGTTGTTCACGTAAACGGTGTAACCGTTGTCGGCAGCAACCTTGGAGATGTCGATGTTGTCAGCGTAGTGCTGGAACTCGGCCTCAGCGTCAGCATCGCGGAAGGTGACCTTCAGCTCGATGCGGCGGTTGGCCTCGTGACGGGTGGCGTGATCGAAGTTGACAAAGAACTCGGTGCTGTCGTTCTTGGACATACCGGACACGGAGGAGAACTTGGAAGCGGAGCTGATGTCCACATGCTCGCCCTTCTTGTCGGTGTTGTCGAAGACGGTGTTGTCAGCCTCGGAGATCAGCAGGACCTTGGAGCCCTGGATGTAGGCGTTCTCGGACATACCGACATCGTTGAGATCGGTGCCCAGATCCAGCGTGCGGACATCGCCGGCGGCGACGCGCAGCTGGGTCTTGCCCTCGGCCAGAACCTTCAGATCGTCATCCTGCACGTTGGCGTACTCGTTGGCAACCACAACGCCGGTCACCTTGTCCAGGTTCAGAACGTCCTTGCCCAGGCTGGTGGCGTTGTTGGTGTAGCTGATGGTAGCGGTGTTGAAGGTGACGGTGGGAACCAGGATAGCCTGGAACAGGATCTCAGCAACAACCTCACGGGTGGCAGCCTGACCAAGCAGGGTGTCGGTGATGTTGTTGGTGATGCCGCGCTGCTTCGCGATGGAAGCGGTGTTGACCTGCCAGTTGCTGCCGGAGAACTCATTGTTCTTGTCGTAGCCGATAGCACGCAGGATCATGGCCAGGGCCTCGTAGCCGGTGACCTTCCCGTTGGGGTCAAAGATCTTGTTGCCGCGGCCCTTGATGTAGCCGGCGTTGGCGCAGTAGTTGACGTACCCGGCGTACCAGGAGCCGTCAGCCACGTCGGTGAACAGGCCCCAGGTGGAGTAGATGTCCTTCTGGGTGTCGCTCACGTCGCCAGTGGCGATGCGGTAGATGATGGCCGCGACTTCGGCACGAGTGATGTCGCCCTGGGGCTCAAATCTCGCGCCATTGTCGTAGCCCTTGAAAACTTCCAGACCGTTCAGGACAGTGACAGCATCGGAATACTTGTCGCTGATCTGATCCTTGTCCGAGAAGTCCGCGGCACCAGCGGTGGCCATGAGGGAAAGGCTCATAACCAGGGCCAGTACCAGGGCGAGAATCTTCTTGAGATTTCTCATGGTGGATCTTTCCTCCTTTTTTGATGCGGGGCAAATGAGAACTTTTTCGGGCCAAAAGCGGCGGTTTTTCCGTCAGATCCGGCCAGTGTCAATCCCCTTACCCCAATTTAATTTTGTAAACCGTCAGATGTGCACCCATTTGTCCGCACCGGAGCACATACCGTGGCTAGCCGGTCCCGTATCTGTTCCGGGGAGAACAGCCGGGTGGGCGGTCTGTTGGTTTACAGTTAGGAGTTTACCATGGGGTCTCTCATTTGTCAATGGGACCTCGGGGTTTGTAACAGAAGCGTAACATTGGGTGCGTATACATTTATATAATAGTGGGCACAGGGGGGCGGGTTGCACAGCGGGCGGAAACCGCTGGCGGAAAAAGGCCTGCTGTTTGGGCGTGTTGACAATTTTCAAACACGCCCTATACCAACAGAAAGAAAAAGTGAGCCGTCTGCTAGCACCAGACGGCTCACGGTTGATTGAGGCATAGCCTCGATCAAAACTGTGTACCTGATGGAAGTGGCAGCCGTCTTAAAGGGGCTCCACATTTTTTATTATACGCCGATTTTTCCGTTTGTCAAGCGCATTTTCCCCTGCGCCCCATCTACACCGCCAGCTCGAACCCGTGCCAGGTATATTCCCGCTCGTGGATAATGGCCCAGGTGTACCCGAAGGCCTCGCATTCGGCCCAGGTGAGGTAGCGGAAATAGAACTCCACGTCCAGGTGGCAAGGGATGATATCCAGGATAATGTCCCGGATCTGCTCGAACCCCTCCGGGATGCCGGCCACCTCCGGGAAGACGATCCGGATGTACCCGAACTGCTCCTTCTCCTGGGCCACGGCCTTGATGCCGCAGCCGGAGATGGTGTTATTGATGTCCGTCAGGGTAAAGCAGTCCCCGCCGATGCGCAGCAGGGCGGCCAGGGCCTGCCGCCGCAGGGGGACGGAGTAGTGGACCGGGGTGCGGGCGAAGAGGGCCTCCATCCGGTCCAGCCCCTCGCCCTCGGCGGTGGACAGAGCGCTCTCCCGCTCCACGTAGTCCAGACGGGCGCTGAGGCTGTCCAAGCCGCTGCCCAGGGCCTCCAGCTCGCTGTTGCTCAGGCTGCCCGGGGACAGATCATAGATCCCCAGCGGCCGCAGAAAATCCCGCAGGAAGTCGCTGTAACCTCTCATTTTCCGCTCCATTCTGTGATGGTCACGCTTCCCAGGCAGGGCAGGACGGTGGGGCTGGCGGCCAGATCGGCGGCGGGGCTGGTGAAGCGGTAGTTCTGGATGCTCTCCTGGCTGTAGAGCAGATTACCCAGGAACGCCAGGGTCACCTCCTTGCCCAGCATAGCGCCGGTGAAGACGGACCGCAGGGCGGCGTCCGCGTCGGCCCGGGCCTTCTCAAAGGTGGCGGAGCCTGCCCGCTGTATGGCCACGTTGATGTTGATGGGCAGCGGCCTGGGGGCCAGCACCCGCAGGTCCACGGAGATCTCCCGTTTCTCCTGCAAGTAGTCGTTGAGCTCCCGGAGCAGGTCCTGATCCGGTATGCCCGCGTCGGTGGCCACGTACAGGTCCACGGACCCCACGCCTCTTGGGCAGCGCACGGCCAGGGCGGCGGCCACGCCGGTGCGGGACAGGGCGGTCTGCTCGTAATAGGCGGCGTTCGCGCCGTTGGGCAGGCGGAGATAGCTGTCCAGCAGTCTCCGGCGCAGGGAGCTGTCGTCCTCCTCGTCGTCGCCGCCGCTGAATGCCTCCGGATTGGTGCATGCCTTGATGCCCACGGGCATGGCGGCCATGATGGTCACGGACCCGGCGGCCACGTTGCCCTGCTTTCCCGGTTCCAGGGCCATGGCGGGGGCGTCCGCGTACAGCGCGCCGGAGGGGAGCACCACGTCCTCCGTGGTGGAAAACCGGACCCCCTCCCCTGTCATGCACACCGTGCCCGCGCCGATGGTCAGATCGCCGCCCACCGCTCTGGACACGCCGAAGCGCAGGACTCCCTCTGCGCAGGTGGCGACGCTGCGCCGGATTCCCCGCAGCTGGGCGTGGCGGTCCAGGTACTCCCCGGCGGCGGTCTGGGGGAAGCTCTGGTCCAGCAGCCACTGGGCCTGGAGGTAGAGCCCCTGGATCTGGGCGGCGGCGGCGTAGAGCCGGGCCGCCAGATCACAGGACTTGCTGGGCACGTACCCGCTGGCCTCTCCGAAGACGGCCAGCATCTCCTCATAGATTTTGTCCAATGCTTTTTCCATGGTATTCCTCCCTCGTCACACCGTCACGGCCATGTTCAGCGCCTCGCCCCGGTAGTCCAGCAGCACCGTCAGGCGGGCCCGCCCCCCGTCCTCCGGGGCAAGGGATACCTCCTTCACCGTCACATCCTCCTCCGCCAGGGCCTCAGCCACGTACAGCCGGGCCGCCGAGGGCCGCTGGGCCACGCTCTCCCGCCCCAGCAGGTACAGCCTGCTCCCCAGGGCGGGCATCGGCGGAAACTGCCCCCGCCGGGCGGTGAGGCGGTAGAGGACCCGTGCCAGCAGGGCCTCGTCCCCCTTGCAGCGCACCCCGCCGCCCAGGCCGTTGGCCACATAGTCGCCGTTGATGAGTTTTGTCTCCACGCTCTCCCTCCCTACATGCCGCACCGGCAGGGCCGGTAGGGCTCGCCGTTGATGGTGAGGGAGCCGCTGATCTCCACTGCGCCCTGGAGCTTCACATTCCCCCGGACCTCCAGGTTTCCCACGATGGACACGTTCCCCTCCACGTCCGCATCGCCCTTGAGGGACACATCGCCCTCCACGGCGATGGACCCGTCGACCCTG
>OFGR01002657.1_pt1 | contig 11589 bp, 12 predicted proteins | sample 1521811 | NCBI WGS metagenome assembly OFGR01 (sample SAMEA3504098, study PRJEB24116) | mouse gut metagenome | biome: mouse gut; feature: mouse-associated habitat; material: faeces | place: Denmark | collected 2011
AGAATGTAGAACGGGTGGCTGGGGAGACTAAATGGTCGTTTTGGAAGCTATTCAAATATTCTATCCAGGGAATCATCTCCTTTTCTACCGCGCCTCTTGTTTTCGCTTCGGTAGTGGGATTGCTGGTCTGTATGGTTGCTGTTCTTATGATCCTTTCTATAGCAGCGAAAATTCTGCTTTTTGGAGATCCGATGAGAGGTGTCTCTTTTTTGCCTTCTATGATTCTGATGGTAGGCGGGCTTCAGCTCTTTTGCACAGGGGTCTTGGGGCAGTACCTTGCCAAGACCTATCTGGAAGTCAAAAAACGACCTATCTACATAATTTCGGAGACAAGTGAGGTGCAGACCGACTATGGAGCAAAAATTTTTTGACCGTACCATGCTTAAATTTTTACTGGTGGGGATGGTGAACACCCTTGTCGGAGCTGGGACTATGTTCCTGCTCTACAACGCGGCAAACTGCTCCTACTGGTTCGCCTCGGCGGCAAACTATGCGGCAGGAGGCGTGGTGAGTTTTTTTCTCAACAAGTATTTCACCTTCCAGAATAAAGGGTGGTCCTGGAATCAGGTATGGAAATTTGCTGTAAGCGTAGGAGCCTGCTATATCATTGCCTATGGAATAGCCAAGCCGTTGACGATCTGTCTCTTAGTTGGACAAAGCATCAAAATGCAGGAAAATACAGCCATGCTGGTAGGAATGTGCCTATATACGGGACTCAATTATTTAGGGCAGAGGTTCTTTGCTTTCCGCCAAGGGTAGGCAGAGCTCGCATCCAAAAATGCAAGAGACATCCTTGGATGAGCATTGACAGGAAGAATCGAATCAATAATGACAAAAAAGTTCGAACTTTTTTGTCTCTCCTTAACTAGGAGAGACAAAGGAACTTGATTGCGAACGATTCTTCTCCACACCAGAAATTTTTGTAGATTATACCCGGTCAGATATATCCCTAACAAGGGGCAACCTTTTGTTTAATAGCTTGTGAGAGGGGATCGTTCTTTATGAGTATTGTATCTTTACATTTCTTTATATTTACGGGAGTTATCCTTACACTTTATTGGATTTGTGTTCCAAAGTGGCGTTGGATTGTTCTTTTTATAGCGACAAGCTATTTCCTGTTTCTGAATACATACCGTAACATTGCAGCTTGCGCCATCTTTGTAATGGATGTGCTTACCGTCTGGCTGGCAGCACTGTGTTTAAAGAAAAATCTGCAAGAACAGACAAAAAAGAGGATACTATTTTTCACATTGTTTTTTGTTGTGGCAGTGTTAATCCTATATAAAGAGCTCTCCTTTTTTATTAACAATATCAATAGCATAGGGAGGATTGCAGGTATTGACTATGGTTTAAGACTTCCGAAATGGGTAGCCCCCTTTGGAATCAGTTATTTTACCCTCATTCTGATCGGTTATCTATTGGATGTTTATTGGGGGACAATCGAGACGCCGCAGAAAAATCCGTTGAAAATGATCCTGTTTGCAGGATATTTTCCCCAGCTCACTTCTGGCCCATTTTCACGTTATGATTTTGTCAATATGAGTTGACACAATTCACGCAAGGAATATAGGATCTAAGCAGCAGCCGCAGTGAGGGACAGATAGAAGCGCTCTCTCTTGACAGCGGGTGGAAGGCCGCCGTTGGCGGAGCAGATACGGCGGTTGTTCCAGTAGCTCATAAAGTAACGCCAAATAAGAGATCTGAGTTCCTCCACGGTCAGCTGTTCAGTGTCCAGGCGGTCATAGAACAGTTCGCTCTTCATCCTGGCCCACATACTCTCGCAGCGGGCGTTGTCGTGGCATCGGCCGCCGGCACGATTCATGCTCTGGCGGATGTCGTATTGGGTGACGGCCTGGCGGTAGGCGGCGCTGGTATACTGGCTGCCTCTGTCGGAATGGATGATGGCACCTTTCAGACCAGGATAAGCGGCTGCGGCGTTTTCCAGCGTCCGGACGCACAGCTCCGCGCGCATATTCGTCTCCATAGCCAGGCCGAGGACAGTCACATCAAAGCAGTCAAAGATGGCGGATACATACAATTTTCCGTCCTTTGCCTTGACCTCTGTGATATCCGTGACGCATTTTTCCAAAGGCCTCTGTGCGGAAAAGTCCCGTTTCAGCAGATCGTCGGACTTCATCGCCTCCCGGTCTTCCCTGGTGATCGCGTTGGGCTTGCGCTTCGGGCGGTGGCTCAGGCCAAGGCGTTCCATCACCCGGTACACCGTCCGCTCGCAGGGGATGGCGATCCCCTCCGGAGCTTTCAGCTCCAGAGCCTGGCGCATCCGAGTCCGTCCGTAAGTATCGTTGCAGGCGTCCTCCGCCACGATCTCCAGCATCGCATCCGCCAGCACCTGGTATTTCCACGGATGGTCCCGGTTGGCCAAATACTGGTAGAAGCCCTGCCGGCTGACTCCCAATACCGAGCAGTAAAACGCGATCTTTCCCTTCTTTTCGCCGTCTTCTGTCCTGAGCGCGATATACTTCATTCTTTGCTCCTTACTGACTTCCGACGGCTGGCGGCAAAAAAAGCGCTGGCTTCCTCCAAAAATTCGTTCTCTTCTTTCAATCGCCGATTGGCCTTTTCCAGCTCCTTGACCTGCCTGCGCAGCATCGTGATCTCCTCTGCCAGGCTCATCGCGCTGCCTGGCGTGTGGCTGCCTTCCCCCACCTCCAGGCGCCCCTCCCGCACCGCTTTCAGCCAGGCGTGGATCGTCCCTTTCGGGATGCCCAGCTCCTTCGCCGCTTTGTCTCCGCCGATCTCTCTGGCCAGCTTTACGGCCTGTACCTTGTACTCTTTATCGTAGCTTCGAGCCATTGCCTTTTCCTCCTTCTTCTTCTTCTCTTTTTTCTACTCCCTTGAGGAAAAGGTGTCAACTTTTTTTATACCATATCACTTTCTGACCAAACCGGAGTTTCGATTAAGATGATTCAAGGCATTGAAAGCGGGAGTGTTAATCCGTCCTATGGGATTCTTTTTCCGATTGTGAATCGCTTGGGCCTTACAACAAGCAATCTGTTCAGTGTAGAACCAGATGAACATGAGGAAGAAGTCAATCGCTTTCTTGGGAAGTTTCGGGCCTGCAACCGTTCCAATCAACTAATATTGCTGAATACCTTGGATTTTCTCGCTGAACAACTCTTGGCATCCCAGGAGACGGATTCTAAAAGTCCACAGTAAGACCCTGGATAGAATTACCATTGATTCTGGGCAGAAAAGGAGCCGGAGAGACACAACACTGTTCCTCCGGCTCCTTCTGGATGCACCTTTTTGTCAAATTGATCTATCCATTTTGCAGGCTATTCACTGACATTTTGCTTTCTGTATTCAGCGGGAGCAACATTCAATACATCACGGAACGCGGTGGCAAATTTGCTCTGGTTTTCATATCCAACCTTATTTGCAATTTCCGCAATCGTGGCCTGGGTCTGCCGGAGCAGAGCCGCCGCCTGCCTGATGCGGTACTCTTTCATATAAGTACCGATAGGCTGTCCATAGATGCCTTTGAAAGTGCTTTTCAGAGTGGCCGTATTGATAAGGAACTCTTTAGAAAGGTCCTCTATTGTGGGTCGCTCCTGCAAATCAGAAATGAGCCGCTTATGGATTTGTTTCACAATTTCGACTTGGGGCGAGGTATAGTATTCGCGCTGTTTTTCCTCGGCCACATCCACCATGCTTAAAAACAATAGCAGTTCCTGTACCTTGAGTTTGAAATACGGCCTCTGCAAGCGATCAGGCACAGAATACAACTCTGAAAAGATATGCTCGATCTCATTTTTGGCCCGCATGATAAAGCAACTGCCATTGGCGCAAAATTTCTCTTTGAAAGAGGAAATATCAACTCCCGTTTCAGAAAGAATTTCCGGGGGATGTTCCGATACAAATGTTAAATTGAGTGCTACGGTAATTCCGCGATAGTGCCGCAGCGGGAAGGACATTTCCGGGGCGCAGTTATCCATCGTGTGAATGGATAGATCACCTTCACCGAGATACAGACAAGTACCGCTCAATAAGCGACTGCCCTCCCGTCCTTCACGGCAATGGTTGATTTCCAGAACATCGCCGCTGACAACACTATCCCATTCACAGCCTGCCGCTTCAAAGTCGTTGTAGATAAGTTGGATACCTGGATAGACCTGATAGACAGTCATTAACCCGAGGCCGTCTGAGCAGTCCAGCTTATAGACAGTGCAATATCCTTCGCTGTCCTTCGGGATAGCCGCAGACAGGCCCCTTGCGTTAGTAATAGGGCTTTCACTCATAGGCGCTCTCTCCATTATTCCGTTGACTTCAAGCTGATGGGCCAGGATGTTCCTGGTGTCTTTTATTATATATTTTTTCTCCATTGCAGACCGCTCCATTTGGTAGGTTTTTAGCTCCAAAAAATATTATACACCATTTGGTTAGTCATTGCAAACAGAGGATGGGCTGATGCTCTAAAACATCAGCCCATCCAAAAAGATTATGACACTATTCTATTTTCTGCTGTTCCATAGTGCATCCGCCGTTCCCTTCCAGCAGGCCGCATAGGAATCGCACTTCTCACAAAGGTGTTCCACGCTCTCTGGCGATTGCAGATCGGTGGACTTTGCCCCGGTACGCTTTACCATATCCCGCAGGATTTCCGGGTTCTCCAGCATGGGGCAGGGGCGCAGCATATTCTCATTGAACGGCTGGCCGTCATGGTAGGCCATAAAGAGGGGGCTTTTCAGCGCGTCCAGCAGACTGCAATCGTGGATGTTCACATTGGAATAGTGGATGAACACACACGGCTCCACATCACCAGCGGCGTTGATATGCAGGTAGTTCCGGCCCCCGGCGATGCAGCCGCCCACATACTCGGCATCATTTTGGAAGTCCATGCTGAAGATCGGCTTTATCTCCCGGAAACGGCGTACCCGCTCATAGACCGTTTTCCGCTGCTCCGGCGAGGGCAGCAGAGCGGGGACGGCCTCATTGCCCACCGGCATATAGTGGAAGAACCACACAAACATGGCCCCGGCCTCGATCATCATATCGAAAAAGGCTTCGCTGCTAATGTCCTCATAGTTGGCACTGGTGTAACAGGTGGAAATGCCAAAGGGGAGCTTATACTCTTTCAGCAGCCGCATGGCGTTCTGCACTTTCTCAAATACGCCTTGGCCGCGCCGCCCATCGTTAGCTTGCTCAAAACCCTCTAAACTGATAGCCGGGACAAAATTTTTGACCCGCAGCATTTCCCGGCAAAAGTCCTCGTCAATCAGCGTCCCATTGGTGAAAGAGAGAAATTCACAGTCAGGGTGCATTTCACACAGGGTAATCAGGTCTTTCTTCCGTACCATCGGCTCCCCGCCGGTGTAGATATACATATAAGTACCCAGCTCTTTACCCTGGCGCACGATGCTGTCAATGGTTTCAAGGCTCAGGTTCAGCTTATGGCCGTACTCCGCCGCCCAGCAGCCGGTACAGTGGAGATTGCAGGCGGAAGTGGGGTCAAGCAGGATTGCCCACGGGATATTGCAGCCCTCCCGTTGACGGATTTCCTCTTGCAGCGCACCGCCCTTGAGAGAGGCGTTGATGATGAAATTCTGAAAGAACGCCTTTCGGACACCTTCATCCAGTTGGTAGGCTTTCAACAGGAGCTGATACCAATTTCCTTTTTCGTCAATGGCCTTGCGGAATGCGGCCCGCTGGCCCTCATACCAGCCGTCAGGCAGTACCTTGTCCATCAGGCCCATAGCTTTGGGAATGTTCTGCTCCGGGTCTTGCTCCAGATAGTTGAGCGTGGCGGTAACGGCGGCAGAAAAAGCGGTATTCTTGACCGCGCTAAGAATATTCATTTGCTTTATCTCCTAACAGCTTACTTACTGCCCCAAATCACACGATCCCACAGCCACCATGCGGCAGCGCCAATAACTGCGAGGATCGCCAGAGGGCATAATATTTTTTTCATAGGGGCCTCCCTACTTGTCCACAATGGAGGTTGCGGGCATTTTGCGGAACTCCGAGAGCATCATGGCAATCGTGATAACGACCAGGATTGCGTCCGTCAGAGCAATCGCCAGCCATACGCCCCGGATACCCATGCCGCCCACCATTGGCAGCAGTACACACAGAGGGATGAACAGGATGATCTGCCGGAACAGCACCAGCCAAGTGGCTCTGTTGGCCTTGCCCAGCGATTGGAACAGCGTCACGGCGATCAGGAAACTGCCTTGCAGAATGTAGGTGCTGAACATGATGCGGAAGTTGGTGGCTCCCAATTCTGCAATCCCCGGAGTAGTTAGGAACATAGACAAAATTTTATCCGGGAACAATTCAGCGGGGATATAGAATACCAGGGACAGAACCGTAGCGGCGGTGATGAACACACCCGTCAGCTTCTTTACCCGGTCATAGTCTTTCGCTCCATAATTCGTGCCAGCGGCGGGCTGGAATCCCTGGCTGATACCCCACAGCGGTACAAAAGAGAAGTTCCAGAACCGCAGCGCCGCTGCTAAAAGAAGTTGGGAAGTTTCGCCGCCATAACCGGATGCCACTCGATAGATTACTGTTTGTTGCACAAAGGTCAAGACCTGCATGAGCAGGGCGGAAACACCTACGGCGAGGACTTGCGGCAGTAAAGCTCCGTCAATGCGGATGCGCCCGATTTTCACATTCGGACTTTTCTTTTTGAAATACCACAGTGTCACAGCGGCCTGGATAAACTGGGAAAGAATTGTGGCGTATGCCGCCGCCTCGATACCCATGCCGTAGGGTTCAAGAATGGTGATGAAAATGGGGTCAAGGATAATGTTGAGAATAGCTCCGCTGGCGATGATTTTCATGGCCTTTTTCAACTGGCCCTCTCCGCGAATGACCATGTTGGCGCTCTGGAAGAAATTCACGAACAGGGAACCAGCAAATACGATTCGCAGATACTTTTCCGCATAGGTCAGAATGTTATCACTGGCCCCGGCCAGGGATAAGAGCTGCCGGGTGAATATCATACCGATTGCCATATAGACCACGGACATCAGCAGCACTACGGCAACCAGATTTCCCATGATCTTCTTCACGGTGTCCTGGTCTTTCTTCCCGATAGCGCGGGACAGCACCGAGGCGGAGCCGACGCCGATCATGGCGGCGGAACCGGCGTTGATAAGGGTAAAGGGATAGGACACAGAGACAGCCCCCATCTGCACATCCCCGACCATCTGGCCGACAAAGATGGAATCCATCATGTTGTAAAGCCCCACGACCACCATGCCCAGGACGGCGGGGATTGCCAGCTCTATCATCAGAGGAAACGGGCTTTTGGTCAGCAGCTTTGTTCTTGTGTCAAGCGGTTGTTGCATGATTGCACCTCCTTAAAAATTAGCCATATCTAACCGCCTGTAAGTATAGCGAAATCAAGGCGTGTTGTCCGCTCCAAAACGGAGCATTTGCAATCCAAGCAGAAACGAAAAAGGGGGGCGGAAAGATGTATTTCTCTCCGCCCCCTTTGCTATTGCGCCATTTTTTCCAGCAGTTTCAACGCTTCTTCCAGTTTTGGATTTGCGGCGTCGGTTTGCAGGGCCTCCCGGACGCAGCTACGAATATGGGCTTGCAAAATCTGCTGATTGGCGCTTTTGAGCAGAGCCTGGGTCGCCGTGATCTGATTGGATATATCCACGCAGTAGCGATCTTCCTCGATCATTTGCAGGATACCGTCCAACTGGCCCCTCGCTATTTTCAGCTTGTGGGCAACATCGCCCCGCTTGGCCTTCACGCGGTTTCCTGGATGCTGACCAGCGTGTACCCAGCATCCTCCACCGCCGCCTTCAGCGCATCATCGGACACGCTGCTGTCCAAGCGCACCGTGGCGGTCTTGCTCTCCAGCTCGACAGCGGCCTCCTGCACTCCGGCCAGCTCGGTCAGGGCCTTGTGGACGTGCTTGACGCAGTTCCCGCAGACCATACCCTCGATAAACAGTACCTTTTCCATGCTTTGAAACACTCCTTTTTGATAGATATTCTCCATATTCACCTCGGCTTGGCGGCTTTCCAGGAAAGGATCGTGCTTGGCCCGGAACCACCGCAGCCGGAGTGCATTGGACACAACAAAGACGGAACTGAAACTCATGGCGAACGCCCCCAACATGGGATTGAGTTTCCAGCCAAAGGAAAGAAAGAACACACCGGCGGCGATGGGGATGCCGATGATGTTGTAGATAAAGGCCCAAAACAGGTTTTGCTTGATGTTACGAATGACGGCCTTGCTCAACTGAATGGCCGTGGACACATCCAGCAGGTCGCTTTTCATCAGTACAATGTCGGCGGATTCTATCGCCACATCTGTCCCCGCTCCGATGGCGATACCCACATCGGCCCTAGCCAGCGCGGGGGCATCATTGATGCCGTCCCCCACCATTGCCACCTTTTTGCCGTTCTCCTGCAAGCGGCGGATTTCCTTTTCCTTGTCTTGGGGGAATACTTCGGCCACCACCCGATCAACGCCGACCTGCCGTTGAATGGCCTGGGCGGTCTTGGCATTATCCCCGGTGAGCATGACTACCTCCATACCGAGGCCGGACAACTCCCGAATGGCCTGGGCGCTGGTAGGCTTGACTACATCGGCCACAGCGATCACGCCCATGAGCTTCCCGGCGCGGGCAAAGAACAGGGGTGTTTTGCCCTCTGCCGCCAGTGTTTCCCCGGAGCGCAGCAGTTCCCCGCCCGTGATATTGTGGGCGTCCATCATGCGGCGGTTGCCTGCCAGACACATTTCGCCGTCTACCCGGCCTACGATGCCTTGACCGGGAATCTGCTGGAAGTCCTCTACCGGGGACAAGGGCAGCTTTGCCTTTTCCACTTCGGCGGTGATTGCGTCTGCCAGAGGATGCTCCGACAGCTTTTCCAGAGAGGCGGCGGTTTGCAGCAGCCGCAAACGGTCTATCCCGGTTCCGCACAAAATGTCTGTTACCACCGGCTTGCCCTGGGTGATCGTGCCGGTCTTGTCCAGCACGACAGTATCAATGTTGTGGGCGGTTTCCAACGCCTCCGCCGATTTTATCAGGATGCCATTGGTGGCCCCTTTGCCCGTTCCTACCATGATAGCGGTAGGCGTTGCCAGCCCCAGGGCGCAGGGGCAGGAGATCACCAAGACGGAGATGCCAATGGACAGGGCAAACTCAACGCCATAGCCCAGCACCAGCCAGACCGCTGCCGCCACAAGTGCGATACCAATAACAGTCGGGACGAATACCCCAGCAACCTTATCAGCCAGCTTTGCGATGGGGGCCTTGGAGCTGGTGGCCTCGTCCACCAGCCGGACGATTTGCGCCAGCGTGGTATCGTCCCCCACCTTGGTGGCCCGCATTTTGAAATAGCCAGTTTTGTTGATGGTCGCGCCGATCACCGTATCGCCAACGTGCTTTTCCACGGGGATACTCTCGCCAGTCAAGGCCGATTCATCCACGGAGGAAAAGCCCTCCAGCACCACGCCGTCCACAGGGACAGATTCACCGGCCTTGACGATCAGCGTTTCCCCCTGCTGTACCTGTTCCACGGGGATTTGCTGTTCTATGCCGTTCCGCTCCACAGTGGCCGTCTTGGGCGCAAGGTTCATCAGCTTGGTGATGGCATCCGAGGTCTTGCCCTTGGCGCGGGCCTCCAGAGTTTTGCCCAGCGTGATAAGGGTCAGGATCATCCCAGCGGATTCAAAGTACAAATCCATCATAAAGCTGTGTACCGTTTCCATATCGCCGTGACCGAAACCAATGCCAATCTTGAAAATGGCATAGATGCCGTAGACAATAGCCGCGCCGGAGCCGATGGCGATCAGCGAATCCATATTGGGCGAACCGTGGAACAGGGTCTTAAAGCCCATGCGGTAGTATTTCGCATTGACGAACACCACGGGAATGAGCAGCAGGAATTGAGTAAATGCAAAGGTGATGGCGTTTTCCATTCCCAGCAGACCGCCAGGGAGCGGCCACCCCATCATGTGGCCCATTGAGATGTAGAACAGAGGGATGGTGAAGACGGCGGACAGCAGTAAGCGGCGTTTCATCTGTGCATACTCCGCCTGGGCGGTGCTGACCGCCGGTTTACCAGCAGGGACAGAAGCGGCTGTTCGCTCGGCGGCGGGCTTGCTCTGCCCAGCCTTGGGGATTGCTCCGTACCCCGCCTTTTCCACCGCCTGGATAATCTGCCCTGTGTCAAGTGCTGCTTCGTCGTAGGATGCCACCATGCTGTTTTTCAGCAGATTGACAGACACCTCCTGGATGCCGGGGAGCTTGGCAACGCTCTTTTCCACCCTGGCCGAACAAGCGGAGCAAGTCATACCCGTAATGTCAAATTGCTCCTTACGCAAAATGATCCCTTCTTTCATATAGCTTGTATCAATACCCTTCCCCGGTGGGGGACTGGTTTTGACCGATGGCTATTATAAACAGCTCCTTCTGGCTTTGTCTGCTCCAAAAAGGAGCATTTTATATCCAAAAAGTTTTTTATTTCAGAAACAAAATCCAATCAGCAGGCTTTGCACTCCAAAGGGAAATATCGCTGCAAAATCCATTGACTTTGCGGCGTGTGATGGCTATACTGCAAGGCGAAACGATTAAACAGTCATTTAACCGTTTCGGCCATGTCTAACCAACCACTAACCACATACTTCAACACAGAAAGGAACTTGCTGCTATGAAAAAGACCATTAAACTCATTGACCTGGACTGCGGCCACTGTGCCGACAAAATCCAGAACGCCGTCCAGAAGATCGACGGCGTGACCAGCGTGGCCGTCAACTTCTTGGGCCAGAAGATGGTGCTGGAGGCCCCGGACGAGAAGTTTGACGCTGTGCTGGCCGAGGCCAAGGCGCTCATCAAGAAGATCGAGCCGGATGTGACGGTCAAAGCGTAACTGTGCAAAAGCACCGGCTACCCTTGGGTGGCCGGTGTTCTTGCGGAAAGGAGAGTATCAACATGACAAAAAAACAAAAGCATTTGCTGACCCGCATCATCGTGGTAACAGCGTGTATCTTCTGCTGGACCGTGTCCCTGTGGAAAACGACGCCGATCGGCGCAAGCTCTATGTAGGCATGACCCGGGCGAAGGAGAACCTCTACATTCACTGCAATACGGATATTTTTGACGCCTGCCGGATTCCGGCAGTGGAGGTGCGGGCTGATCCAATGGCCTATCCCCCACCGGCGGAGCTGACCCTTCAGCTGACCCACAGGGATGTGGTGCTGGACTTTTTCAAAGGGAAGAAGGCGCAGATTCTCCGCCTGCACAGTGGAGATTCGCTGGAGCTGGACGGCGACTATCTGATTGGGCAGGTGAGTGGAGTGCCCTTCCGGGCGGCGAAGTTCTCTCGAACCTGTGCCGCCCGAATCAGGGATCTGCGGTGGAGGGGATACCGGCCCAATTCGGCCAATGTCCGATTTATTGTTGCCTGGAAGGGGCCGCAAGATGAGCGTGAAACCGCCGTTCTGCTGGCGGATCTCCATTTCCGTGCCGAGGATTGGTTGGGAATGGAGTAGAGCCGCCCTATGTTGAGGCAAGTGGTTCAGCCCAATAACCGCGTTATTTTTTCAAACTTTCCTCCCGCGACTAATTTAAACGGACCTGTTCCAGGAAATGTAAAGCCAAAC
>OFGR01002658.1_pt1 | contig 11587 bp, 8 predicted proteins | sample 1521811 | NCBI WGS metagenome assembly OFGR01 (sample SAMEA3504098, study PRJEB24116) | mouse gut metagenome | biome: mouse gut; feature: mouse-associated habitat; material: faeces | place: Denmark | collected 2011
CGCAGCGTAAATTACGCGCACGGGGGCAGTGCGCTCCGGTTTGAGCATGGTGCAAGGTGCTGCTTTGACACATACTTCAATAGCCTGTCAGCGGAAAAATGGAAAAAATACACGTCGGTCGGCAGCATCCGTCTTCGCCTTGCCATAAGCGGGAGCTTTGAGGTCACGCTGGTGAACACGCGCTTTGTAAGCGGCACGGCAAGCAAGTCTGTCATAGACAGGCAGACATTGGCGTCCCCGGAGAAAAAAGAGTTTGTGCTGCCGTACCGTCTGCATGAATACAAGGGTATGCTGGCATTTGAGCTGCGAGCCTGCGGGGGAGATCCCGTGTACTATGGGGGAAGTTATGACGCGGAGACCGACGAACAAAGCCTCCGCCCTGTGGACATCGCGGTAAACATCTGTACATATAGAAGAGAGGCGTACGTCAGGCGGAACATTGACATCCTGCGAAAGAGCATTATAGGCAACGAAGACCATGTCATGCATGGGCATTTAAAAGTTTACATATCTGATAACGGCAACACGCTCCCGCAGGAGACAGGGGACGGTTCTGACGATATAAAGATCACCGGCAACAGGAACGTCGGCGGTGCAGGGGGCTTTACGAGAGGTCTGATCGAGATAATGAACGACAGGGACAGCTTCAACGCCACCCATGTGCTGATGATGGACGATGATGTCGTCGTGACGCCGGAGGCGCTGTTTAGGACATATATGCTGCTGCGGTGCCGCAGGGAAGAATACGCTGCCATGTCCATCGGCGGTGCGATGCTGCGCATGGACAGGCAGAGTATACAGGTGGAAGCGGGGGCATCATGGAATGCGGGGCGGCTCGTGTCGAACAAGGCGGGCATCGATCTCAGCCTCGGGGAAAACTGTTTGCTGAACGAGATAGAGGAATACACGGAATACAATGCGTGGTGGTACTGCTGCATGCCTATGGAGGTAGTGTCGCGCAGCAACCTTCCGCTGCCATTGTTCATACGCGGTGATGATCTGGAATACGGGCTGCGCAACAGGCTGTATGTAGTCCTGCTGAATGGCATATGTGTATGGCATGAACCGTTTGAAAACAAATATGCCTCCTATCTGCATTATTACATTATCAGAAACCTGTTGTATGACAATGCCCTGCACTTTCCGAATTATAAATTAAGTTCATTTTTGCATAGGCTGTATGTCACGACAGCCAGGGAAATGATCTATTACCGTTATAAAAACATCGATCTGCTGTTTCGGGGTGTAAACGATTTTTATAAGGGAGTCGACTTCCTCAGATCGACGGACGGCGAAGCCCTGCACAAAGAGATCCTGCAATCAGGATATGCCGCGGTTCCGGTAGAACAGATAGAAAACGCGGTGTTCAGCCTGCCCAAATACATGAACAGCTTTAAGCAGTCTGACAGGGGGCTGACAAAAGCGCTCAGATATCTCACGATCAACGGGTATCTGCTGCCCGCAAAGAGGTCTAAAGGAAAGGAGATCCAGGCGGTCTCCATGGGACTTTGCCGCCCGGTCAATTTTTACAGACAGAAGCGCGTGCTCCACTATGACGAGGAGAGCAAAAAAGCCTTTATTACGGAAAAAAGCTGGAGGGATGTCTTCAAGGCATTGGGAGGGCTGATCAGGATAACATGTGTGTCCATCGTTTCGTTTTCGCGTGCCATGAAACGGTTTAGGGACGGCAGCGCGGATCTGATGAGCGAGGACTTTTGGAAACAGTATTTAGGCTATTGATGAGAGCGGAGGTTTGACGGGGAATGAGCGATGAAAATAGTTACGCAAAGATCAGAGGCATTACGGACATCCATCGATATATAGAAAAGGTCAGCTGCCTGAAAAACAGTATTATCATCCTGGCTGTAAAGGACACGCTGGGATGCGAGCTGAACGGCGAAGTGGCGGCTGAATGGAGAAAGCTGGGAATCAGAAAGGATTTGAGCAACAAACACTGGAGAGGTTATCTCTATATCCGTAACGGCACGAAAAGGGCTGTGGAGATGATGGGCGAACCCGACCAGAGTGTCGCGTACAGCGGAAAGATCGACGGGCATGCGATACAGATAAAGAGTGCTCCGTGGAATGACGGAAACGCGGCGGAGATCATCATTGACGGAAAAGATTATGCGGTAAACCAGAGAGGCATCAACATCGTCATATATGATAAAAAGTATCATGCCATAGCGGACGCCGTCTGTTTTGATACGCACAGAAAAGATTTTGTGTGCACCAGGCTGGCGGACATCCATATCAGAAAAAGGCTGGCGCTGAAAAATATCTTACCCGATAAGGTGGAGGTGAGAATTTTTTTCGAGGGGGAAGTGCATCTATGGAACGCGTACAGATCCCTGGCGCAAGCGTTTCGTTTGGATAAGAGATTTCATGTGTGCGTGGTCATTATAGAGCCGACGAATTATGGAACGGCGGAGGACAAGATAGCGCTGGTTCAAAATGACGGCTGTGAGATCATTGCGTTTTCAAACAGCGATCTGGAGAACGCGGATATCCTGATCAGCGCACCGGTCAAGCGGATGGGATCGTGGATGAAAAACCATAAAATGGCAGTGGTGATCCCCCTTTCGTTAGTCAAGACCTGCGCGGATCCCCGGCAGCATTTTGAGCGATTTTTGCAGGCAGGAGTTGACATTGATTATTATATATTTGACAGATTGCTGTATGAGGAGATCGTAGGCAGCGGCATCGAAACCGAAAAGATCGTCAAGATGGGGAATCCCAAGTTTGACGGCATATACAATGCCCTGAAGGATCCGCGCACGCTTCCCGCACAATGGTCAAAGTTAAAAGGCAAACGGATCTGTCTGTGGACGACAGACCATGTTTACAATAGCGGAAACGTTACGTTTGACCTGTACGCGAAAAAAATCTTTCACTATTTTGAAGAACATCAGGAATGCGCTCTGATCTTCCGCCCTCACCCGGTATATTTTGCGGAACTGATGAAATATCACGTCTGGACAAAAGAAGATATGGCGGCATTCAGGGAATATTTCAGATCCTCCGCGAATATGGTATGGGACGAATCCCCGGATTATTCACTTGCCTACAGCCTGGCGGATGCCGTGCTGCTGGATGGGAACTGCGGTATTCTGGTGTCGGCGCTCACGATCAGAAAGCCGATGTGCATTCTTCGCAGGTTTGACGGGCAGGCGTGCGAGCTCTACCATCCTGATCTGGCCTCCCGGTTATATATGGCACAGAGCACGGAGGCATGCATGGATTTTCTGGATATGGTCAGGGAGGGGAAGGACGTGAAAAAGGAGATGCGCGAGGAGGTCTTCGCGAGGTATATAGGGGATTTCGACGGGCGGAATGGGCAGCGCATCAAAGATTTTATCGCGGAAAAATATTTTGAGAAATACAGTGTTCCGGCAAACTGACAAATAGATATTTTTGAGGATGGCAGGAGGGAAAGCTATGATAATATGGCTGATCGGCATCTCCGGGGCAGGCAAGACCACGCTCGGGAGAAAGCTGGAGGATTTTTACAGAGGCAAGGGACTCAGGACATATCTGCTGGATGGCGATGAAGTCAGAGAGCTGTTCGAGAACGATCTCGGCTACACGGATGCGGACAGGGAGGCGAACATCAAGCGCATTATCCTGGGCGCATATCTGCTGGACAGGAACGGTGTCATCGGCATTATCTGCAACATCTCTCCTTTTCAGCATTTAAGGGAACTGGCACGGCGCAGAATAGAGGGGTACAACGAGATCTATCTGGACAAGGACATTCATGTCAGCATGAAGAACGATGTCAAAGGAATGTACAGAGAACATGTTGGGAAGACGGACATTGTGGGGCTCGGTCAGCGTTTTGACGAACCGGTAAGCTGCGACCTGCGCATCGCAGTGGACAGCATGACAGAGGAAGCATCGTTTGAAATGATCAAAAGATACGTGGCGGGAAAATATGGAGAAGAGTATGATGACTGATAGGTTAGAGATCGATGAGGAGACACTGCAGGACATTATCAATATAGAGACAGGGCTTCTGTACCCGCTGCAGGGGTTTATGAACCATGCGGATCACAGGAGTGTTGTTGACAAGTATACACTGTCGGATGGGCAGGTCTTCACAATCCCGATCACGCTTGACATTCCGGAAGAGATGTCTGTGAGGGAGGGGCAGACGATCCATCTGTATTTTCATGGAAGGCATGTGGCGGATATGACTGCGGAGGACAGCTACCACATAACCGACGCGGAAATCGAAAAGGTATTTTGCACGCTTGACATGAGGCATCCCGGCGTAAAAAAGGAGAAGGACCGCTATTCCCGCAGGCTTGGAGGAAAAACGATGCTGGTCGACAGGTCACTCCTGAAAGATGTCCTGGATCCGTCTGTCACGAGAAAGATATTTGCCGACAATGGCTGGAGTACCATAGCGGGATTTCAGACGCGCAATCCCATACACAGGGCGCACGAGCACCTTCAAAGGACTGCTATGGATGTATGTGATGGCTTGTTCATCAATCCGATCATCGGCTGGAAGAAAAAGGGAGACTTTACGCAGGAAGCGGTAACTGCCGCATATGAGAGGATGATAAAGGAATTTTATCCTGAGAATTCTGTGTATATGGCAGGATTAAAAACTCAGATGCGGTATGCCGGACCGAGGGAAGCCGTATTTCACGCAATGATAAGGCGAAATCTGGGATGCACGCATTTTATTATAGGAAGGGATCATGCAGGGGTAGGTGGTTTTTACGGAGCCTATGATGCACATAGCCTGGCGAGGAGACTGGCGGCAGAACATGATCTGGGGATAAAACTGCTGCTGATGCATGAACCGTATTACTGCAAAAAGTGCGGCATGGTGGTAACTGAAAAAAATTGCAGCCACTATGCGACAGACCGCATTGAGATCAGCGGCACGATCATCCGCAGGTATATCAGTGAGGGTGCGATCCCGAATGAGATCATGCTGCGCAGGGAAATCTTTGATGAAATCCTCGGCTGCGGACAGATTTTTATAGAGTGAGTGGGGGAGAAATACTTCATGAAACTTGCCATATTGACAGACAGCGAAATTATGATGACGCTGACAGCACTGACGTGTCTGCTGACAGGCGCGTTTGTAGTCGGGAAGCTGTTTGGGAAACTGCAGGCACCGAAAGTTGTCGGAGAGATAATCGGCGGCATGCTCTTTGGCGGCACTTTTCTGGGGGCGGCGGCGCCCGGTCTGGCAGAAGGGATATTTAACAGCTATGATGAAGAAGGAAAGGTACTGAATATATTTTATCAGCTTGGTCTTTCCTTTCTGATGTTCTCGTCAGGATATAATACAAAGATGGATCTAAGGAAAGCGAATGCAAGGATATTTTTATCGCTTTTTGTCGGATCTACAGTGATTCCAATGGTGATGGGGCTGGCATTCGTCAAAAGATTTTCGCCGCACTTTATCGGAACGGCGGACAGTTATGCAGCATTTTTGCTGGTATTTATCATTGGCATTGCGATCACTTCTATTCCTGTCATATCAAAGATATTTTTTGACATGGGGATCATAAATACCCGCTTTGCCAATATCGTGCTGACAGCTTCCACGCTCCAGGATCTGTGCCTGTGGATCCTGTTGAATACGGCGATCGATATTGTGTTGTCGGAAGAACTTGTCGTGGGGAATATGTTTGTCGTGATCTTTCTGACACTCGCCCTGTTTCTGCTCGTGCATGTTGCCGGCAGGAAGATTGAGAAAGTACATATACACATTGCGGATGCGTCGTTTATGCAGGTTTGTTTCATCAGCCTCTTTCTGGCGATAGCGGCATTGAGCACGCTGAAAATCAACATGATGTATTCCGCGTTTCTGACCGGGTATATGATCAGAGCCGTTGTTAATAAGGATCAAAATGCCGGAGAAAAGATAAAGTGCATCACGGACTTTTCGTTTGCCTTTTTCATTCCCATATATTTTGCGCTTGTGGGCATACAGCTCAATCTGCTCCACAATTTTTCATTTATCCGTTTTGTGATATTCTTTGCGATCGCTTTTGCACTGGAATGGGCAGGGACTGTCCTGTTGCTGCGCTTTGCAACAGACCTTAGACGGAAGGTGATATGGAATTTTGGGATCACCATGAACGCGCGGGGAGGTCCGGGGATCGTGCTTGCGACGGTGGCATACAATTACGGCATCATCAATGCGGAGTTTTTTACAGTACTGATTCTGACGACAATGCTTTCGTCACTGATCGCGGGGTACTGGCTGAGGGGACAGCAGAAAAAAGACGAGACGATCTTTGAGGATCTAAAGGGGGAGAACGGATGAAAAAATTCATACTTACGGTGGGACCGTCACTTCTTTATGAAGTGCCGTTGAGGGAGATCCACAGCGGCAGGAATATATACCGCATCAACGGCGCACATGGCTCGATCGGGCAGATAGAGGAGCATATTGCCGAGATACGCTCACAGGTGCCTGACGCGGAAATACTGATGGATCTCCCGGGCAATAAGGTGCGTACAAAAGATGTGCCCGATAACGGCATAACGCTTGTGAAAGGGAAAGAATTCAGTATTCCGAGCAGGTGTTTTAATTATTCGGATTTTTACCGCCACTTAAAGCCGGGCATGACAGCGTGGGCAAATGACAGTATTTATGAGTTCGAGGTAGTGAGGGCAGATGCTGACAGCATAACGTTTTTTTCCAGATCAGACGGAGTGCTTATCAACGGAAAAGGGGTACATATAAGGGACATGCATCAGGATATTCCGTTTCTGTTTGATAAGGATATGGAGCTTATCAGGATCGCCAATAAATTTCATCTGGAATATGTTGGGCTTTCCTTTGTGCGCTCTGCAGAAAATGTCAGGGAGGCGAAAGCGCTTCTGGCGGACGGCATCAAAGTGATCTCCAAAATAGAAACCAAAGATGCGGTAAATGACATTGACAATATCCTGCCGCTTGTCGAGTATATACTGGTAGACAGGGGCGATCTGTCCACGGACATAGGGATCATGAACATCCCCAGATACCAGAAATATATCGTTGGCAAAGCACAGTATCACGATGTAAAAGTATTTCTTGCCACACAGGTGCTCAAAAATATGGAGCTTAGACCCATCCCGACGATCGGGGAGATCGAGGCGCTGTATGAGATTTACAAGTCGGGCGTGTACGGTGTGCAGATGTCGGAGGAAACTGCGGTAGGAAAATACGTAAGGGAGACGGCAGCTGTTTTGAATGATATGTACGAGTGTGTGAAAAGCGAGACCATTGATTGACCGGGTAGGCAGCACTTGGATCTCTGAGCCGGTCCGGGCGGGGAGGAATGTTTATTATGGTCATTACGTCATTTTTATTTATGTCATTACTGAGTATTTCCATACTCATTTATTATATCGTGCCCAGGCGTTTTCAATGGATCGCGTTACTGGTATACAGCATTGTGTTTTTTGTGTTATCGTCAACGCCATACACCAGCATTTATTTGCTTGTCAGCATTCTGTCAACACATTTCTGCGCGCACGGGATCTATAGATGTGCGGATCAGCGCCGAAAGTCAAAGCGATATCTGATCGCAGGGATCCTGGTTAATGCGGGTATGCTGGCAGCACTGAAATACAGCAATTTTGCCGTCAACAATATCAATGTGATCCTGTACAGGTTTGGGATAACACAGCCAATCCCAAATGTCTCCCTGCTCGCGCCGCTGGGGATCAGTTTCTATACACTGCAGGTGATCGCTTATCTCGTTGACGTGTATGGAGGAATAACAGCGCCTGACAAAAGTGTTTTTAAGACAGCACTGTTTGTCGGCTTTTATCCGCAGCTCACATCAGGACCGATTGCCAAGCATGAGGAAATGAGCAGACAGTTGTTTGAGGGACATTGTTTTGATGCGGACAACCTGCTTTACGGTATGCAGCGTATTTTGTGGGGCGTGTTCAAAAAAATTGTCATATCGGCAAGACTGGGGATCATAGTGGACACCATTTACGAAGATGTTGTTTTGTACAATGGATTGTACATATGGATAGCGGCAGCGTTTTTTCTGTTGCAGCTATACACGGATTTTTCCGGATGCATGGATATTGTGATCGGCGCTTCCGAGTGTTATGGGATCATTTTGCCCGAAAATTTCAGGAGACCGTTTTTCTCAAGATCAGTCCAGGAATTTTTTCAGAGATGGCATATAACGTTGGGGGGCTGGCTCAGGGACTACATTATGTATCCTGTGTCCAGGACAGGGCTGTGGAGAAAGATGGCACGAAAAATAAATAAAAAGATCCCTTCCTATCTGGCTATGTTGATCGTATGGCTTTTGTTTGGGTTATGGCATGGGGGACATTGGAAATATGTCATAGGCGAAGGGTTGTTCTGCTATTCGTGCATATTGCTGGGCAAGCTGTATGAACCACTGTTCAAATGGCTTATACAGAAACTGCACATCCAGGTCAACACGATCAGCTGGCGGATATTTCAGTCAGTGCGTGTTTTTGTACTGTTATCCATAGCGAATATGTTTTTCAGGCTCAAGAACATAAAAGAAACGCTGCGGGCATTAAAATACGGGATAACGCACTGGAATCCGTGGATTCTGCTGGATGACTCGCTATATGAACTGGGGTTGAGCGCCAAAAATGTGCGTTTGTTGCTTAGCTGCCTGGTTGTTCTGTTCATCGTTGATCTGTTGGGCGAGAAGTACGACCTGAGAAAAGAGATCGCGAAACAAAATTTAGTGTTCAGATGGATCGTCTGGGGAACGCTCCTTTTTTCGGTTCTGATATTTGGATATTACGGAACGGGATATGATGCGGAATCATTTATTTATGGGAATTTTTAAGAGGGTGATCGTTTCGATGCGTGGTTTGTCAGATAACAAAAGAAAAATGATGAGGTTTGCGGGTTTTATAGTCTGCGTGCTCCTGATCTGTCAGGTGATATTTCCGGTTTTTGAGAGCAATTCAATGCAGCAGGGCGTATCAAACGAATACGATCGTTTTGGAAAGGACACGTTTGATGTGATCCTGGCAGGCTCCTCGACCATCATGTACGGGATCCATCCGCTGCAGTTGTATGATGAGTTTGGTATTTCGTCTTACAGCCTGACCACGGCGGCGCAGAGGATCCCCCTGACATACTATTTGGTGAAGGAAGCGCTGCGTGAACAACATCCACAGCTTGTGGTGATAGATGTTTATTATGCAGGATATGAGCAGACTACGAGTTTCGACGGGCATACGCATCTGGTGACTGATGCGCTGAGTTTTCCTGAGAAGCTGGCGTGCGTCACAGATGTGGTACCACAGCAAAAACAAGCCGACTTTCTCTTTGAGTTCGGTACTTATCATACAAGATGGGAGAACCTCTCCAAAGCTGATTTTTATGGAAATCCCAATAGAAGAGGGACTTATGGCGCCAAGGCATGGTATGGCAGCATACCTTTTGACAGTTTTGGACCGGTGATCGAAACCAGGGCTCCGCTGCCCGAAAATGCCGACAAGTATTTGAGAAAAACGATCGAGATGTGCCAGGAAAACGGCGTAGAGGTGTTGCTGACACTGATGCCGATGGATTATAACAAAGTTGTGGAGAACGGAGGGATCGATCGTGCCGAATGGCAGAAATACTGGAATGGCGTACAGGACATCGCAGACGAATACGGCATAAATTATCTGAATTTCATGCACTGTTATGATGAGCTGCAGTTCGATCCGGCAGACAGCACAGATGGCGGCACCCACTTAAATGCCTACAGCGCTGAGACGATTACCAGATATTTAGGAGAGTATCTGAAAGAGAACTATACATTGGAGGATGTCCGCGAAAATCCTTCCTATGATTTCATGCGCGAAGACTTTGAAAGGTATCAGGAGTATAAAACAGAGCTGGAATTGATGAGCACAAAGGATCTGGGTGATTACCTGGATCTGTTAAAAAACTACAGATCAAGTCGCTACACCATCTTTGTATCGGTAAAAGACATACAAGGTTATGCCCTGACACAGGATATCATCGAGAAGATGATCAACCTTGGGTACGAGGGTGGGGGTATACTGCTCGACAAGCAGTATCATAGTTTTATCGGTATGATCCACGGCGCAAAAGTTGTTGAAATGTATGGCGGCGACGAAGCTTTGTTTTATGACGGCGAGATCAACAGGAGAAAGGTCTTCCTATCAAGCAGAACATTGGAACAGGGCAATCTGTCAGAAATAAAGATCGGCGCGAAGGACTACTCTGTAAATAAAAGAGGACTGAATTTTGTGCTATATGATAACCAGGCAGAGGAAGTGATAGACGCTGTAAGCTTTGATACGCATGTGCCCGAATTTACCTGCAGCAGGTAGGGAACGGTTCAAAATGAAAGGAAACGATCAGATGGACAAAACATCAGTTCACAACGCCAGGAAAATGTTTCATTTGGCGGGTTTTATTGTTTGCATGACACTGTTATATAACGGAATACTTCCGGTCTTCAAAGACAAATCGACAGAAGCCGTATCAAAAGAATACAGAGATTTCGAGAGGGGTACTTTTGACGTTATCTTACTGGGGTCCTCCGTCATGATGAATGATGTCTATCCTTTGCAGTTATACGATGAGTATGGAATTTCCGCTTATAATCTGGGAAGCGGAAATCAAAGACTGCCCATGACATATTATTTGGTCGAGGAAACGTTAAAAGAGCAGGATCCCAAACTGGTCGTGATCGATGTCCTGACATGTTGGGATAACAATGCGATGTGCAGTGACGGAATAACGCACTTCGTTACGGATGCAATGCGGTTTCCGGAAAAAGCGGAATTGATATTCGATATCATACCAAGGGAAAAGCAAATGGATTTCTTTTTTGAGATGGGGACGTATCATACAAGATGGGAGTCCTTATCTCAAAAGGATTTTGAAAAAGCTCCGGCAGGCAGGCTGGGAACTTATGGCGCGAAGGTATGGTATGGGGGGAAACCGATCGAAACGCTGGGGGAAATAACAACACAGAAGGAAGAACTGCCGGAAATCCCTGAAAAGTATTTGCGGGAAACGATCGAGTTATGCCAGGAGAACAACACAGAAGTTTTGCTGACGCTGATGCCGATCAATTACAGCGGCACAGCAGATCGGATCAGATGGCAGGGATATTGGAATAAGATACAGGATATTGCGGACGAATATGACATCAATTATCTGAATTTCATGTATCGCTATGATGAAGTTGGAATTGATATAACCTGCGATCTGGACGACATGGATGGCGGCTTACATCTGAATGCCCATGGCGCAGAAAAACTGACTGCCTATCTGGGCAGATACATAACAGAAAATTATGAACTGGAAGATGTCCGCGAAGATCCTTCCTATGATTTCATGCGTGAGGATCTTGAGACGTTTCAGGGATATAAGACAGAGCTGGCATTGAAAAGTACAACGTCTTTGAGCGATTACCTGGATCTGCTAACAAACTACAGGTCAGACCGCTACACCATTTTCGTATCGGTAAAAGACATACAAGGTTATGCCCTGACACAGGATGTCATCGAGAAGATGATCAACCTTGGGTACGAGGGGAGACTGTCCGAAAACCCCTGAGAGGCGATAACAGGATTTTAAACGTAGGAT
>OFGR01002660.1_pt1 | contig 11573 bp, 10 predicted proteins | sample 1521811 | NCBI WGS metagenome assembly OFGR01 (sample SAMEA3504098, study PRJEB24116) | mouse gut metagenome | biome: mouse gut; feature: mouse-associated habitat; material: faeces | place: Denmark | collected 2011
GAGCCGGTGTTTTTGATGATGACATCGGAAAAGAGCTGCGCCATGATCTCCTGCCCCTCGATCTCCGCGAGACAGTTCCAGCTGTCGGAATTTTCAGGGTTGATCAGGTTGAACACCCGCACGGTGTAGCCGTTCTCTTCAAGATAGAGGCACAGGTCTGCGTAAAGCTCCGACTTTGGATCGGTAATGATGAGGCTCTCCCCGCGTTTCACACACTGGAACACCACGTTCCTTGCATAAGCCAGGCTTTTCATGCTGCCGCTGGCCCCGAATACCGCCACGTTGCGGTTCATCCGCGTCTTCTCCGGCAGGCAGGCCGCTTTCCCGTACAGCTTACCCAAGATGACGCCCCGGTTTCCCGTGATGTCAGGGACCAGCTCCAGCACTTCACGCATCTCAGAGTCCGTCATGAAGCCGGAGGTGCCGTAAGTCCCCTGGTCTGAGTAGGTCAGGTTCCGCTCCCTGTCATAGATGCCTTTCCTGCCAAAGCCCATCCGCATCACCATAAATACCAGCAGCCCGGAGATGCCGATGCACAGGGCGATCCCGTACAGGCTGTAAGGGAATACGGTGAGCGCTTTCAGGCAGGCGCCAGGCGAGCTGTCGGGGAATGCCGGCGAGGTGCCGTTCCCCGGTGTGCCCCCGGATGAAGTCCAGGTCCGGTAGTTGATGATGAACTGGGATACATAGCCGCCTGCATAGGCAAGCGCCATGAGCAGGACGGGCAGGACGAAGAAGAGCGTCATCTGTTTCTTTTTGTTTTCTGTCAGTTTCAGTGCAGGAACCTCCTTTCAAATTTATACAGGTCAATGGTTTCAATGGCGGCTGCATCCCCAAAGTATTGCTGCAGGACCGGTTTCTGGAAGTCGAAGCAGACCAGGTTCCCGGCAAGCCCGTGGAAGGAGAGGGCAGTACGGAACCGGGACAGCCGCAGCATGTCGAAGTCAAAGGCAAGGAGCACCGGCATCCCCTCCGATACGGCATCATGTTCCAGCCCGTAATCGGGGCAGGGAGGCTCAAGGTCGGACAGGAGCAGGCTCCGGAGCGCTTTCTGCAGGGCCGGGGAGCAGAGCAGCCGGAGCGTTGTCTCTCCTGCGGCATCATCCGGGACATAATGGAAATAGTCAAAACTGGAATCCAGGCAGAAATAGCTTTTCTGGAAGCCGCCGGTGCTCTCCATCAGCTTCAGGGCCGTGTCCATGCCGCTGCCGATGAAGAGGAGCCTTATGGGCGTGTCCGGATGGTAGCATGGCTCGATGCTCCCTCTGGAGAGGATCCCCCTGCTGACATGGTGGGAAAGGAATGTCTTTACCCGCAGCTCAGTCTGGTACTCCCACTTGATCGGTGCAGTTCCTGTATGGAACAGGGCATAGATGCAGCCTGGTGCAAAAAGGATTCCCATGATGCGGGAGTTGCCGATCTTCACGGCCTCCGTGCCCAGTTCCTTGACCTCCCTTGAGTGGTAGAAGATGGGCAGGGGCATCCGGACAGATTCCCCGGCCTGCGGTTCCTCCCGGAAGATCAGGGGCTTTTCATCACGGAAAAAGGTGATGCCTGCATTCAGCAGCATGGCATATATGTGGGATGCCTGCTGGAGGCGCAGCCGCCTGGGGTAGCCGCTTCTGGGGTGGTTCGTTTCGGTGTTGCCGGACAGGTAGAATGAGAAGCGTTCCGGGTTCTGGGCAAGCAGGAGCTTTTTGCCGCCGCAGGCCAGCCGGTATCCCCGGAGCCGGTCTTTGTAATGTGTCTTGAGGAGGCCCTCATCCTTCAGCTTTGTCACCAGTTTTTCCCCATAGCTGGGGCCGATGCCTAGTCGGGACAGGATATCAGGGCTGCACTCTCCGGACAGGGCGGTCAGGGAGAGCAGGCGGTATGCGGCGGTGGATGTGTCGTTCATGGCTGGCTCCTTTCTTGTAAATGGATGCGGCGTTAGCAGGTGGCACGAGGAGATGGGATTACGCGTTTTTTACCGTACACGCCTGAGACTCCGGTTAAGGAATGGCGGGGGCACGGAAGCAGAAACCCCGTATTTCCGCATGGGAGGCGCAGTTTTTACCGCAGCCGGGAGATTTTCCGTAAAATCCCTTAAAAATCCGATATGCTTTTTTCCCTGTCCTCCCGCTCTTTCAGCCATCCGGGGAAGCGGCTTTTTTCCATGACGGCGAGGATGGTGCAGTCCCTTTCCCCGAATTCCGTGGTGTGGTAGGCGTCGCAGAACAGCCCGCTGTCGTCGGCCATCAGGAAGCCTGCCACGGTATCTAAAAGCTGCTTGCACTCCAGGTTGTCGTAGTCCCGCACCCGCCTGTCGGAGAGGTTCTTATCGAACACATGGGAAAAACAGACCACGCACTGCCTGAAATGCGGAAGGTCATGTCCCTTTGTGTAAGCCTCAAGCGCCGCATGCAGCGGATCGGTCAGGAACGTGGTGTTGACGCGTTTGGTGCGTTTCGGCATCAGGCCAGGCAGGGCGATCTCCACGATGTCCTGTGTGTGTCTTATGGAAATGCCGTGTACCTGGGCGGCCGCTTCCATGAGGACGGGCTTCGGCACAAGGTCTGCGGCATAGATGAGGTTGCGCAGGGAGCAGGCGATCCGTTCCGCGCGCCGGGCGGCATCCAGGCTAAGTTCCTCATAGTTTTTCCCATAGGTGCCGGTGTTGGCTGCCATGGCATTTATGGTGTTTGAAAGCCGGGGGAGGTCATCCCCTATCCGCGCGAGGCGGGATGATAAAGTGTGTCGGTCCATTAAGTATCTGTCACTCCTTGTTTCCTGTAATACTGCACCTTCCCGTCCGGCGTGACCGTACAGAAAGCGGCAGTGCCGGGGATAGCAAGGAGGGGTATCTGCCCGGCATGGTCCACGATGGCTATGCGGCGGGGCGCATCCTCCTTATAAGCGGAAAGGGCATTGTTCATGAGCATCTCTTTTTCTTCCGGTATGTGGATGACGTCATAGGCATCCGACTGGGTGTAGAAAGTCAGCGCCACCGGAAAATCGCTGGCCGTGTGGAAGGTGATGTCTTCCCGGAAATCCAGGAGCACCCAGAAGGCGGCAAGGGTGGACGGGCTGGGGATGCAGTCCTTTGAATACAGGACAAGCCCCCGTTCCGGCAGTAAGGCAAGCCGCCCTGTTTTTTCCAGCCGCCCCAGCAGGCGCAGGAGCTTACCCTCTGTCAGTTCCGGGTAGAGCCGTCCAAGCTGGGGAAGGCTGAGGGCATGGTACATGGAAAGCAGCCGGGTGATCTCCGGTAAATGGTTTTCCTGCTGTTGGTTTTTCTGCTGCATGGTACAGCCTCCTTTGTTCCTGCGGCATATAAGACTGCCGCAGGGAATGGTATTTATTATAATAGGAAGTAACTCTGCGTACAGATTACATAAACTTTACATACAGTGCTGGTCTGGAACTGGAAGATACACTGTATATGCGTAAACTTTACTTAAAGCATACTTACAGGTGCTTCCATCAGGGGAAGATCCCCCGGTTATGCGTAAACCGTATGTAAAGTGTAAGTATCAGACTGCTTCAGCCATCTGCCTGCGCTGCCTTTCCTTTTCCAGCAGCTTTTTCAGTTCATTACGGTCCGTGGTGATCAGTTCCTTCTCCAGTTCCGATGCCTTGAATTCCACGGTGACGTTATTGTTGTTGGTGGAGATCAGGCCGTTGCCCCTCTCAAAATGGGTGACCGCCATTGTCTCCGCTTCGGACAGGTGCAGGATGGACTGCACGCGCATGGCCTCTTCGTCCTCCAGGTTTAAGACGATCTTGGTCTTGGAGTTGTTGATGATGCCCTTGCCGTATTTGCCGTCCTCCAGCGCAAAGAAGTCGTTCAAGTCCTGGGTGGCGCAGATGGCGGAGCCGCCGTACCCGCGGATGATCTTGAAGATCTCCAGCACGAACTCTGCCGCAAGGCGGTTGGATGCCGCGCCGATTAACTGCCATGTCTCGTCAATGAAGATGGCTTTTTCCACGGTTCGGTCTTCTTTTGCTTTATCCCACACATAGTCCAGTGCCACGAACATGCCCACCGTCAATAAGTCGCCGGTCAGCTCTGAAATGTCCAGCACAGTGTATTTGTTGTCAAGGTTCACGTTGGTCTGCTGGTTGAAGGTGGAGGCGGAGCCATGCACCAGCCGGTTCATGATATTGGCAAGGCGTTTGGTATCCGCATTCTTCTTTAGGATGTTGAAAACGTCCTCCAGCACCGGCATTTCCCGGTAGTGTTCCGGGTCTTCCGGGTCAGGCAGGCTTTCGTTGTTGTGGGTGATGCCTTTCTGGTTATAGGTCTGTATCAGCGCCTCGTCCAGAAGCTGCCGTTCCTCATGTGTCATGTCCGGGATCAGCAGGGAAAAGAAGATGTGGAGCCGCTGTATCTTTGCTGCAAGCTCCGATTTTTCCGTCTGCGGGCCGTCCAGAATGTCACTGGCGGAGGAATCCACCTTCCGGATCTCCATGATGTTGATGCAGTTTCTGGAGGCAGGGGAAATCTGGATGAACTCCCCGCCGATGTTGCTGCAGGCCCGGTGGAACTCATGCCCTTTCAGGGGGGCGATGATGAACACCTGTATGTTCCTGCGGCGCATCCTGAGCGCCATGAGCTGCATGGTGAAGGTCTTGCCCGCGCCGGAGGTTCCCAGGATCGCCATGTTCGCGTTCTTGTAGACGCGGGAATTAAAGATATCCACGATAATGAGGGAGTTGTTGTGCTTGTTTACCCCTAAAAGGATGCCGTTGTCGTCACACATCTCAAAGGAGGTAAAGGGATAACAGCCTGCCACGCTGCCTGTCAGGATGTTGCGCTTGGAGCGCTCAAACAGCTTTTTCTCCAGCGATACCAGAGGCAGGGCGGAGAGCAGCGCCTGTTCCTCCCTGAAGTGGCAGGAGACCGCCTCCATGTCATGTGAGAGCATCAGCTTTTTCATCTCATTGGTGCGCCACTCCAGCTCCTCAAGGCTGTCCGCCGTGATGGTGATGAGGATGTTCATGTAATAGAAGTCCTCGTTGTTTGCAAGCCCTTCCTTCAGGAAATAGCCGGAGCGGATGGCGCTGTCCAGGTCATCGAAGTCCGAGTTGGTGTCGGAGGTGTCCTTGATCTTGGAGCGGTTGATCCTTAGCTGCTGTCCGAGTTTCTGCTGGATGCGGTCTTTGGGCTGGCGGTCAAAGAAAATATCCACATCAATCCCCTCGCCTGCATTGACAAGGAGGGAGATCCACCCGGCGCACACCTGGGGGCGGTAGCCCCCGGAGGGCACTAAGAGGTAGGTGTGGTAGGTGCCGTCCATGATGACATAGCTGCCGTGGGTGTAGTCGATGGTCTCAGGCGCGATAAATTCCATGGCGGGTATCCTGCCGATCTCATCCCGCCTGCCCGCATTGATGTACTGTCCGATGACTTCATTGACGCGCACGCTCAAAGGCTTTGCCACGCTGGTCTTACGGTTTAAGATGCTGTAAAATACCTCCGCCGCCATCTCATCCTCATTGTCGGGGACGAGAAGTTCATTCCCGCATTGCTGCAGGTAGGTCTTGGCCGTCCGCACCGCAGTCGTTAAGGCGGAAATGGCGTCGCTTTCCTCATTCCCACGGTTGGCGGCAAAGAGTTCGTACTCAAATATGATGAAAAAGCGCCTTGTGATGGCTTCCCTTGAGCCGATGCGCCGGATCAGGTTTTCGTAATCGTGCTGCAGCGCAAGGCACCGCTCATCCGTTTCCATGCGAATTTCTTCCCGCAGGGTTTCCAGATGCTTATTGATGTCGGCGCGTCTGGTAAGGACCTTGAACTGCAGCTTTACGGGGCTTATCTTTAAGTAGCTGATAAAGGAATAGATGATGCCCCGCTGTTCCCTTGCGCTCCGCAGCAGGAAGTTGATGGGGATGACCTCTATGATCTTCACATAGCGGCGGTCTTTGGTGTAGATGATGCCGTTTTCAATCTTCCGGATGGGGAGGTAGGAGGCGGAGGGGTTTACCAGCTCCGGTTCCGGCTCCTCCCGCATACGCTCCCTGATCTGGGAGACGCCCCGTTTTTTGCCTTGGTGTTTGCCTGCCGCCTCGTCCGCCGCCTGCTTTGCCTGCCTGCGCTCCTTAAACTGCCCGAACTCCTCGGCATAGTCCTCTTTTTTGGGTTTTACTTTCTTTTCCGGCCTGGGTTTCTTTGCTTTCTTAGGTTTCCCGGAAGTTTTCTCCCTTTTCGGTGTTTCCCCTGTTTCCTCCTGAAGCCCCACAATGCGGCGGTTTTTCAGGTAGACAAAAAAGTTGATGACAAAGGAGCTGAGGCTTTCCCCGTTAATGCCGATGACGGCGAACAGGGCTGCCGGGAGCACGGTCAGGCAGGCGACAATGATCCTTGTCGTCAGCGTCGCCGGGATGTGGAATACCGGAAAGCCGATCAGCAGGGAGAGAACCAGCGCCTCCGCTGCGTTCCGGAGTTTGATGGTCCCGCCAAACACCGTTCCGGTATCAATGAAATTCGGCGGGATGATGTATATGTCGTTTTCTTCGTGTCGCATGGACATTCTGCGATGCACCTCCTATATTCTTGGTTATGGCGGATGGGCATATGGATGCCCGTTTCCGCCGATACGCATTTTGTTTGTTTATTCTGTATACGGCCTGCCGCACAGGACAATGCTGCGTATACTGTAGATGGGGCGGTAGACCACCTTTTTCTTGGAAGAGGAGGCGTCCACCACATAGCCGTTTCCCGCATAGATCGCCACATGGCTGACATTCAGGTAACGGTTGTTGACTTCAAAGGAATAGAAGACCAGGTCTCCGGGGGCAAGGCTGTCATAGGATACGGCAAGGTTGTTCTCCGTAATGTACCTTGCCTGTGCCGCCGCCGTGTTGGAACCGCCATGCTGCAGGATGACGCCAAGCTGGCTGTATACCCAGTAGGTAAAGGAACTGCAGTCGAAATAGCCTTCCTGGTTCCGCTTCTCCTGGCTGTAAGGCGTGCCCAGCTTTGTCAGGGCGAGGTCAACGGCTTTGTTCCCGGTCTCCCCCGGTATCAGGTCAGGGTTGGTTTCCACCAGATAAACCGTGTCAAATAAAAACAGGTGCAGGTTGGCGGCATATTCCTCTGCCGTCTGCATCTGTTCATCGGTGAGAAGGAAGACATTTTCGGCATAGTAGCTGTCGCCTGCGTATTCCACCGTGTATTCATAATGGTGCATGGTGCGGGTTTCCCCGGTTTCCTCATCTGTTTTCTCATAGTCCGTGACCTTCACGGTGTAGGAAAAGATGCCGTCCGTGTTGTCGTGGAGCAGCCGCTCCAGTTTCGCAAGGCTGATCTCACGGTAGTCCTCCTGCGAGGCGCAGAACTGGGAAATGACCAGCGCGCTTTCGTAGATGATGCGGTCTGAAAAATCATCCGTAATGCTGTATTCGCAGTCAGGGCCGAGGGAACCTGCCTCCCGTTCTATTTTTTCCAGCAGGGCATCGTGCTTCTCCCGCAGGATGGCTTCAATGGAGGCTTCCGTCTCCGCAATGTTCTCCATGATGAGGGCATTGTCATTCAGTACGTCACCGGCGGCATCATCCAGCCCGGAGTTCCCAAAGATCAGGGAGGGAAGCATCAGGATGAACAGGACGGGGATCAGTAACAGTGCGCTGATGGCTGCCAGTACCTTCCCGGCTGCTTTCCTGTTTTCCCACAGACCTGCGGCAAGCATCCCGTAAGGGCCTGCGGCAGCGCCTTTGGCAGCCCCGGCAATGGCTTTCCCTGCTTTCAGTGCGCCTTTTGCGGTGCCGGCGGCGGAGGCTGTCCGGGATAAGGCGGACTGCTCCTTATTTTTATTCTGTTCTGGCATTTATACGCGGTCCTTTCTTTTGGGCATGTTGGGGAGCTTCTGTACGATGTTCTCATGGTAGGCAATCTTGCCCTCCCCTATCATGTAGGGTGTCCGGTCCACGGTATCCACCGCATACTGTTTGTACCATGTGGCATTGTCAGCCGTGGTGACAGTTTCATAGTGTCCTTCCGGTGTCATGTACTGCTCGGTGTTATACATACCAAAGGCGGCGCCGTTGGGGTATTCCACTGAGGTTTCCGTCCCCATGATGCGTCCGCCGCCGATCTCCACATCCGAATAGCTCGGTGCGTCCGGGATACCAGTCTGTCCCATGTAAGAGGTCAGCGCCTGTGCTGCCTGGGTGCCGGTCATGGAACCGGTATAGCTGATGTTTCCCTTTGCCACAGCCCCGGTGACGCCGTTGGCAAAATCGCCGCCTTTTTTCACCGAGGATTCAAATGCCCTGCGGCTGATGGGGTTGCTGGAATGCCCGGTCATGGTGTGCATGGCGCTCTGGGTAAACTGTCTGCCGACAGCCCCGGCTAACCCGCCGGAGAGGAAGGAGGACTGGTTTACGCTGCTTGAACTTCCGCCCATACGGAAAGAGCCGCCCCGGAAACTGGAGCCTCCGCCTATGTTCTTTGCGGTGGTAAGCCCCCTTGCGGCAACCATCAGCTCCGCCATCATGTTGCCGCCGGTATGCCCCACGTTGATACCGAGGCTGGATAAAAAGCTGTCAATCTTCTGGCTGATCTTCAGAAAGGCGATGGCGCATAAAAACCAGATGAGCAGGTTCCCGGAAGCGGTTTCCTTCCCTACAGCCTCCACGTCTGCCTCAGAAACGGCGAGGACGGTCATGGAGCGGGAGAGGAGCAGCATGGATGCTGCAGTACAGACAAAAAATTTATTTTTCCAGTTTTTCATTGATACCTCCTAAAGTGACAGCGGGTTGGAAAGGAAAGTGCCCACCATGGATGTGAACAGCCGCAGGCACCACGCATTCATGACCAGTAAAAAGAGCTGGCCCCCGAACATCCGGCACCAGGATTTGAAAATGTTGGATGTGGACTGGGAGGAGCCGGTGGCAAAGGCCATAGGCGCTGTGTAGATGATCACGCCCAGCAGGATGTACCTTTCCGCTGCTTCAAACAGCAGCTTGATGTAATTCCAGGCAAGGATCAGTATCAGGATGAGTGCGATCAGTGCCACAGAGCCATTGGCGCAGACGCCGAGGATCGTCAGCAGGACGGAATTGAAATCCGCAAAGTTTAAGGGCGGCAGGTCCGAGGACAGGATCCAGGAGTAGGGCGTGCCTCCGATGGCGAGCACCATATCCGTGATCTGGTCACAGTAATAGATCAGGCCGATGAAAAGCACGGAACGGATGCTCAGCTTGATGGGATCTTCTGCTTCCACACCGGCGATGACACCGAAATTTTTGAAGAGCTGCCATACCCAGTTTAGGAGGACAAGCCCGATGGCGGTGGCCACAAAGATATGGTACATGGTCTCTGCTGTGGGGAAATACCGCAGGAAGGTGCCCATGTCACATCCCAGGGCGCCCAGCACGGAGACAGAGATCAGGTCAAGCCCGTTCATCACCTGCTCAGCGATCCATTCCACAATGCCGTCAAGAATTCCCATGGTTCATCCCTCCTTCCGGTCATCCGTTCCACTTGCCGTCTGCAAAGAACGGGCTGACATAGGCGAGGATGAAGCCAAGCCCGTTTAAGATAACCCAGGAGATGGCGATGCGCTTGAGCCATGCGCGGGATTCATCCACGGTCTTCCCGGATTTGGAAAAATTCATCAGGAGCAGGGCGACGGATGCGGTCACGATGGCGGCAATGGTGGAGATACCCACGATTTTCCCGTAGACATCTTTCATAATGGTATCCGCTTTGGTCCACATATCCGTGGCATAGGCATGGTTTGTGCACAGGGCGAAGAAATAGAGGAAAGCGGCGGCTCCCGTCAGGAGCTTCTGGCGGGGGAAGCGGAATTTCTTTCCGGACCCCGGTTTTGCGGTGGGCTTACGATTTTCTTTGTTTTTCAATGATTTACCTCCTGTAAGTTGGATTGAAAAAGCCGGTAGCCCCTTTGAAAGGCTCCCGGCTCCTGCCATGCAGTGCTGCATAGGTGAAAAGGTTTTGGGTAAAAAAGAACACCTGCAGTTGACAGATGTTTCCCTGGGTGAGATGGATACTCGTTTTGGGATACAGCTTTAAGCATGACCATTATAGTATGGGGGAATTTCCCTGTAAATTGCAATGCCGCGCCAGATTAGGAAATATTTATGTCAAAATAGTGGAAATAATTGGTAGATAATTGTAGTATACCAGTTATAATAGAATTATCTACCATATATGGTAGTTGAGTCAATAATAATTCATAATTATAGATTGTGAAATAAAGCAGTTATTGGGGAGGAAATCTTATGGCAGACGAAATAAAAAACATTTTTGTATCACATCATCATAATGATGCTGATAAAATTGAGGCCTTTAAAAACCTTATTGGTAGACATGGAATAGATATGAGAGATAGTTCCATTTATGAAAAAAAGTTGAAGAATAATGCTCATAATGAACAATATATAAAACAAGAACTTATAAAGCCACAAATGAAATGGGCAGGAACTGTAGCAGTGCTTATTGGAAAAGATACAGCTAAGAGTGATTATGTGAATTGGGAAATAAAAACTGCGGCAGAAATGGGGAAAAGGATTATTGGGGTATTTTTGCAAGGTGCTAAGGAAGAGGATATTCCGTCAGAATTATATGAACATGGACATAATTTGGTTGGATGGAATGGAGAGAAAATTGTAAGAGCGATTAATGGAGAGGATATGGATTGGGAAAAACCAGACGGAACCCCTAGAGATAATAATCCTATGAATTTGCCACGCTCCGTATGTTAGGAGAGAACTATGAAGTTTTACTCATATGTAATCCCAAGAGATTTTGGGTTTGCACCAAATCCGTATTTTGGATATTGTACATTGGCTACGTGTAAGCCGCGGATTCGAAATAACGCTCAAGTAGGTGACTGGATTGGAGCGTATGGTTCGGCTCGTATGGTAATTCGCGGAAAGCTGGTAGTGTTAATGAAAGTAGAGGAAATTTTAACATTTGATGAGTATTGGGAAGATAATAGATTTAAAAATAAGCATCCTGTATTTAATAAAGGTATGATGCATATGTATGGTGATAATATATATCACCATTTACAAAACGAATGGGTACAAGATCCATCCCACCATAGTAATATAGATGGGAGCATAAACTATAAAAATTTGAATCGAGATACAAAGGCAGATAAAGTGTTAGTTGCAACAGAATATTATTATTTTGGTAACAATGCAATTAAAATACCAGAAGAGTATAATGCATTGATATGGAATGGACGTAATCACAAAGTATGTCATGATGAAATTTTAATTTTGAGTTTTATTGATTATATTCGATGTAATTATGATATAGGGATATCTGGAACCCCTTATAGTAGAAAAGCAGGGGCATTTGTTCATTATGGAGGAGAAGAATGAAGGTAGTTTTTTGTGAACCGAAGCTGACAATGAAAAAAATTGATAATGCTAAGGCTTTTTTTGAGTCATGTCGTGAGATTTTGGATACATATGTAACAGATAAGGCATACATATCATCTGTTTTTCAAGTGGATCAATTGTTGGCAGGTAGCGCTGATCCAAATGATATTTTTGTTTTTTTTAATGCTGAAGACGGAAAATATGATCAAAAATTTCTTAAGCTTATAAAAAAATAT
>OFGR01002663.1_pt1 | contig 11566 bp, 10 predicted proteins | sample 1521811 | NCBI WGS metagenome assembly OFGR01 (sample SAMEA3504098, study PRJEB24116) | mouse gut metagenome | biome: mouse gut; feature: mouse-associated habitat; material: faeces | place: Denmark | collected 2011
GCATCCACACCCTGGGCATACCAGCCAGCACGCATGACATAACTCTCGCTGGTGCTGGTATCATTCGCTATCTGAGCGCGGGTTTTGTGGGAGGAAGGCAACGGTTCATTTTGAACCGTTGCTACCCGCTCACCGCCATGCGCCATCTTCTCTGCCTCGTACCGCTGCCCGATCAGGTATTTCTTCTGCTGGGGCGTCAGGTTCCGCCTGCCAAGCTGGTTTTTGCATATCCACGAAAGGGCTTCAAATCGGTTGGCGAAAGACATACTGTGGACTGCGTAGGTCAGCTCCGGGTGCTTCTGGATGATCTCATAGCGGTTGTGTCCGTCCAGGATCGTGTTGTTCCAGACGATGAGGGGCGAAAAGACCGCTCCATCCGATAGGATGTTTTCCTCCAGCAGGGAGAACTCGTCCTCCGTCAGCGGCGGTATCTTGTCCCGGAACTCCGGGTCGATGATGAGCTTGTCCATCAGGGCGCCTCCAGTTCCGTGGGGAGGAAGGCGTCCTCGTCCAGATGGAGGCTGACCCGCAGGGCGGCGTCGATCTGCTCCATCTGCTCCTCGGTGAGCTTCCCCACATAGCTCCGCACCCGCCTCTTGTCGATGGTGCGGATGACCTCCAGCATGAACAGGGACGGCGCCAGCCCCTCCGCATCGTCCAGCACCACATGGGTCGGCTGGGAGGGCTTTTTGAAGGTCCTGCGGGTCGCCGCCGTGACGATCAGCGTGGGGGAATAGAAGTTGCCCACATCGTTCTGGAGTACCAGCACCGGGCGAGTCCCGCCCTGCTCATGGCCGTAGACCGGGTCTAAGTCGGCGTAGTAGACCTCGCCGCGGTGGAAATCGTGAAATTTGTGTTCCATATATAGATGCTACCTCCTTTTTCTGATATGTAAAAGGGCGGCAGACATGGTATAATACCACTGCACACCGCCCTTTGAAGTTTCATAAAGCGTGTTTTTGACCCCTATTTGTCCCCGACACCCCGGAATCACGGGAATCATCAGGCTCGTCAGCTTGCGAAGCTGCTCTCATAGGCGTCTAACCTCCCCACCTTCTTTGTGGCCGGGCCGCGAGTTACGGAAGTATCATTATCGCTGTCTGTTGTCATCGCCGAACCAAGAGCAACTTGGCATTTTCAGTCGGATAGATCGCTCCCCCCGGAACCGGGGATCATGGCGCTCCGCTGTGCAGGCTATCCCAGACAGTAACGTAGTCTTGTCTCCAAGACTTCCTGATGACTGCGTATTCAGTTTTCAAGGAACCCTGAGAAAGCCTGTCCGGCTTCTTTCTCAAGAACTCGGAAAATCGCCCTCTCAGGGGGTAGGCATTGGGAAAGCCTAATCCGCAACCCGATTTCAAAAATTTTTCAAATATTTTTTCAACCGAGTGATTTTTTTGCTGATAGCTTGATGGGACACGGCCTTGAGGCGAGCAATCTCCACCACTGTGTATCCATCAAAGACAAATAGCGTTAATATTTCCTTGTCCTCATCGCTGAGTTTTTGGAGAAGGCTGACCAACTGTTCGTTTTCAATCTCATCCAGCCAGCTCATACGGCGGGACGGATCGGTTTCAGCGGCTTTTGTAGACAAGCGGTCATGAAACTTGTCCATCAACGGCGAATTGTCATCCCCCGCAGAATCGCCATCGTCCTCATACCGCTGCCCCGGTATCGGCTGAGTATGGTTCCGATAAGTACGCTCCTTCTTGAAAGTCTCCCAATCAAATTCATACATTGACAAAATGGCAGTTTCGTCCATGCCAGCCTCTATGTACTCTCTGTGAAGCTTTTCCCAGACCCGGTCAAACTTCCTTTTCTCAAACCCATAGTTGAATCCCATAAATTTACCTCCATTCGATTTGCGGAATGGAGGTAAAACCTTGAGTACAGCTAAAAATGGCAGCACAAAGTTAGAGTGCAGTCCTCGGAAGTGTTAATCTCCATCCCGGATTGCAGCTGCCCTGCTCATTGGAAAGCTGTTTCAATATTCAGTTGTCCATCAAGTGATATGAGCCATTGATGATCAGTCAATGTATCAGGAGATGGGTTCCATAACCTGTAAACGCAAAATTTGAATTACTGATAAAAATTTTGTTTTGCGTTCGCGAAAGTATATAGCTTTTTGCGTTTGGCTGTGGTATAATATGGCATGAGGTGGATTGACCATCATCTGTAAGGTGCGATCCAAGGTCTCATTGCGCTTTCTATTATAGAAAACGGGACTCTCAAAACTCATAGGTTTGCCTATATCTGCCTACATAACTGCCTACATCAGAAAGGAGGGTATTTGCTTGAAGTTTTGTGACTTTGTTCAGCTCATGCACCAAAACTATGAAGTGAAAACAAACGCAGGCGAATTTGTTGCTGTTTTGATAGATGCTATCCTTGATGATGCGGCATTGGAAAAAGACTCATCGAACCCGATTTATGAACTGGGAAAATCGACTAAGGAGGCTTATTATAGCGGGAGACTACCTATTTCACAGAAAAAAGCTGCCGCAATCACTCCGAGAATAGATGAGGCAAAATTTGCAGATTTTGTGAGTACCTATTCCTTTGATGCACTGAACCACATGAAGGATAAAATGGCGGAGTTTGGATTTAATGTTGATCCTTCCGAAGTGGGACAGGCTTGCGCAAATATTCTGGCGCAGATCATAAGACGTCGGGCGGAAGGTTTGTCCGATGATGTGACTCTCCTGAACTATCAGCGTATGGAAGCGGGGAAAAAACTAAAAAATATCGCCCCTGCGACAATTGAACGCAGAGGCGATAAGCTACATATATCCGGCGAGGTCATAACGATTCATCAGGCACTTGTCCCTGATGATGTGGGCAAACATGAACTTGATTATATTCGTGCTTTATATGAGGCATATGCGCAGAAGTTAAACAGAGAGACATTTACGGCCGGGGATATACCGTCTCTGCCTAAACGATATGCGCAGAATTACAAAGAACAGCGGATGGCATATTATAGTGCAGTCAGCATTGAACGCTCAGTTCGGGACATCTTTGATGACGGTGAAGATGAATTTGACCGATTGAAGGGGGATGCATGGCATGGGATAAATACAACTTACTGGAAGGATTACGAGGATGGCTATACGAGACTAAACGCTGTCCTTGAAAAAATTACAAGCACTACACTTGACAGTTCTGTACTTAGCCAAATGCGGAATCTCATTGGCAATCTGGAAAAGAAGGGCATCTGCCACATACTGGTAAATGACGGTGTTATTGAGTCGTGGGTGAATATTGATGGGTAACAAATTGTTCAATACACCTTTTGAGTTATCTCTCCATGTGGTACTGCTTCTTGATGTGGTGGATATGGGGCTGACTCTTGATAGAATCGCCGCCTATGATTTTATTGCAATTTATTGTGAAGATTTTGGTTTCGCAAATAAATCTCTGAATGGAGAGAACGGTTTCGCTTTCAGTGAGTTATCCACAAAACGGAATCTAATAAAGAAAGCAATAAAAGACCTTGTGGTTGACGGCCTCGTAACAGCGACAGATGACAATGCTGGTATTCTCTATTTGATTTCAGAAAGTGGACGAAAAATGAGCACAAGCCTTCAGTCGGAGTATGCTATGAAATATAAAGAGTTGATGTGTCTTATTGTGGAAAGATATAGGGATTACAAAGATGTTCAACTGCTCAATGAGATAAGCAGACAAGCAGCAAAATCTTTAAGGAGGTAGCCCAATGGCGGGGTTTTACATAAAAAAAGTTATAGCCAAAAGCATTGCCAAGGGCGATGCCAGCATTACCTTTGGCAAGGGACTGACAATTATCCAGGGACGCTCTGATAGTGGAAAAACCTGTGTGGCAAATTGTATTGACTTTATATTTGGTGGTTCTGTGGATAAGCCCTTTAAGGATACGGCAAAATATGATGGTGTAACCATGATTGTTGCCTCTAATGACAGCGATGAAGAAGTAATTTTCCATAGAACTGTTGGGAAAAATCAGGTTGAGGTTTCCAGCGGAATAGCCGGAATTGAAAGCGGCACATACGATGTCAACTATCGCAAGGGAGCAAAAAACCCTCCGTTAAATGAGGTTTGGCTGAAACTGATCGGTATTCAAAGCGAAGTCATGATCGTTGCAAATGCACGGTTTGAAACGAAACGGCTTACATGGCGCAATCTTCTGCGAGTGCTTTATCTTGACGAGGGCCGTGTAGACGATATCGGTTCTATTGTAGAACCGAAGCATCGCTATATGGAAAACACGCTTTTTCTGTCTGCACTCCTATATCTTATTACCGGCAGGACATTCACAGAAATCGACGCACAGGAGAAAAAGGAAATCAAAAAAGCGCGCCGCAAAGCTGTACGGGAATATGTTAATCGTAAAATTCAAGATGCAGCTGAACGTAAAGAGCAATTGGAAAATAACCTTCACATTTTCGAGGGTGCTGATATTGAAGGACAAATCGCGCAGGCAACGACATTGCTCCAGGAAACACAGAGGAAAATCGATCTTGCACTTGCTGAGAGCCAGAAGATTCTTGCCTCTATTCTTGAGATGGAGGAGAGAGCTGCTGAGTGCGATGTCCTCCTAAATCGCTATAACAGGCTTGCTGCTCAGTACAAGGCAGACATCCAGCGTCTTTCTTTGATTGTAGAGGGTGAAGAGGCATATCGGGAAGTACCACAATCCACTAAATGTCCGTATTGTGAAGGAACAATCACCCCTCGCAAAAGAATATCCTATATCGTTTCGTCCAAGGTTGAGATGGAGCGGACTATGGCACAGCTTTCTGGCCTTGAGGATACTGAAAAGGATGTAGAAGACAGAAAAAGAGAAATCCGCATTGAACTTGAAGACCTAAAACGACAGCGTGATATGCTGGAATCAAAAATCAAAACTGAACTCCGTCCGCAGGAAAGCGAACGACAAAATACGGTTAATGCCTATAAGGCTTATCTGCGTATTGCAAGTGAAATAACTTTGATTGAGACCTATGCTACAGACTTCAGCAATGACCTGTCTGCTCTTGAAAGTGAACAGGAAAGTGATAAGCCTCTTGAATACCATCCCAAGGATTATTTTGGCAACGACTTCGCTACCACTTTGTCTGAGTATGCCAACAGCATTCTCAAAGAATGTTGTTATTCTGGCTTGCTGCAGGCGCATTTCAATCTCACCACTTTTGACATCGAGGTCAATGGTGAAGATAAAGGCACAAGTCATGGCAAAGGCTATCGTTCGTATCTGAATACTGTAATGATTATGATGCTGCGGAAATATCTGGCAAAGAATGCTAAGTTTGATCCGCACATCTTTATCATTGACACACCGCTTCATGGTTTTGATGATGGCGTAGATGACAGGATGCCGGACAGCATGAGAGCCGGACTTTACCGCTACTTCATGAATCACCAAGACGAAGGACAACTTATTATCATAGAAAACTTAGACCACATTCCTCACCTTGATTATGAGAATCATGGCGCAGTTGTTGAGACCTTTGAGAAGGTTGAGGCTCCGGGCAAGCGATATGGATTCTTAAATGATGTAAGGTAACAACAATAGCGGAGGTACTGCAAATGCGATTTAGTTACAATAAACTTTTCAAACTTCTTATTGACAGGGGAATCAATAAAAAGACTCTACGGGAGATGAGCGGCATCAGTGCTACTTCCGTTGCAAAACTTGGGCATGGGGGAAATGTCAACACAGAAGTTTTATTGAAGATATGTGATGCTTTGAACTGCGATATTGGCGACATTATGGAGTTTGTAAAGGTTGATGTTCCAGAAGTAGAACAAAAAAAGCCCATTTCCAACACAAACGCCCAATAGCAACCGAAATTGGATGGCACAACAATCAGAAAGGGACAGATTGTGATGAAAATATTTGACAATATCACAGATATCGTCCGGGATGACTTGAAAGAAACGATACAGCGTGGCAGCAAAGTTTCCATAGCGGCCGCTTGCTTTTCCATGTATGCATACAAAGAGTTGAAACATCAGCTGGAACAGGTAGAAGAATTCCGTTTTATCTTTACTTCCCCGACCTTCGTTCAAGAGCGGGCCGAAAAGCAAAGACGGGAGTTCTACATTCCAAGACTTAGCAGAGAAACCAGCCTATATGGTACAGAATTTGAAATCAAGCTGCGCAATGAAATGACCCAACGGGCTGTTGCCAGAGAGTGTGCTGACTGGATCAGGCGTAAAGCTATTTTCAAATCCAATGTCACTAGGGAAAACATGGGCGGATTTATGACAGTTGATTCTCCTGTGGAGCAGACCGCCTATATGCCGTTGAACGGCTTTACAACAGTGGATATCGGCTGTGAACGCGGCAATAACAGCTACAACATGGTCAACCGGATGGAAGCACCGTTCTCCACCCAGTATATGCAGCTGTTTGAAACGCTTTGGAGTGATCGCGAGAAGATGCAGGATGTGACCGAAATGATCATCTCCAACATCAGTACAGCCTATAACGAGAATTCGCCGGAGTTTATCTATTTCATGACCCTATACCATGTTTTCAGCGAATTTCTGAACGATATTTCCGAGGATGTCCTGCCCAATGAGGCAACCGGCTTCAAGCAGAGCAAAATCTGGAGTATGCTTTATGATTTCCAGCGGGACGCTGTTCTCGCCATTATCAATAAACTGGAGCAATACAACGGCTGTATCTTGGCTGACAGCGTGGGGCTGGGCAAAACCTTTACCGCTCTTGCCGTTATCAAATATTATGAGAACAGGAACAAGTCTGTACTTGTCCTCTGCCCTAAAAAGCTGGCGGAGAACTGGAACACCTATAAGGACAACTATGTTAATAATCCTATCGCCACTGATCGCTTGAATTATGACGTACTGTTTCACACAGACCTGTCCCGCAGTGGCGGTACATCCAACGGGCTTGATCTTGACCGGCTGAACTGGGGGAATTATGACCTTGTTGTTATTGACGAGTCCCACAATTTCCGTAACGGCGCTGGAACCCATGCCAACACACAGGAGAACCGTTACATAAAGTTGATGGACAAGGTGATCCGCGCAGGCGTTCGGACTAAAGTGCTGATGCTATCTGCCACCCCGGTCAACAACCGCTTTACCGACCTGAAAAATCAGCTTGCCATTGCGTATGAGGGCAATTCGCAATTCATCAACGAAAAGCTGGATACAAAGAAACCTATTGACGAGATTTTTCGGCAGGCCCAGAAAGCATTCAACATATGGAGTAAACTCGACCCGGAGGTACGCACTACAGATGCGTTGCTCCGCACCCTGGATTTTGACTTCTTTGAGCTTTTGGACAGCGTAACGATTGCCCGCTCCCGGCGGCATATCGAAAAATACTATGACACGGCAGCGATTGGTCAATTCCCGCAGCGGCTGAAGCCAATTTCGCTTCGTCCCAGTATGACCGACCTGTCCAGCGCCATCAACTACAACCAGATATTTGAACTGCTGACTCAGTTAAGCCTTTGTATCTACACGCCCTCAAACTACATTTTTCCAAGCAAGATTGCCAAGTACATCGACTTGACCCACAACAAAGGTAACAACCTCACCCAGCAGGGGCGCGAGCAGGGCATCCGACGGCTGATGAGCATCAACCTCTTAAAACGGCTGGAAAGTTCCGTGTACTCTTTTAACTTGACGCTCACTCGGATTCTGGATTTGATTATCGGCACCATCAAAGCCATTGACGAATTTGAGAAATATGGCCGAGCCGACCTGGATATGATTGAGGCTTCCGAGGATGACTTTGATATGGATGACGGCAGCACTGATTATTTCACTGTTGGCAAAAAGGTGAAGATCGATCTGGCCGATATGGACTACAAAACTTGGCGTACAGAGTTGCAACAGGATGCAGAAAATCTGGAACTACTGACCTTGATGGTAGCCGACATCACGCCGGAACACGATTTGAAACTCCAAAATCTCTTGAAGCTGCTGGACGAGAAAATGCACAGTCCCATCAACGAAGGCAATAAAAAGGTGCTGATTTTCTCGGCGTTTTCCGATACGGCGGAGTATTTGTATGACCAAGTAGCAGACTATGTCAAAACAAAATACGGTCTGGATACCGCTGTCATTACCGGGTCTATTGACGGAAAAACGACCATTAAGAGGCTGAAAACTACCCTGAACAATGTGCTGACCTGCTTCTCTCCCATTTCTAAGGGGCGGGATGTGCTGATGCCGGGCAGTACAAAGGAGATTGATATTCTTATTGCCACTGACTGCATTTCCGAGGGTCAGAATTTGCAGGACTGCGACTATCTGGTCAATTACGACATTCACTGGAACCCTGTGCGTATTATCCAGCGTTTTGGGCGTATCGACCGTATCGGCAGCCAAAATAAGGTAATCCAGCTGGTGAATTTCTGGCCGGATATGACGCTGGACGAGTACATCAACCTGAAATCCCGCGTGGAGACCCGGATGAAGATCTCCGTTATGACTTCCACCGGTGACGATGACCTGATTAACCCTGAAGAAAAGGGCGATTTGGAATACCGCAAACAGCAGTTGAAGCGGCTCCAGGAGGAAGTGGTGGATATGGAGGATATGTCCACCGGCATCTCCATCATGGACCTGGGACTGAACGAGTTCCGGCTTGATCTGCTGGACTACATCAAAACGCATGGCGATATGGCAAAAAAGCCAAAGGGTCTTCATGCGGTCGTTCCCGTAACAGAAGAAAACCCGGAAGGCGTGATTTTTGTCCTGCGCAACATCAACAATAGCGTCAATATTGACAACCAGAACCGCATCCATCCCTTTTACATGGTCTATATCAGCGTAGACGGCGAGGTGGTCTGTGACTATCTGAACCCTAAAAAGCTGCTGGATACCATTCGTCTGCTCTGCCGTGGGAAATCGGAGCCAATCATGCCGCTGTGTGCAAAATTCAACGAAGAAACGGATGACGGCAGAAACATGAAAGAAGTATCGCAGCTTCTTTCCGACGCAATCAACTCCATCATTGATGTGAAAGAGGAAAGCGACATCGACAGCCTGTTTTCCGCAGGCGGTACGTCCGCTTTGATGAACGCGGTATCCGGGTTGGATGATTTTGAGTTGATCTGTTTCCTGGTCGTCAAATAAGGAGGTGCGTCCTATGCTTGGATTGCCCAAAAGCACCGAATTCAGCCGGCGCATTCCAAAGCAGAAGTTTTACGAAAATCTCACAGTTTCACCAGCCTTAAAGCGTGTCTTTGTAGAACAGATCAAGGTTATTTGGTGGCGCAATAAGATTGCTGTCGCTACAATGAATCTTGCCGCTGGGGAAGCGGTGACGGAGATCGAAGTCTTTGAGATTTGCCTGTCTGCGCCGCAGTTAGACGAGGCCGTCCTGCGGCAGATCGACAAGGAGATACCCTACCACATCCTGTTTTTGCTGGAGTATGAGGGCAACTATCAGGCGTGGACAGCTTATAAAGAAGCTGCGGGCAGCGGGACAAATGCGTTCAAGGTAGGAACCTACTACCATACCGACTGGATGGAGGAGCCCTCCCTGCCGCTAAAGCTGGACGGGCTGAATACCGATAGGGTATATGAGAACTTCGTCCGGCAAATCGCCGGGGAGGCCCTTTCCGGGTCAGGTGAAACGCTGAAAGAATCCGTGGAGCGGGACGAACACAGGAAAGAACTGCAAAAGCAAATTGCGGCCCTGCAAGTGAAGGTGCGCAGGGAAAAACAGTTGAACAAGCAGGTGCAGTTGAATGCGGAATTGAAAAGATTGAAAAAAGAGTTGGAGGAATTGTAATGGACATTTCAGACTACATAAATATATCCGCCATCATTTTGGCCCCCGTCATATCTGTAATTATCGGACAGAAATTACAAGATAGAGCCAAAAAACGTCAAGATAAAATGGAAATTTTCAAGGCACTAATGACCAGTCGGGTATATGGATGGACTAATGCGAGTGTATATGCCTTGAATATTATTGATATTGTGTTTGCCGATGATAAAAAAGTTCGCACACAATGGAAGGCATATTATGATAAACTATGTGTAGGGAATCCATCGGAAGAAGATTTCAAAAAAATTGAAACTGAAAAGTGTAAACTGCTTGAAGCGATAGCTAAATCCCTTGGTTATAAAAACAAAATCACATGGGAAACGATACAAAATCCATATATTCCAAAGGGTCTGTCCACCTCTATGATGCAACAGCAGCAATACCAAGACGGACAGCTGGAAATAATGGAAATGATGAAGTCAATGTTTCCGATGAAATCTGGAGGTAGTAGTGATGGACAAGCTAAAAATGGAAACCCCTGACCTGACCCAAGCCAACATCGAAAAGCTCGCCGCCCTGTTCCCTGCCTGCGTGACCGAGGCCCGTGGCGAGGACGGCAAGCTGAAAAAAGCGGTCAACTTTGAACTGCTGCGGCAGATGCTGTCCGATGTGGTATTGGAGGGCGACGAAGCCTACGAATTTACCTGGGTGGGCAAGAAGGCTGCTATCGTGGAATCCACCCGCCCCATCCGCAAGACCCTGCGCCCCTGCCCGGCGGAGAGCGTGGACTGGGACAGCACCGAAAACCTCTATATTGAGGGCGACAACCTGGAAGTGCTGAAGCTGTTGCAGGAGAGCTATCTGGGCAAGGTGAAGATGATCTACATCGACCCGCCCTACAATACCGGCAACGACTTCATCTACCGGGACGATTTTGCCATGAGCGGCGAGGAATACAGCGAGGAATCCGGTCAGGTAGACGAGGAAACTGGCGACCGCCTGTTCAAGAATACAGACAGCAATGGTCGCTTCCATTCCGATTGGTGCAGTATGATTTATTCCCGGCTGATGCTGGCGAGGAATTTTCTTAGTGAAGATGGCGCTATTTTTATTTCGATTGACGACAATGAGGTGGATAATCTCAAAAAGATTTGTGCGGATATATTTGGGGCAAGTAACTACATTGCTACATTCCCGTGGAGAAAAAGGACGGCAAAATCTGATGTTCCGTTTGGTGTATCTCAAGATTTTGAATGGGTTATCTGCTATGCAAAATCGAGTAAATTTCTCGCAAGTATTGAGGGAAAAGAAAGAAAGTATTATGAAACTCCGGATTTCCCCGGCCGCCCTTGGAGGGTTCATGACTTGACAAAACAGACAACGGCAAGTGAAAGACCAAATAGCTTTTTCACAATCATAAACCCCAAAACTGGAGAAGAATTCCCTGCAAATCCTAACCGAACATGGGCTATTACGGAAGAGACCTTTCAGAGCTATTATGCAGTTGATCGCATCGTCTTTCCAAATGATTACCCTTTTTTGAACATTCAAAAGCCTGTCTTAAGATATTGGAAAGAAGATGATATGGAAAAGGCTGGCGATAATTTTGGAAGAGTTGCTGTCAGTACCAAGCTGCCTGAGAATATCGGTATGTCACAGGATGGGACAAAGGAGATTACAAGTTTATTTAATGGCAAAGTGTTTTCCTTTCCAAAACCAGTTTCGCTAATTCGCTTTTTGGCAAGTATTCATACAAGTAGCGATGATATTATTCTTGTTAATAACTTCATGAGCTGTCACAGATTCAATCTCATCCGCTGTCACAAATCT
>OFGR01002671.1_pt1 | contig 11548 bp, 13 predicted proteins | sample 1521811 | NCBI WGS metagenome assembly OFGR01 (sample SAMEA3504098, study PRJEB24116) | mouse gut metagenome | biome: mouse gut; feature: mouse-associated habitat; material: faeces | place: Denmark | collected 2011
AAACCATGGAAGCATATACCTTTTCCGATAAGGCAAAGGCCGGCATTTTTGAGGATTTGGAAATCGATTTTGCAGAAATAAATATGCAGCTTCAGATACAGCCGTAATATCCGCCTGGAGTCCGCAGCTTATACAGGAAACAGTTTTTGGTGCAGCCTGCATTCTGGAAAATAAGGAACTGCATGGAAATGACACGCAGATTCCAGCGTAAGGGATAGAAGGGGGAAATGATTATGGATGCATTGAGATTAGATGAATATGATGAACACGCCTATGCAGATGAAAAAGCAGATACAGGGGAAAAAGCATATACCATGGAGGATATTTATGCGCTGCCAGAAGGCAGCCGTGCAGAATTAATGGATGGCAGGCTGTATATGATGGCGTCGCCGGGCCTGATTCACCAGAGGCTGTCTGGATTTTTATATAAGAAGATTGCCAGCTATATCGATATGAATAAAGGTGACTGTGAACCATTTGCGGCTCCGTTTGCCGTATTTTTAAATGCGGACAATTCCATATATCTGGAACCGGATATCAGCGTTATCTGTGACAAAAACAAGCTGACAGCCGAAGGCTGCAAAGGGGCGCCGGACTGGGTGATTGAGATTGTCTCGCCATCGAGCCGTTCCCTGGATTATGTAAAAAAGCTGCTGAAATATGCTTCTGCGGGCGTGCGGGAATACTGGATAGCCGACCCGGAGAAAAACAGCATTATGGTTTATCATTTTGCGGAGGAAACCATGGAAGCATATACCTTTTCCGATAAGGCAAAGGCCGGCATTTTTGAGGACTTGGAAATCGATTTTGCAGAAATAAATATGCAGCTGCAGATACAGCCGTAATATCCGCCCGGAGTCCGCAGCTTATACAGGAAACGGTTTTAGCGCAGCAGCAAACTCCGATAAGCAATCGGCCTGTGTGGACAGGTCCGCAGCTTATACAGGAAACGGTTTTAGCGCAGCCTGAAAATATTTACACGGATTTTACATTTGGATAACCTGGATTTTACCTGGATATAATAAGATACTGTCATCATACAGAGAATCAGAAGGAGAGGGCACATTCATGAAAGAATCCCTGGAAATTCTATTTGGCCTGCTTGGCGGCCTGGCAGTATTTATTTTTGGCATGAACATGATGAGCGAATGCCTGCAGAAGGCAGCAGGTGAGAAGATGAGAAGCATCCTGGCGCTGCTGACGAAAAATCCGGTCATGGGAGTGTTTGCAGGTGCCCTGACGACGGCTGTCCTGCAAAGCAGCTCTGCGACGACCGTTATGGCTATCGGTTTTGTCAGTGCGGGGCTGATGACGCTGCCGCAGTCTGTTTCGATTATCCTGGGCGCGAATATCGGAACAACGATAACGGCGCAGATTATTGCATTTAAAATCAGTGATTATATTTACCTGTTTATTTTTGCCGGTTTTGCAGTCTCTTATCTTGCAAAATCCGAAAAAGCGAAAAACATCGGACAGACCGTGTTTGCGTTCGGGCTGCTGTTTCTTGGCATTGAAACGATGGGAACGGTTATGAAGCCGTTAGCGTCCAGTCCTTTTTTTATCAATATGATTCATAAGGTAGCAGATGTTCCGGTGCTGGGCGTGCTGACAGGCACGCTGATGACGCTCGTTGTCCAGAGCAGCTCCGCGACGATTGCGGTATTGCAGAATTTTGCCGCACAGCCAGCAGCAGACGGCGTAACCAGCATCCTTGGACTGGCTGGCGCGATACCGATTCTTTTAGGCGACAATGTCGGCACGACGATTACGGCGCTGTTTGCGAGCATCGGACAGGCAAAGGACGCAAAGCGCACGGCGCTGGCACACTGTATTTTCAATATTTCGGGCTGTTTTTTGTTTATCTGGATTATCCGTCCGTATGCAGCGTTTATCCAGTGGATGACGCCGGGGCCGGAGGTGGAAGTCATATCCAGGCAGATAGCAAATGCGCATACGCTGTTTAACCTGATTATGACGATTATCTGGACGCCGCTGCTTCCATATATGGTGAAAATTGTAACCGGGCTTATCCGGGATGCAGCCGGGCTGCCGCAGCCGGTGTCTGTCCCAATCTATCTGGACAGCAAGCTGACCGCACAGCCAGCCGCAGCCCTTGCCCTTGTAGAAAAAGAAGCCGTTCACTGCGGGGAATTGACCGATGTCCTGCTTGCAGGCCTGACGCAGGCAGTCCGGGCCGACGATGAGGAGCTGCTGCACGAGATATCGCAAAAGGCTCTCCATGTGCGCAGCCTGAACGAGTCCATTACAGAATATCTGGCGGACATGTTTTCCGCCGGGAGCATGAGTGAGGAACAGGCAAATGAGGCAGCGGGAATTATGTACCTGCTGGGAGATTTTGACCGTGTTGCGTTTCTGTGCCAGGAAATGACAGATTCCCTGGAAGAAAAGAAAGAAAAGAAATACAAATATTCCAAGGATGCCATGAAGGATTTGGAAAAAAGCTTTATCCTGATAGAAGAAATGTACCGGGAAGCGTTCCAGATGCATGTCAACGGGGACACAGACCGGGAGAAGAAGATACGCAAAAAAAAGGAAAAAGTACTCGATTTAAGCCTGAGCATGCGCAAGGCGCATCTGGACCGTGTTTCCAAAGGAAAGTGCAGCGCAAAGCTGACCAGGCCGTTTCAGAAAATACTCAATACGCTCGACCGTATCAGCAACAGCTGCCTGAATATTGCAGATTCCGCAGTACAGGGCGGTGCGCTGCGCTGATGCTTTTGCCGGCAGTCCTGGCAGAAAGCTGCTTCGCAGGTTCTGGGATTTTGCCGGAATGCTGTTCCCTGATTGTAACTGGAAAGTATCGTGAACTGTCATGGTACTTTCTTTTTTTATTTTTCTGGGGTATAATATACGAATCATCTGCATTCAGGGGAGGTACTTATGATAGATATTCAACTGGAAATACAAAACATTGACTATAAGAAAACGATTGCAGGATTGTGTTCCATGCTGCCTGATATGTGCAGCAGAAACGAAAATCCGGGGCTGCCGGAGCGTTTTGTCTTGAAGATGGGCACCGGATTGGAAAAGATGGCGTGCGGCTTTGCAGACAGCATGCCGGATGAGACAAAAGCAGAGCTTTTGTGCAGCCTTGTGGGAGAATATAACGAGAAGATTACAGCGCTTTTGCATCAGCAGCTGGAAAAAACCGGGGCAGGAGGTTTTCTTCATATTGGCAGAATAGCGGCGGCAATGAAGCAGGAAGGAAAATCCCTGTACGCAGAAGGCGGCACGGCATTGGAATGTCAGATAACACAGACGGGCAGAATGATTCTGCGCGCTGATTTTATAAAAATTGATTACAGGAAGCTGGCAAAAAGCAGCCTTTTCCGGGATTTGATTACTAATCTGGCAGAAAAATATGCCGGCGTATTTCAGGAACTGTGCAGCCTGATTTTAATGGGGATGTCTGGGTTTCTGGCCGGCAGCTTTTCCAAAGAAACGGAAAAATTACTGGTGAAAATACTTCAGAAAAAGAAAAACAGGAAACTGCTTCTGGACAGGCTGGAGCACGCGCTGCAGGAAAAAAACATATGGATAGAACTGTCGGATTATTCCATAGAAAGCTATAAGGATGATAAAGCACGTGTCCGCCTGGGTGAACGGGAATATACTTTCTCAGATGAAATGCAGGAAAAACTGCTGGATGCAGCGGCTTTTTATTTAAACAGCCTGCTGTAACGGACAGCCAGAGACGGAACGGATGTAAAACAGTCAGCGGCTGTAAGGGGCAGACACAGCCTGGCTGGCGGAAAAGGAGATAGTTCATGTATTATTTAAATACCGACGAGCCGCTGCGGCAGTTTGAAAAGTCTGTAAACAGCCGGATTTTTGTGGACAAAATTTGACAGCCTTGCTATCGCAGGCACGCAGATGTATGAAAAGCATCTGAACCGGTACAACGTCATTCATATCGATTTTGGCAGGCAGCCGGATTCCTGCGAGGGGTATGACGATTATATCGGGGATATTATAAAAACCTTACAAGAAGATTTAAAAGAAGCATACCCGCAGCTTGCAGGCCGGGAGTACAGGAGCCTGAGCCGGATGCTGCAGGACACACGGGAGTCTTTTATATTTATTCTGGACGAGTGGGATTCCGTATTTTATGAACCCTTCCTGACAGACAGGGATAAGCGGAGCTATTTGAAATTTTTAAAGGGGCTTTTGAAAGACAGGCCTTATGTGGAGCTTGCCTATATGACCGGCGTGCTGCCCGTTGCAAAGTATTCCAGCGGTTCGGAACTGAATATGTTTGATGAGTACAATTTTATGAACGACAATGTATTTGACGGCTTTTTTGGATTTCAGGAGGAAGTGAAAAAGCTGTGCATGCAGCATCAGACGGTTTCTTATGAGGAGCTGAAACAGTGGTATGACGGATATCGCACAAGCACGGGAAAAAGCCTGTTTAATCCGCGTTCTGCCAGCATGGCGCTGATGCGGGGAGTCTGCCTGAATTACTGGACACAGACAGGGCCAATGAATGAGATTGCGGACTGCATCGAACACAATGCGGGGGAAGTGCGTGAGGATATTGTAAAGCTGGTTTCCGGCATTGCGGCAGAAGCAGAGCTGGGCGGATATAGTGCAAAACAGCAGCGCCTGGAAACCCGCGATGAAATACTGTCCGCGATGGCAGTGTATGGATTTCTCTCTTATTATAAGGGTTATCTGAATATACCAAATCAGGAACTAATGGAAAAATTTCAGAGGGTTCTGGAACGGGACAGCATGGGGAGGTAAAAGAGATTGTGGAAATCTCCAGGAAAATGCTGGAAGCAACGCTTGCCATGGATGAAAAAACAGTGGCGAAGATACTGGAAGCTGTGCATGACCCATTCGCGAAGCGAATTTAAGATGGATTTGTGAAGGTTACTGGCCACAGAGTGAACAGTAACAAAATACGAGCCATAATATGGCAGCTGGCGGTCTTGCATTTTATTTCCAGAATTGCTATAATATATTTGCCGCTTTAAAGCGCAAAAGAATTTCAAAGGAGCAGCAGTAACATGAAAAATAAGTCAGATGAACAAAATGCCGGCCTGCCAGCTTGTGACGGGCAGATACTGGAAGATGGGAAAATGCAGGCGTGCAGCCTGTTTGATTATAATATCGTGCTGATTGGCTTTATGGGAAGCGGAAAATCGACGATATCGGGCTGCCTGAGCCAGATGCTTGGGATGGAAACCGTGGAAATGGACCAGATTATTTCCAGACGGGAAGGCATGAGCATATCGGAAATTTTTGAGGTACATGGAGAGGAATATTTCCGGAACCTGGAAACAGGCCTTTTAATAGAAATGCAGTCCAAAAAAAATGTTATCATTTCCTGTGGCGGCGGCACCCCGATGCGGGAAAACAATGTGGCGGAAATGAAGAAAAACGGAAGGGTTGTGCTTTTGACGGCAAAGCCGGAGACGATTTACGAACGCGTCAAAGACAGCCATGACCGGCCCCTTTTGGAACATAACAAAAACACGGCGTTTATTTCGCAGCTGATGGAAAGCCGCAGGGAAAAATACGAGGCAGCAGCCGACCTTATTCTTGAAACAGACGGAAAAGACAGGCTGGCTGTCTGCAGGGAGATGGTACAAAAGCTGCTGGAGCTGGATAAAGCCGCTGCGCAGGCGTAAACGTTTCTGCTGCGGTACTGAAAAATCCAGGCAGAATACAGACAGGGGGTATCAGGATGAATCCGGTAGTAGTCAGGAATGTCAGAATCGGCGAAGGAATTCCGAAAATCTGTGTGCCGGTTACAGGAGTTACAAAAGAGGATATCATCAGGGAAGCACAGTCATGTACAGGGATTCCTGCAGATATTGTGGAATGGCGTGCAGACTGGTTTGAACATATTTTTGATATGGATAAAACAATGGAAGTGCTGGAAAGGCTGCGGACTGTGCTTGGACAGACGCCGCTTTTGTTTACGTTCCGCACCAGCAGGGAAGGCGGGGAAAAGCCCATGGAACCGCAGGCATATGCAGCCCTGAACAAAGCAGCAGCCCGGTCAGGCTATACAGACCTGGTGGATGTGGAAGCATTTACCGGGGACGGGCCTGTAAAGGATATGATAGCAGCAGCACATGCCTGCGGCGTGAAGGTGGTTGCATCGAACCATGATTTTCATGGCACGCCGGAAAAAGACGATATTATCGGCAGGCTGTGCCGGATGCAGGAGCTGGGTGCGGATATCTGCAAAATTGCCGTTATGCCGCGAAGCAGGGCGGATGTACTGACCCTGCTTGCGGCAACGGAAGAAATGTACCGGCTGCATGCAGACCGCCCGGCCGTTACAATGTCCATGGCAGGCATGGGCGTTATCAGCCGCCTGTGCGGGGAAGTTTTTGGCTCTGCGCTGACGTTTGGCGCAGCAGGAAGGGCATCTGCACCGGGGCAGATGGACGTACAGGACCTGGCACAGGTGCTTTTCCTGCTGCATAAGAGCCTGTAATCTTAAAAAACGAGCAGAATCTGCGCAGTGTGCGGCAGATTCTGCTCGTTTTTCGATATGGCAGCATGTATTCCTGTAAGTCTTTGAATGCATCCATAGCGTTTTTCATGATTTCAGCACTGTTCATTTCTTCTGTTACTCCCATAAATATTCACCGCCTTTTTCAATAGATGCAGCTGTTATCGGTTACAGGCATGATAACATATATGGAGAGGCGTGTAAAGCTTGGAAAAACTGCATAAAAATTTTGTGATGGACAGACGAGTGTCCATGCAAAGGTGTATCATATGGATAAAGTACAGGTCAGGAATCCACGTGGCGCAGTACTGATTTTGCGATATCCAAAAAAAGCATCCGGGCAGAATCAGGTGCCTGCTGCCACAGGGTTTTTAAAAGAGCAAAATCTGCATCATTGGCAGAATTCACGGAATCCATCAGCAGGTAATCGATGGAAACGTGGAATATATTTGCAAGGTCAATAAGCTTTTCCAGCGTAACCGAACGCTGTCCATGCTCCACAAGGCCAATATAAGCTGTGGACACACCGGCGGCTTCGGCAAGCTGTTCCTGTGTAAGGTTCATCTGCTGGCGTTCTGTGCGGATTTTTTTCCCAAGTGCTTTTCTGTCCATAATTTATCTCCCAAAAGCAGTATCATATATCTGATAACTGACAGCACACAAGCAGTACGATACATACCTGAACTGGATGATGCAGAAATAATATGATGTATTATTGTAACCAATTTGTATGGAAACAGTAACAAATTATTAGTAATATTATTACAAACTATTAGTTGCAATACATGAAAATAGATGATATAATCAGAAAAATGCAGTAGAACATATGATTCTTTTGCGTTATAATTATGCATATAGAAATGTATTGCATGAAAGGGAATATGATAGAGAGCGGATATGGGGAAAGATGATAAGTTAAAGCACGTGCTTAGCATTTATGACAGGCTGATGAATGGATATACGATATCAAAACGGGAGGAAGCAGACCGCTTCGGGGTATCTGGAAAAACAGTGCAGCGGTATCTGGCTGTTGTCCGGAATTATCTGGCAGACGAATCGGAACGGACCGGGGTTATTAATCAGGTAACGTATGACCGGAATCTGGGAGGTTACCGCCTGGAACGGCTGGACAGGATAAAATTTACAAACAGTGAGGTTTTAGCAGTCTGTAAAATCCTTCTGGACAGCAGGGCATTTACCAAGGCAGAAATGGACACGATGCTGCACAAGCTGGCAGAGTGCTGTGTGCCTGAGGCAAACCGGAAGCTGGTGATGGATTTAATTGCGAATGAGGCGTTTCATTATATTGAGCCAAGGCACAGAACGGTATTTTTAAATACGATGTGGGAAGCAGCACAGGCCATTCATAAGCACCGGTATATAACAATCAAATATCAGCGTTTGAAAGGGCAGGCATTGGTAGAGCGCAGGCTGATGCCTGCCGCAATTATGTTTTCCGGGTTTTATTTTTATCTGGCGGCTTTTATTGATGAAGAAGAAACAAGAACCCATTTTGATGTTATCAATGATTCGTTTCCGACCATTTACCGGATTGACCGGATTCAGGAACTGCATGTGCAAAAAGAGAATTACTGGATTCCATACAAAGACCGCTTTCAGGAAGGAGAGTTCCGTAAGCGGGTGCAGTTTATGTTTGGCGGAAAGCTGCAAAGAGTAAGATTTTTATATCGCGGGCTTTCCATTGAGGCTGTTTTGGACAGGCTGCCGACAGCGCAAATTGTTGGTGAGGAAAACGGCGTGTATACGATATCGGCAGAAGTGTTTGGGAAAGGGATTGAAATGTGGTTAAGGGGACAGGGGGATGCAGTGGAAGTGCTGGAAATAAAAAGCAGTTGAAAATGAGAGAAGATAGTACGGGAGAGATAAAGAGTGGATAGTCGTTTATCAGAACTAAAAAAACAGGCTGTAGAGGAAAAAAACCAGCTGAAAAATGACCTGGATTGGAATATTCGAAATATGGAAGCCAGATTTCTGGATAAATTGAAGAATATGCCGTTTATGGTAAGCAGAAACTATACGAACACCGTTATTCGCGAATTTGAACAGGAAATGGCTGTACTCTGGACGGGAATGGAACGCAAAATAGGCGATTTTACGAAACGGGGCAGCAATATGTTTTCTGCAGCAGCCAGTATGCAGGAATGGCTGGCACAATATTCTTTCAGGCAGATGGCAGAAAAGATTGATTGTAAGAAGCATAATAAATGGAGCCGGAATGAGGAATTAGAAGGTTATTCATGGTTTGTACACACAGAACAGCTGGAATGCATGGTAAAACAGGAATCAGGCAGGATTGCAGAGAATCTGGAACAATACTGGCAGAAATATGATGAGGCGTTTCAAAAATGTCTGGATGAGCTGTCTGCTATGGAAGAAGTACAGGAACCAGCTGTGCAGAAAGGTGCTTCTGTGCAAAAGGAATCGGATATACAAAGAAAGACGGACACAAAGCTGAAAACTGCTGTGAGAGCAAAACCGGCATGGGCTGGCAGCGAGCTTCCGGTTTTATCACAGATTATATTTCGAAATCCGGTATTATATGCAAAAAGGCCGGTTCGGCAGAAGTATCTGCATTATCTTGAAAAATACAGCAGCATTGGAAACATAAAGAGACGTATTTATGCAAAAGCACAGTTTAAACAGTACCGCAGAATTCTGGAGCATGCAAAAGATACAGAAGTTTCAGAAAAAGATATTCATTCTTATGCTTTATTTCTTCTGATTGATTTCCTGCAGATGGCGGAATACGATAGGGAGCTTATCGAATCGCCAGCCATGGTATCTGCTGCTGAAAGGCTCCTGACAGATTTGCACTGTAATGGGAAGGCAGGAGAAACTGCATTACGGATTCTGAGTGCGGGAAAGGGAAATTATGGAAGGCTGAAAAAAGCAGAAACGGAGGGACTGGATTTTTCAGAAGAAATACGGGCCTATATCAGACAGGCTGGGCGGAATATGAAGTTTCAAAACAAAAAACCTTTTAAAATCGCTGTTACAGCTACGATGAGTGCGGGAAAATCAACGTTTATCAATGCAGTTACAGGAAAGAAAATCAGCTTATCACAGAATATGGCCTGTACAAGCAAAATACATGCTATTGCTGGAAAAGCGTTTGACGACGGGCTTTCTTATAAAAAGGATTATGAGCTGATACTTGATGCAGATGAGCGTAAACTGCTTGAAAATCATGAAAAAAATAAAAGCAGGGAAATTGCAGCATGTACTTATTTTAACGGAATGCTGGGAGGCAGGAGGATTCTTTTTTACTTTATAGGAAATTCCGCCATTTTGTGGCACAAAGAAAAACGTATATTCATCGAACATACGTTAGATAGATATGTCTTTAAGGGATACAAAACAGACGGTCAGGGATTTAGAAGATATAAAAACCTTCTTCAAATTCGTCATCATCAAGGTCATCATCCTCAGTGAGGAAGTAATGCATGTCGAGCAGATCAGAGTCAGTCATGTTTTTAACCAGCGCAGCTGTCATGCCTTCCGGAGGATTTTTGATATATTTTTGCCTGAGTTCCTCTACGAATTTTGAATCCATTGTACGCCTCCAGCCTGTTGATGTTTTCGGTATGGGACAGACGGAAGATAAAATCAAGCACATCTGCCACTGGAGCGGCAATGATATTTTGCCATTGTCCTTTCGTATAGTTCAGGAAGAGAAACAGGCTTATGATTGTGGTAGAGTTCCAGAAACTCCATTTTGTGGTTACACTTTGGACATTGAAGAGGGTCGTAACCAAAGGATAAGAGAAAGAGCTGACGCCATTTATTAAAATCCAGAAGGATCCGGTGTCTGGATTTGGGAACAGCCCTGCGGAGCTTCCCGTCAGATTTACGGTGTCTTGCATAGAGCCCGTAATAACGTGTCATCTTGAAATGCTTTTCAGGTATGTGCTGGATAAGGAGGGAAATAAAGTCCATTACAGGAACAGTTTTTTCCACATAGGAATTATCTTCATGCTTATTGTAATGAAAGGTCACGTTTTCACCGTCATAGGAATCAATGCGTGAGGAGGCAATAACAGGACGGCCGAGATAGCGGCTGATATATTTTACGACCGCATCGGTATCACAGAGGTTTGGTTTTGCGTAGACATAAAAGCCGTTTTTATCTTTTTTATAAATGGAAGCCTTTGTTTTTTTTGAAGGAAGGACCAATACGTTTTTCCAGTTCATTCAAAAGAGCAGTCTGGAAAGCTTTACGGAGATAGGTGTAGTTAAAGTGCTTAACAACTCTCCAGAAACCGTCATCGGAGAAGCCTCCTTCGGTAAGAAGGCAATGGATATGTGGATTCCATTCCAGAGGCCTGCCAAAAGTGTGCAGGACGCAGATGAAACCAGGGACAAAGTTTCTGCTTTTATTCAATGCATGGAACATTCTGAGAATGACGCTGCAGACGGCTTGAAAAAGACAGCCAAGGAGGAGACGGTCACGCAGAAAGAAAGGGCGCAGGTCTTCATCAATGGTAAAAACAAGATGCCTGTGTGTACAGTCAATAAGTTTAAAGGACATTTTTGTAGAGCGGTCAATGCAGTATTTGTTACCGCAGGCAGGACAAAATTTAGAATGGCAGCGGAAAGGGACAAATTTAAGTTCGCCGCAGTGGGAACAGCCATACATGGCACCGCCGTAAGAAGGGTCTCCACAGTTAATCATCTTTTCGATGTTTTCCATAACAATGGGACGTGGGTGAAGAGTATATTCAATTTCTTCGTAGTGTTCTTTAAAAATCTTTTGAAGGATGTTCATAAGAGTATTATGAAGGAATAAGGGACAGAAAACAACCTCACCCCTCAAGATTGAGGGGCAGGGGAGTTGAATAGGCGAAGCCTATTTTTTATAATAGGAAATTGCGATAGTGTAAAAAATCGAGCGTGCCGACGCTCGATTTTTTATCTCCTTCTCAAATGACATTTTGGTAAAATTTTTGTAGATTTCTTGACAATCGTCAGATGATAATATAAAATTAAGCATATGCTTAATTTTGAAAAGAGGTATTTATGGATAAAGGAGACGAA
>OFGR01002675.1_pt1 | contig 11535 bp, 12 predicted proteins | sample 1521811 | NCBI WGS metagenome assembly OFGR01 (sample SAMEA3504098, study PRJEB24116) | mouse gut metagenome | biome: mouse gut; feature: mouse-associated habitat; material: faeces | place: Denmark | collected 2011
TTTTTCGGATCAGCGAAAAACTCCTCAATGGAGAACAGGGCCTTGCCCTAACAAAAAAACGGCCAAAAACTCATATCGAGCTTTCGACCGTTTGATTCAGATTAACCAGAATAAGACACTTGTTATGAACACAGCCAAAAAAGCCCGTTGTCAGTTGTGACAATAAGCTGCTGCTGTTGCTGGTTCATTTTGTTCATGGCAAGTGAAAATCGAATCATGGGCTATCTTCTCCTTTATTTTTGTAATTTTAACAGGAACTAATTTCGTTGTCAATATGAATATTGATTTTAACAATTGATGCACTTGCTAACCTGCTCTACACATTTAACAACAGGCTGCAAAAGAACCTTTTCAATGGGAAATACCAGTTCATTGCCTGTGACGGGTCTGCTCTCGACATTTTCCGCAACCCTGATGACGCTGACACTTTCTTTGAACCTAATGGCAAATCCACAAGGGGATTCAATCAGGTCCACATCAATGCCTTTTATTCCATCCTTGACAGGCGCTAAAAATCAGCATATTTCTCGGCTTTCTCTCCACTCCAACTTATAAAAACCTCTTTCATATCACATTTCCCCTTCATTAGCAATTTTTCTCTAGTACAATTTTTATTCTATCATATTTTTCCTACATTTTCCATTCAAAAACACCATCACCCAGCACTGACGATTAAATTGTGTTATTTTTCACACCCTCGCCAAAATGCGTGCTTTTTAGCATTTTGTGTGCATCAGTTGCTGCAATTCACATCGAAATAGTTGTAAATGTATGTGAAATCTGGCGTAAGTGTGAATTGTAACGCCCTGCCTGGTTCATGTATGTGTTTGTAACCATTTTGCTACTCCATCAGCATTATTGCTGTCAGAGAAAGATTGTCAAGTGTATTTGTAAACTTTATAGAGAAACTTTATAAAGAAAACAAGTAAAACCAGACAATCTCAACCAATACCTTAATCAGATTCCAACGTAGCAGAAAACAGTCGATAATCACCTTACGTTCAATAGCCCAAAAATAAGATGCACCATAATAAAGTTTCTACCTCACTACAGTACATCTTATTTTGCGTTGCTTTCCTAAAATTCAGCAGTTATTGATATCCCAAAATCTGTCTCTGACATTTCCTTTTATTGTTCGTGCATCTGTATTTACTATTTTACAGAACACTGCTTAAATTTTTGTTGAAGTGATAGCCAATGCCCCATACGGTCTGTATGTAAAGCGGCTTGCTCGGATTGTCCTCTATTTTCTCCCTTATGTGGTGGATATGGCTTATGACAATATTGTAATCGCCGAAATACGGTTCCTTCCAGACAATATCATAAATCTGCTCTTTGCTGAATATCCTGCCGGGACTCTGCGCCAATGAATACAGTATTGCAAACTCTCTGTTGGTAAGTATAACCTCCGCTCCATGTATGACTACATTCTTCTCTGCTAAGTTCAGCTTCATTCCACCAAAATTAAGATTTTTTTCCACTTGAATCACATTACAGCCTTCAAAATGAGAGCTTTCACTTATAATATTCAATATCCTCTGGCAAATATCTTCTTCATCTTCTGAAAAGGACAATACTACTACCTTACTTATAATGATCACCTTCCAAATACTAATTGAGAATTTCATACAATATTAACTAATAGTACAATACCGATCACAATGATTATTACAAAAGTATGTTTTTTCCATGATAAACATAAATACCCGATAAATTCACGAATAAAAGCATTTAATGTAAAATACCATTTTGTTTTTGCTCCAAATCCCACGCATCTTATTCCCTGCTGCTTTGCCAATATTAATGCCCTGAATACATGATAGGCAGTTGTGACGATAATAATTTGAGGCTTCTGTTTATTCATCAGTTCCCTTGAGAAACGTAGATTTTCCTGTGTTGATACAGATTTTTGCTCCATGATGATTTTTTCCGTATCCACGCCTTGACTGGCCGCATAAGCCGCCATCGCTTTACTTTCTGGAATATCCTCTCCAGAGCCTTGCCCGCCGGACATAATCAATACAGCATTTGGATTATAACGCAGCAATTCTATCCCCTTTTCAATCCTCGCTGCAAGCAATGGAGTGACCTTATCTCCAATAATCCCGGCTCCCAGCACAACAATATAATCTGCGTTTCTTTTCTTTTTCAGATGGAAAAGATTAATCACCGCAGAAAGTGAATACATAGCCAGCAATGATAATACATATACTGCTGAAAAACTGATCATTTTATAAAGCGCTGTCCCTAATCTGTTCTTCCCTAAATTTCCAATCGCCGGCCAGACTGCTAGATAAATACACAGCAAAAGGGAAAACAACATTGACAACAAATTTGCCGGCTTTATCCCCTCGTGCCTGATAACCCTTATTCCTTCCACAAAAAACACAAGAATCAATACTGCCGGAAACGCCATAATACAGCCTACTGTCATAATAAGCATAATGATCAATATTCCAATCACTAAATCATGTACTGCCAGCCATTCTGCATATTCAGATAGGATAAAAAACAGTAAAACCGCCAGACACATCATCATGAATAAAAATGAGGCTCCACTCCGTAATGTCCTGGAGTCATGCAGCATAATTGCTGCAAATATGCAAACTGAAACAAAAAATAAAAGAAACGCAAATTGCCACATAACAATCTTTCTCCTTTAGTGGCTCCCACTTTTATTAAATTATCATCTTGCAGACAAACATCAGATTGCCTGCAAGATGGTAAATATTTTCTCAAAACAGCAACAATTCCTGCTTTCGCTTAACAGGTATTTATTTTTAAGCCATATCATCTCTAAGTGCATCAATGATATTTTCTTTTCTGACCTTACTGGTAGCATACACCATCGTAATGAAAACGATACAAAATACGCCAAGTATACTGGCTGCCATGCTTTGCCACGGAAAATGATATGCAAATCCTTCAAGCTGTTCATTCGCTACCATTCCTTTGTAGATCAGCCACGAAAGAATGCCTGCAATCGGCACTCCAAACAGGAGTGTACGCAGCCCATAAAAGAAACACTCGAAATTCATCATCCGGTTAAAACCACGTTCCGACATCCCAACTGAACGCAGCATGGCAAGTTCCCGCCTCCTGATCCGGATATTCGTTGAAATCGTATTAAATACATTTGCAACCGCAATCAGAGAAATCATGATGCCAAATGCGTAAGTAAATACATCCACAACAAAAGTGATGCTGCGGAACATGTCAACTGCGGAAGAGAGATTGACCAGCGTATAATCACAGGTAATCCCTGAATCTGTAATCCCGGACTGAATCTGTGCCATCGTCTGTGCGGGTGTATCCGCCCAAAAAGCCAGCCCCGACTTGGAAGCTTCCTCCAATCCGTCAAAATCGGCATTCATTGACCAGGGAACCACCATAAAAAATAAATATTGCGGTGTAAAATCAAATGGAAGCATATCTAAAGGATAGTCATCCACAACAGTCGTACAGACCGTTTTCGTTTGTTCCCCTACAGAAGAATAAAGGGTAAACTCCATCTCCTGCCCCACGAAAAAAGCTTCATGTTCTGAGGTATTCAAAATAACAGCAAGGACTTTTGCATCCTGTCCGCTATACTCTTCTTTGGGAAACCCAAGGCTTTCTATAAATTCATAATAAACAGCATCCTCGATAAACTGGGCATATACCGGCATTTCATCAGTCGTGTGAAACTGACCGCCCGCAAAATCATCAGGAAGACCTGCCACTGTGCCTGAATAAAGCAGATCGGCCTGCCATGTGCTTTTACGGACTCCATCCACATTTTTCAATCTGTCATGCAGCATGATCAGTTCATCCTGCGGAATTTCCTGTGCATAGAACGAAATATCGCCATCCGCCTCCACCGTCAGTTCCTTTGCAATTCCTTTCAGAGTACTGCCAAAAGCACTGCCTGTTACAAACAATACAACACTCAAAGTCAGGGACAGTATGACACTGCGGTAACGGCGCTTATTCCTCCGGAAGTTTTTAAGAGCCAGCATCCCCTCCAAACCATAAACACGTTTAGATAATTTAGAAATATTAATATCCCTTGCCTCGGTTTTGATCTCACCATTCTGGCGGATACACTCCATCACAGGGATAGAAGCAGCCTTTCTCGCCGGAATATACGCTGAGATCAAGATCGTAACCAGACTGACTGCTATGGCGGCGGCAAGCGCCGGTGCAGACACAGACAAATCAAGCGGCACATTGCTGGTGGAAATGGTAGCAAAGTTTTTTTCGACGACCGGCAGCGCCAGGGCAACGCCCCCAATACCACACGCCACGCCAAATGGGATGCCAAGCGCACCAATACAAATCCCTTCAAACAAAACCGAGCTTCTTAACTGTCTGGCAGTTGCCCCTACAGACATAAGGATGCCAAACTGATGAATGCGCTTATTCAGGGAAATATTGAACGAGTTGTAAATCAGGAAAACTGATCCAATCATAATAATTGCAATTAATACCCCTCCGACTGCAAACATAATGGCATTAAACAGGGTATTCTCCGACACGCCATAAAAACGCAGTACATCCTCATTCAAGACAAGAGGCAATGAACCTGCAAAACGCTTCATATATGCAGTTACTTTTTTCGGGCTGTCAAGAGTAATAAACAGGCTGTAACGCCCTGTCGTATTGGCTGCATCCGATCTTGTAATCACTGTATATCCCGGCGAATCATGTTCTTCAAATCCGGCTCTTTCATAAGTTCCTACGACCGTATACGTTTTCTCCCCTGCAATGTTCAGCATTTCGCCAGTGGTATATGGATCATGCTGCGTCCGTATGTTTCCATCCGCTTCACGGCTGCCAACCGGAAGGTTTAAAGTCTCTCCTACCGGAATCCGTACACCCGCTTTAACGGAAACATGATTGGGAATTATGATTTCCGTATCATTTTGGGGAAGTCTGCCGGAAATAAGCGTAACCGGTAATTGATTGAACGCCTCATCTGTGAAGCCTGCAAGAAACAGGTAAGGTTTATCGGTGCTTTTTGCGCCGTCCAACAGGGCATAACCAATATTTTCAAAAGCCACTGCGTCCGTAACCTGAGAATCGCTTATCCGTTCCCGCACAAAGTCTGAATCCACATCTACAAAATCAATGTACCAGCTGCCACATTTGGCAGCAGAGCCATTGATCAGATACTGCAAAAGCGATGTTCCAAAAGTGGCAACTGTGGTAAATAATGTAGCAGATAATGCCACACCGATAACTGTCACAAATGTACGGGTGCGGTTTTTCTTCAGCCCTGCAGGACAACCTTATGAAAAATATTCATGACTGTGCCACCTGCCTTTCATCCCTTACCACTTTTCCATCTGCAATACTGATAATACGGTCTGCCTGCAGAGCAATATTTTCATCATGCGTAACAATGATCAGCGATTGATGATATTTACGATGACTTTCTTTCAGGAGACGAATAATTTCCTGTCCATTACGGCTGTCCAGACTACCCGTAGGTTCGTCTGCCAGCATCACTGCCGGTGCATTCATCAGGGCACGCCCAATCGCAACACGCTGCTGCTGTCCGCCCGAAAGCTGATTGGGCAGATGTGTCTTTCTCTCCTGCAGCCCTAACAGCTCCAGCAGATCATTCAGCCGCTCTTTGTTGACTTTCCTTTTATCCATGAGAATAGGCAGCGTAATATTTTCTACCACATTAAGCGTGGGAATAAGATTATGAAACTGATAGATCAATCCCACCTGCCGTCTGCGGAATATGGCAAGCTTTTCGCTGTTTTGGGCGTATACGTCCTGCCCGTCCAGGTAAATCTTTCCACTTGTGGGAACATCCACTCCCGCTATCGCATGAAGCAGTGTAGATTTTCCAGAGCCGGAAGTGCCGGTGATAGCTGTAAAATCTCCCTTATTAATAGTCAGGGAAACATGGTCTAACGCAGTGACCGTATTTTCACCCTTACCGTAGACCTTACACAAATTTTCAATCTTCAAAAATTCCATTTTATGAGCCTCCTTTAGCTTGCTATACCCATATCATAGGATCTTGAACTTACTTTTCTGTGACTTTTTAGTGACTGAACTGTCACATTCAGGTGAAAGATTCGTCACTTTAAAAAACGGACATAAAATACAGCTCCGCCCTGCGGATGATTTTTAGCGGTAACAGTCCCGCCCTGCCGCATGATAACAGTCCTGCAAAGGGCAAGTCCGATTCCATACCCCGTGGCATCTGCATCTTTCCCACGATAGAAACGCTCAAATAAATGCGGTATATCTTCCTCTTCAAATCCGGCTCCGTCATCATGAAATGTAATTTGTGTAAACAGGGAATTGTCCTCACAGGCAATTTGAATCTTTCCGTTATCCCCCACACTCTCTATGCTGTTTTTAATCACATTTTGGAATGCTTCTGAAAGCCACTTGAAATCGCCTGAAATTTTTATTCCCTCTGGTATGTCAGTCTGTATCTGAATATTATGCAGTTCCATTGAAATTAAAAAAGGCCGGAGTGAAACCGATATTAGATTGCTTATATCTACCTGCTCCTTTTTGAAAATTACGATACCTGCATCCAGACGGGATAACTTTAACAGGGATGCAAGCAAAAAATCCATCTGCCCAAACAATTCCCCTGCTTCCCGAAGCAGTGTCCTCTGTTCCCTTTTATCCGTATTCTTTTCCAACAGCGACAGAATGATATTCACTGATGTAAGCGGAGTACAGAGTTGGTGGGAAATATCTGCCAAGGAATCTGACAGATGTTTTTTTCACTTTTTAATGCCTCATTCTGCTCCCGGATACGCAAGGTCATCTTAACGATCTCGCTCTGTAAAATAGAGAGTTCACCTTCGTCCGCTTCACTGAAATACAGATGTTCAGCATTGTGAAGCACCATATCAATCTGCTCTGAAAGCTGTGCGATCCTGTTATAGCGTACCCTTGTAAATATATAAAATACAATTCCCAATACAGCCGCCGAAACAAGCTCCAATATCCCCGCCGCCGAGCAGAGTATAAATCCCACGATTGTAAAAATGAATGTTAGGGTAAGAAATAATATGGCAACCTCTCTGACCTCTTTATTCCGAAACATCACTGCCTCCCAACCGGTATCCCGTTCCGTGAACGGTCAGTATAATCTGCGGTTTTGCCGGATTATCCTCAATCTTTTCCCGCAGCCGCTTAATATAGACTGTCAATGTATTATTATTGACAAATTCCCCTGCGGCATCCCACAGTTCATCCAGCAACCGCTCCCGTGTGATGATATTCCGGGGATTATTGACAAATACCAGCAGTAAACGATATTCCAACGCAGAAAGGAATACCTCTTTCCCATTCTTTTTCACAATACCACTGGCAACATCAACAGAAAGTCCGTTTCTATCAAAAACAGCAGGCGAACAGTCTGTTTTTCGCAAAGCAGCCCTAATCCTTGCAATTAGCTCCCGTGGACGGAAAGGCTTGGTTATATAGTCATCTGCCCCCAGATTCAGCCCTGTCACGACACTTGCCTCATCACCGGATGCTGTCAGAAAAATAACCGGGATATTCTGTGTCTGTTTGATTTCTGTACAGACAGCAAAACCAGTCCCATCAGGTAAAGAAATATCCACTAACGCCATGTCAAATCTGCCTTCTGCAAGCATACAGATTGCTTCTCCCTGTGTGGAAGCACGGCTGACTGCAAATCCCTCTGACTGAAGCAGAAGCATCAGATTTTTAGAAATTGCTTTATCATCTTCAACCAAAAATATCTTTTTCATCTTAACATCCCTCATAAACCTAAATCATCATCAATAAACAAAACATTATTCATGTCTTTTCATCATTTCTTCTCTTATGCGGGCATCTGCTGGTTTCTCTGCATCTTTTGGTATCATCCAAACCCTGCTAAACCTAATTGCTCCGGCTACCCTTTCCTCTAAACATAAGCGCTGTATTCTTCGCTCCGAAATTCCCCATTTTAAAGATGCTTCTTTTACCGATATATATTCCATTTCTATCCCTCCATCAGCTTTTATACAATATTAGACGTTTAAACGTCTAATATCAAGTAGAAACCCAATTTTTCTAAAAAATTTATAATATGTGACACACCCTCCGGGAATGTCATGGGTAGAATAGTTATCATGGTCTTGTTTGAAATATATTAAACCTGAATTATTCACGGAACAGTATTTGAACTGATAACTGTGCCATGAATCTAAAAATTTATCCATGCAGACATAACATCACTCAATTAACCTGTCAAAAGGGTATAAAATCCCTGTGGCAAAGTTCAGAGCAGTTGTTAAGCTGTCAAGGTTCGTTAATAGCTGCTATTCTAACTGTACATTCAGTTTACCGATATTTGAAAGTGTCTCATAGAACTCTTTTTTATACGGGCAGCTGCTACACAGTTTGAATGTGATATATCTTGCTGAACGAACTACTTTTGCAGCAATCTTCATCAGTTTTAAACGGACGGTATCAATGCGCTGCTTTCGCATGTTTGATGATAACGCCAATCGTCTAAACCAATTAAATATGTTATACGCAAGAGCATGTACCTGAAGCCTGTTGGCATTTACCATTCTGGTATGACTGATTACGGACGCGAAATCAAAACCGGATTTGCTTTCTTTTATGAAGTTTTCCATTACTCCCCGCTTGTAGTAAAATTTGATGAGATATTCTGGTGAAGAATCCATGTTTGTGACAACAAATGTGTAATGTAAATCATCTGGTTTTCCGGCTTTTCAACCTTGCATACCACGCGTCTTTCATAAGGCCATGAACCTGCTTTGTACATGAATTCACCATAAACTGCCGCATAATCGACTTTGTTATTTTTGGTGATCTCATCAAGCTCATCCACAAGGTGGGATGCTTTTTCACGGAGAATCCCATTCTCCTTGAGTCGGATGACATAGCTTGTACTGTTTTCCTCACACTGCTTATAAAGATCAGGCGTAGCGAAACCGCTGTCACCACGAAGCAGAATACGGATTGCCGGATGATCATTCAGGTATTCATCAAGTATCGGCTGCAGGAAGTCAACCACTCCGGTACAGGAATACTGTGTTCCATCACGAAGCTGGATTTTTATCAGATCCCCTGTCATTCCATCATAACATACAAGTGGATGATAGCCATCGCTCTGATAATGGAAGTTGAAGGCTCTGCCTTCCTGTCTGCCATATGCATCAAGGAGAGTGGAATCAAGATCCAGAATAACAGCCTGCGGTACCTGGATGCTGTAAATTTTCTTCCGCAGTATTCTGCCAATCGTAAGGAACTGGTTTAAGGTATCTTCATCCATACGGTTAAAAAATCTTGATACAGTAGGCTGTGATGCAAGGGCATCTTTTTCAAGTACAGACTTGAATACAGGATCATTTGTAAGTTCATCGGAAGCATCATCTTCAAAGTAGCCTGCAATGATCATATATATCATCTGGAGCAGGTTTTCCTGATCCGTATGATATCGAAACAAAGCAGAGTCATTGGTTTTGAAAACACTGCTCAAAAGCCTATCAATACCAAGTTTGTTTACGAATTCTTTGATAAGAAGTAAGCCTGCATCGGAGGATAAATCGCCTCCGTTGAAATTTATTTTAATCTGTCTATTGCTTTCTGGTGATAAGGTGTTTACAATACTCATAAAGGGCTCCTTTTAGGGTTATTATTTAAGATTTGACACCTTAATTTTACCATAAATGGATGCTCTTTTTTCATTCACTTAATAGGTGAAAAGCAATATTCAGTTAAAACACAGAAACTATGTGGCTTTCAGCCACTTTCACGGCTGTGCCGTGAATAATCTAGGTTAAATTTGTCAACTTTATTATCAAAGGTCATGATAATATAAAAATCATGATAACTATTATTGAATTCCTTGTTTATGCTTTACTACCTCGCCCCCTTATCCTTGCCGGTGTGCAGCGGCATGATGCGTGTGGTTGCCATATCAAACACCTCCTACTGTTCTTAGCATCATTGAATTGATATTATTTGAAAAATCCCGTATAATAGGGAATAGAAATTTGAAACCGAAAGGGGGTCTTGCTCCTATGACAGAATATGAACTGTTGACGCTGATACATGGCGGTGAAAATATCCGTGTGGAGTTTAAGAAATCCACAAACGAGATTACCAGGGATGTGTATGATACTGTCTGCTCATTCTCTAACCGGGATGGTGGAATCATTATCCTGGGCGTAAAGGACAACGGAGAGATTTTAGGAATTATCCCGGATGCAGTTGACCGCATGAAAAAAGATTTTGTTACCTCTATCAACAACGGGCAGAAAATCAATCCTCCCCTTTATTTACAGCCGGAAACTTACCAGATAGAGGGGCGCACACTTCTGGTAATTCAAGTGCCGGTCAGCAGCCAGGTATGCCGTCATCGCGGGCGTATTTTTGACCGGAACCATGAATCGGATATTGACATTACGGATAATTCAGATATGGTGTATCAGCTGTATGCCCGTAAAAGCGGCAGTTATTTTGTCAACAAAGTGACCCGGTTTCAGCTTAGTGATCTTCGCTCTGACCTGATTGAAAGGGCAAGAACGATGACTTCCAGCCGTACCGCAAACCATCCGTGGAAATCCATGTCAGACGAGGAAATGCTGCACAGCGCCGGTCTGATTCTAAAAGATGAAGAAAAGCAGATGGAAGGTATCACTCTTGCGGCAATCCTGCTCTTTGGAAAAGACTCTACCATCATGTCTGTTCTTCCGCAGCATAAGACAGATGCTATTTTTCGGGTAGAGAATTTGGACCGTTATGATGACAGGGACGTTATCATAACAAATCTTTTAGAAACCTATGACCGTCTGATTGCGTTTGGGCAAAAACACCTTAGTGATCCTTTTGTGCAGGAAGGGATTCAAAGCATCAGCGCCAGAGATTGGATTTTGCGGGAAATTTTTTCAAACAGTCTGGCACACAGGGATTATTCCAGCGGATATGTGGCAAAGTTTGTAATCGAGCGAAACCGGCTTTACACCGAAAATGCCAACCGCTCTCACGGACATGGGGAACTGCTGTTATCCTCTTTCGAGCCGTATGCAAAGAACCCACCTATATCGAAAGTGTTCCGGGAAATTGGATTGGCTGATGAACTGGGTTCCGGTATGCGGAACACCTATAAATACACCCGGCTTTATTCCGGCGGGACACCAGAATTTATCGAGGATGATGTATTCCGCACAATCGTTCCGTTGGCTCCGGTTGCCATTGAAAAGGTGGGGCCGCAGGAAAAGACCCAAGTGACAACCCAAGTCAAGACCCAAGTGACAACCCAAGTGACAATCACTGATAAGATTCTGGTCTTTTGCCTTGAACCACACTCTAAAGCGGAAATCGCAGAACACTGCGGATATAAAAACACAAAGAACTTTACACAAAAATACCTGCGGCCTCTGCTTGATACTGGAAAGCTCCAGATGACAATACCGGACAAACCGAGAAGCCAAAATCAAAAATATATCACATCTGAACGCTGAACTTTAAGGCAAAAAGAAAAAGCGGAGGAAGGCGCGGCGAAGAACGCCGTTCCTCCCTCCGCAG
>OFGR01002679.1_pt1 | contig 11528 bp, 12 predicted proteins | sample 1521811 | NCBI WGS metagenome assembly OFGR01 (sample SAMEA3504098, study PRJEB24116) | mouse gut metagenome | biome: mouse gut; feature: mouse-associated habitat; material: faeces | place: Denmark | collected 2011
TTTTCTTAGTGCGACAGCCCCTGTACTGTAAAAGGTGATATATGATTATAAGCGCCGTTTCTCAGGCTTCTTTGGCAATCTCGGCCAGAACTTTTCCCTTTTTAAAGAGCTCTCTGGTGACCAGCTCCTCCGCCATTTCTTCCAGGGTCAGCACCCCGCTGATCAATGGCTTCAGTTCTATTCCCCCGGAAGCCAGGAGAGCAACGGCCCGTTCCGTGCAGTCAGGGTTGATGTAAGAGGTTTTCACAACCAGCTCCTTTTGAAATGCATCATACTGACGGAAGGCAAAGGAGGAATTTGGTGCGCCGAGTCCGAAAAGAACTACGACTGCGCCGCGTCCGGCGATCTCCAGCGCGGATTCCATAGTAGCGGACAGCCCCACACATTCAATCACGCGATCCACATTGGGAATACCGGCAGCCCGTATTTCTTCGGAGACATCCGTATGCGCGGGATTGAGAAACAGGGTGGCTCCGAGAGACGCAGCCAGCTCCTTCTTGCTCTCCTGAGTTTCAATTACGATGATATTGGAAGCTCCGGCCAGCTTACAGAGCTGTACAAAGATAGCGCCGATGGAGCCAAAGCCGATGACGGCCACAGTCTGCCCCATCTTTAAGCCAAGGAGATCCATCCCGTGAATACAGCAGGAGAGAGGCTCCGCCAGGGCGGCATATTTCAGGGGCAGATGGTCCGGAAGCTTGTGTACGTTTTCCTGAGGCGGGCAGATATATTCGGCAAAGCCCTTGACTACGCCTCTGCCGTGGAGACAGAGGTGGTTTTGTCCGTTTTTGCAGAAATAACAGCTCTTACAGTACCAGTTGGGATTGGCGGTAACCCGATCGCCCGGCTGAAAATCCCGTACATTTTCACCTACCTCCGTGACGATCCCGGAAGCTTCGTGTCCCAGAGGAACGGGATAGGTGACCGGATGGGAACCGCTCTGCCCCTCGTATTTGTGCAGATCTGTTCCGCACAGTCCGCAGTAGGAGACGGCGATCTTTACGGAGTCCGGACCCAAAGGCGGCTCGGGAAAATCCGTGGTGACACGCACATCTTTCTTTCCATATAATACCAGTGCTTTCATGAGAATCCTTCTCCTTTATTTCTGAACCGTAAAGGTAGGCTTGCTGAACAGCCCTACCGTGTCTTGAACGGTATTGGCAATCAGCGTTGTAAAGGTGTCCGCGGCCATACTGAGCAGGATGCCAAGCTCCTTCAGGGCGAAGGTGAGTTCCTGCTCGTTTCGGGAGCTGACCTGGGAGATCAGATATCGTGTCAGACCGATGATATCCTTTTGGCGGACAGCGGCATCCTTATGGTAGATATTGCCGCAGATCTGTTCGAAAACCATCAGCTTGCCATGGAAGAAGTTGAGACAGCCGTCCAGAGCTTCGGCCTCCGCGTCCGATAAAATCTTTTGGTAGGTGCTTTTGGCGGCGCCGTCCTGAATTTCCCTGAGATATTTTTCGGAGGTCATCTTAGGCTTTTGCTTAAAGGACAGGGCGGCTATAACCAGAAGCACGGTACTGTATTCCACGGAAAAGCGGGCTTCCTCCTTGGGCGTCATGGACAGCTCCCGAAACAGAGCTTCGTCGCTGATGGCTCTCTGGTAATGCTCAAGAACCAGTCCGCTTATGGTTTCGATATATTCCTTCATAGACAGCTGGAGCGTTGCGTGAAGTCCGGCTTTTTTCATGGTGCTCCTCCTTGCTTCATGTTGAAAAGAGGCCGTCTGCCCGTGTTATCCGGACAAACGGCCCTGATTTTATTATTTGGCGTTTGTGGAATACATAGCCTTGCAGATGGATACCTTGTGAGTATAAATATCCTCACAGAGCTTTGGAAGATCTTCCAGGGAGCTTCGATGCGTGATCAGATCCTCAACCTGCATTACGCCTTCATCCATCATCTTAACCGTATAATGCCACTCGTTAATGGGGGCCGCATAGTGAGAATTCCAAATACCCTGAATTGTCAGCTCCTTGCGGAGAATCTGGCTGTGCTGATGAAGCTTGATGGTGGTGTCCCTGTGGGGATTACCCATCATCAGAACAGTGCCAAAGGTCTTTACGCACTCAATGCCCAGGCCGAGAGCAGCACCGGCGCCCGTGCCTTCAATTACGATATCGGCCGGTTTTCCATTGTTCAGCTTCCGGAATTCCTCGTCGATGTTCATAGTCATGGAATTCAGAACGATATTTCCCCGGGCCTTTGCAAATTCCACCTTTTCCTCCAGTACATCCACCAGAACAACCAAAGATGCGCCGAAGATCTTGGCCCAGCGGGCAGCCATCTGGCCAATGGGGCCGGCGCCGAAGATTAAGATAGACTGGCCGGCAGTCAAGCCGCTTTTGCGGACCGCATGCTGTGCAACCGTACAGGGCTCTACCATGCCCATGGCATCATCCGAAAGATTGGGATTGGTGGATTCCACAAAATGCCATTCGCTGGGAACGAGGCAGTACTCCGCAAAGCCGCCGTCGCTACGGGAGCCGAGATAATCATAATCCAGGCACATTGCATAATCTGCAGTTAAACAGGGATCGCATTTCCGGCAGGGGATGCACGGGAAGATAGCGCCGCGTTTTCCTACCAGACCCGGATCGGCATCTTCTCCCACAGAGACAATCTCGCCGCCGAATTCGTGGCCCAAGGTCAGCGGATATTTCTGCTTGCTGGTGCCAAGCTCAAAGATACGGGGGATATCGGAACCGCAGATGCCGCAGGCGCCTACCTTAACCAGCAGTTCTTTTCCATGGGGAACGGGAACCTCCACGTCAACCGTGCGGAATTCACCTATTTTAAATAATTGTGATGCTTTCATAATAGCTTACTCCTTTCCAACCTAAGACACAGAATCCGTAAATTACAGCAGCTTGGAGATATCTGTCTGCTTTGCGGCGGGGATGATCTGAACCTCGATCTTTACGCCCTTAGCAATCAGCTCCCGGAAAATATCACGCTCGGCATCGGAAGCGGAGATGTTCTGAAACAGCTTTTTGCGGCCTGCGGTCATGCCCATACCGCCGATGTTTAAAAAGTCAATATCAATGCCGCTGTCCACCAGCTGCTTAATGGTGTCAGGAACCTTTACGATCATCATGGTAGGCTTGGGAAGCCCATCCTTCATAATCTTAATGGCTTCCTCAATGGTGCGTACCTCAATGGAGATGTGCTCCGGAATCAAGAGGGCAAACATTTCACCCATAAAGGGATCCTTGGCCGTTTTGTCATCTACCACCAGAACGTGCTTAACGGTGGGAAGGCTTTTTAACCATGCGGTACATACCTGTCCGTGAATGAGGCGGTCGTCGATACGTGAAAAAATCAGATTTTCCATACTGTTCATCCTTTCTTAAAAATGCATGCTATCGTTTATTTTTTCTTTCCGAATTCTTTGATTTGCTGTATGCCGTTTTCCTGCAGAGACTCTACCAGTTCATCCATTGTCATGCCGTCAAAACGATCCAAAACGGAAAACATAACCATAGGAAGATTTACGCCGGTAACAATGCGTACATTCAGATTTTTCTCCATCTTTACACGGTAGATGGTATTGTTCGGAGTGCCTCCGGTGATATCTACAAGGGCTACGACGCCTTCGCCGGAATCCAGACGGGCAAGCTTTTCTTCCACCTGAGCCCGGAAATCATCCGGGGACTGTCCTGGGAGAACGCAGACGCTTTCCAGCTGTTCTCCTTCGCCTACCAGCATAGCGGCGCTGTTTAGAAATTCATCGGCCAAGCGGCCGTGGGTAGCTACAAGAACACCAACCATTTCTCGATTCTCCTTTCTATTGGCAGATGGCTTTCATATATGCGGTATAATGTGTACCGAAAGCTTCCGGACCATCCTTTAGAATGGAGGAGGTTCCTACTACAAGACCGTCCGCGCCTCCTGCCAGCATGGCCCGTGCGTTTTCCGGGGTGGTATTACCATCAATGTAGACGGGAATATTTTTGCCGGAACGAACAATTATTTCGTGAATACGCCGGAGCTTATCCGGGTGATCCGGAACAAGCTTCTGCCCTGCAAAGCCAGGATTGATAGACATCAGCAGTACAAAATCCAAAACACCCGCCATTTCCTCAATATAGGACACGGGGACAGCGGGACTCAAAGCGATTCCGGCTCTGCAGCCTCTGTCCTGAATGGACTGAATCAAACGATAGGGATTCCGTGCTGTCTCCGGATGAAAGCTGACCCAGTCGCCAGGCTGCGGCTTTATATATTCTACAAACATCTCCGGCTCAGTGCACATCAGATGAACATCGACGGGCATGCTGGTGATGGATTTCAGGAACTGATAATCCCGGACACCCAGCATAATATTGGGAACATAATGTCCGTCCATTACATCAAAATGAATGGCGTCAATGCCGTTCTCCTCAAAGGCCCGTACGTAATCGCGCGTATTGTCAGGTGTGCTGCACATGATTGATGGTAAGATGGTAACTTTCTTATTCATAATAAACCTCTCCTGTGGAATTTTATGGAATATGGCAGCAGGCCAAAACCGTGCTGCCATATTTCCTTCCATTATATATGCTTGAAAAATAAAAGTCTACCGGTAAATTAGTATGCGCCGCACAGTGCACCAAGACCAACGGTGATGAATGCAAGAACGAACATCAGTAAAATAATAGTGGTAGGCTTTGTGCGCTTCTTAAGAAGCTCGCGGACGCCGAGCACCAGTGCCAGCGGGAGAATACCCGGAAGCAGTGCGTCAAGTACGGTCTCCTGAAGATTGAAAGCAACGGAACCGATCTCATTCTGTACTTCCCATCCGATTAAGGAGAGATTATAAGTAATGTTGTTGACAGCCATACTGCCGACTACCATCAGACCTACGATGCTTACAAGATCCAGCATTCTGTTGAGAACACCGGTTTTCAGGAAGGTGATAATGGCGCTCTTGCCCTGCTTATAGCCCATCATATACATGTTATAGCCCAGGGTAAGCATAATGATCTTGTAAATAACTTCAAACAGAATGGGTCCGGCATAGTTGCCTGCCAATGCCAGCTGGATACAGACACCGGCCAGAATCGGGTAAACGATAGACTGGGACACTACATCGCCGATACCTGCCAGGGGGCCCATCAAAGCGGAACGAACCGAGAGAATCTCATCAATGGTGATGTCTCCGTCATTAGCACGCTTCTCCTCCATTGCGGCCGTAATACCGTGGATAACAGTACCCATATAGGAAGGCTCGGTATTGAAGAAGTTCATATATTTGGAAATTTCCTCCGCATACTGGTCCGGTTCATACAGACGCTTGATGATCGGAATAAATGCATTGGCATTACCAAGAGCCTGAAGACGCTCATAGTTGTAACAGGTCTCACTGGAGTAGCCTAACAGCCAGTTCTTGACCAGATCAGATTTCCGAAGCTGTTTTTCTGCCATAACTATGCCACCTCCTTATTTTTTTTATCCTCACCGAAGAGGTAAAGAATGAAGGCAATGATTGCACCGAATACGGTGATAGCCATGGTGCCCAGTCCCAGGAACTGTGCCAGGAAGAAGCCCAGGAAGAAGAACGGAAGCAGCTTCTTGGTCTGTCCTAAGTAGTTCAGCAGCATGCCGATACCAAGTGCGGGAAGGATACCGCCAACCATTGCGAATCCGTCAATAATCCACTGGGGCATAGCTGCCAGCCAGTCACCTACAACAGCGCCCTTCATAACAATCAGGAATGCCGGAACACCGTTGATAAGCAAGGATACGAAGAAGGACGGTACGTAGTTGAAGAAACGAATCATCTTCAGATCGCCTCTTGCTGCGGCCTTGTCAGCCATATGTACCCATACGGAGTTTACGGACATGTAAACGTTCCAAATCATAACGGCAACGGAACCTAACAGTACGCCGATGGTAGTGGCCGTATTCATATCCAGTCCGGATACCAGACCCAGAGCCGTACCTACGGAACCGGCGAACATTGCATTGCCGGGCATGGAGCCGCCGGCTGTGATAAATCCTACATAGGGCAGATTGATAGCTGCCGCCAGCATCATACCTTCCATGGGCTGCCCCATTACGATACCTACAAGAAAACCGGACCAGATAGGATAAAGCCAGGTTCTTGTGATTACATGGCTGAACCACCATGTACTGCATGTAGCGATAAGCGCTACCAGAATTGCACGAACAATCATGTTTTTCTTCTCCTTTTTTTGTAGTATTGTTTGTTTACGTGTTCACTCATTTCGCTGATTCTAATACCACCTCCCCCGTATTTCCGCATCCGCAGGCACAGCACTGCGCCAAGGAATGCATGAATGCTCCGCAGCGCTTCCGTTTATTCGTCCAGAGCATCTATATATGCAATGATCTGTTCCAGAGCCTGAGCTTCGTCAGGACCCTCCGCGGCAACCTGAACCGTAGTTCCCTGTTTCAGACATCCGCTGAGTATGCTGAATACACTCTTACCATTACAGACCGTGCTGTCGCTGGAAATTGTAATATCACTTTGAAATGTCCGGCACAGCTTTACCAGCTGAGCTGCGGGACGGGCGTGCAAACCGGTTTTGTTTTTAACAAGCGTTGTACCTTGCAGCATTTTAATCTCCTTTTACAGTTTATTTTTTATACTTTTCTATTCTTATGCCTCAAACCAAATCCCGGAAATGAATTTTGTTCTCTCCGTATACGACCTGGACATAGACTTTTGTACCATTGTCCTCCAGCTCCTGAAATATGGAAATTTCATTGTCCGCAGCATACAGGCCGCGGCAGAGATGCCTTCGTGAAGGACCGGCGGACATGCCGCCGATATTCAGGGAATCCGGATGGTAGCCGTAATCCCACAGCTGTTTAATGACCTCCGGTGATTTTACCAGAAGGATTGTATTTGGAGGCGTCTGGTCCATCTCTTTCTGTATATAAGCACTTCCTTTTGCAACATCAAATATTTTCAGATTTATATTGGACGGAAGTGCCATGGTCAGAACTGTTTCCGCAAAGGGATCGTGAGCCAGCTGATCGTCGATTACAAGAATCTCGCGGACCTGCAGGCGTTTGGCCCAGGAAGCCAGAACCTGCCCGTGTATCAGTCGCTCATCTATTCGATTTAAAACGATATTCATAAACCGCCTCATCCTTTTCCTAGACAGTCAAATGCTTTTTGGAAGCCGCAAGTAAATGTTTCTGCTGATTGTGTCTCCCTTATGACACAAATATTACTCCATGAAAACACGCTTGTCAAATTTATGCCGAAAAATTTTCTTTTCAGATCTGTGTAGTTGGTCAAAATATATAAAAATGAATTTGGTTCATTATAATTTTTATGCATTTCATTTATAGATTCAGAACAAGAATTGTTATAAAATATATTGTGTCATTGATATGGGTTATTTTTGACACAAATATGGATTTGAAATAAGTTTGTGTCGGTTTTTGAGAGTATTTTGACAGTCATTTCTAAAAAAATTATAAATTTTTTCTTAATTGACGTTTAGATTTGGGAGGTTTTTATGAGTCAGGCAGATCGTATGAACAGACAGGCGCGTGTTCTGGCAGCTGTCCAGGAAAATACGCAGACAGTACTTAACAGCTCTTCCAATGAGCTGCCGGGAATTCATGCGGGTACGATTGCCGAGGCTCTGCATATGGATCGGGCAAATGTGGCAAGAGAGCTGAATAATTTATATCGGAACGGACAGCTTATCAAAATTCAGGGAAAACCGACCCTGTACATCTGCCGTTCCATTTTATCCAAAGAATATCCGAAGGTATTTTTCCCTTCAACGCTGCCGAAGGGAGGTCAGCTGCTGGATTATGTTTCCGCATCTACCCAGCCTCAGGCGCCGGTTCAGGAACAGAAGCTGGAAACCACATCGTCCCTGGAAACGATGGCCGGCGCCAATAAGACCTTGAAATCGGCAATTCTTCATGTGAAAGCGGCCGTTATGTATCCCTCTCATGATCTGCATGTTCTGATAACGGGCAGCATCGGGGTTGGAAAAAACATTCTGGCACGGGAGATGTACACCTATGCCGTGAGCAACAAAGGATTTGCGGCCGACGCGCCCTTTATTACCATCAACTGCCGGGAGCAGAGTGTGTCGCCTCAGCTTTTTATGAATCAGATCTTCGGCTGTACCAGGGATGCGTCGCTCAAGGAGGAAAAAGCCCAAAAGGGTCTGATTGAACGGGCGTCCGGGGGAATTTTATGTCTGATTGCCATTGAATGTCTGCCTGTAACGGTTCAGGATGCGCTTATTACGCTGTTGGAAAAGAATACCTACACCCGTATGGGCGAGGCTTCCGTGGTGCGCTATTCCAGTGCCATGATTATTGCACCCTCCACAGAGAAGCCGGATTCCGCCGCTCTGGCCGATCTGCGTCAAAGATTCTCCGTGCGGATTCACATTCCGGATTTGAGCAGCTGGAGCCTGCGGGAGATTGCGGAGCTTCTGATTCAGGCATTTCAGAAGGAGGCCGCTTCCACAAGTCTGAGCTTTCAGGTGCCCCGGGAAACCTTTGCCATGCTTCTTCGGGCCTCTTATCCGGGGAATCTGGGCGATTTGTTCAGTGTAGTCCGCATGACATGCGCTATGGCCGTTCAGGAGTTTTTTTCTACGTCACCGCGTCCGAAGACCATTGAGATCTCCCCCCGGCATCTGCAGCCGGAGCTGCTGTCAACCGTTCGGGAGGAGCCGGGATGCGAGGAGGAGCTTCTTCAGCTGGACCAGGAGGCGTATCCCTCCCTCACCGGCGAACAGCTTGCCAACGTCATTGAGCTTTGGACCAAGATACCCGCCAGCCAGATTCAGGAGCAGGAGTACCAGCGGCTGGCAAAGCTGGAGGACCGCCTCAAGGCCCACATCATCGGCCAGGACGAGGCGGTGAAATCCGTGTGCGCCGCCATCCGCCGGGGCCGGGTGGGCATCTCCCCTAAGCGCAAGCCTGTGTCGTTTATCTTCGTTGGCTCCACCGGCGTAGGCAAGACTGAGCTGGTCAAGCAGCTTGCGGCCGACCTGTTCAATACGCCGGAGTCCCTGATTCGGCTGGATATGTCCGAATTTATGGAAAAGCACGCCGTTTCCCGCATTATCGGCTCCCCGCCGGGCTACGTGGGCTACGACGAGGCGGGTCAGCTGACGGAAAAAATCCGCCGCAAGCCCTACACCGTTGTTCTCTTTGACGAGATTGAAAAGGCTCACCCGGACGTGCTGAATATTTTGTTGCAGATTCTGGACGACGGGCGCATTACCGACGCGCACGGTCGGGTGGTCAACTTTGAGAATACCGTTATCGTGATGACCTCCAACGCCGGAAGCAACACCAAAAGCGGCGCGGTAGGCTTTGGACGCTCCGCCAACGAGCAGAACAAGGACAAAGCCATGAAAGCCTTGCAGGACTTCCTGCGGCCGGAGTTCATCAACCGGGTGGACGAGGTGGTCTGCTTCAACCAGCTCACCGAGGAGGATTTCAAGCGTATCGCCGTGCTGATGCTGACGGAGCTGAAGGGTTCTCTGGCGGAAAAGGACATCACGTTCTCCTGGGACGACAGCCTGTTGGACTATCTGACCCAAAAATCCTACTCCGCCGCCTACGGCGCCCGGAACCTCCGGCGGCTCATCCAGAAGGAGCTGGAGGACGCCATTGCGCTGCGGCTGATCGAGAACTATCAGAATCCCGTCTCCGCTGTGACGGCCCAGGCCAAGGACGACGGAATCGTGCTCTTGAGTCTGTGAGGTGCTTATAAAAAGGGCGTCCGCTGTACGGACGCCCTTTTTATTCTGTATGCAGATGCTTACTGCCGCAGCTGGAACCGCTGGACGGAAGCTTCCAGCTTCTCTGCCTGCTGGCGCAGCTCCTCCGCGGAGGAGGCCGACTCCTCGGCGGTGGCGGCGTTGGTCTGCACGACGTTGGAAATCAATTCCATGCCCTCGGTCAGCTGCTTGAGGGACAGGGCCTGCGCCTGGGCGGAGTGGGCGATCTGGTCCACCAGCTCCGAGGACTGCTGGGCACTGTTCACCACCTCCAGGAGGGCCTGGGTCGTCTCCTCGGACAGGGTGGTGCCGTATCTGACCTGCTCCACCGAGGCGTCAATCAGCTCCGTAATGCTCTTGGCGGATTCCGCGCTCTTGCTGGCCAGCCGCTGGACCTCGTCCGCCACCACGGCAAAGCCCTTACCCGCCGCACCGGCCCGCGCGGCCTCCACGGCGGCGTTCAGCGCCAGAATGTTCGTCTGGAAAGAGATGTCCTCGATGGCCTTGGTGATGCCGCTGATCTGCTTGGAGGACTCGGAGATATCCGAAATGGCCTTGGTCAGGGCGTTCATTTTGCTGCTGCACACCTGAAGCTGCTCACTGGCAGACATCGTGTACTGCCGGGCCTCCGCCGCGTCCAGAGAGGTCTGGCCCACCTGGCCCGAAATATCCTGGATGCCCGCAGAGAGCTCTTCCACTGTGGAGGCCTGCTGTACCGCGCCCTCGGACAGGGTCTGAGCGCCGGCGGCCATCCGCTGGGACTCGTTGGACACCTGGAACGCAGTCTGGCGAATGTGGTACAGCGCATCGTTCAGGGAGTCCAGAATCTGCTGCATGGCATTCCGGATGGGAAGGAACTCTCCCCGGTAGGTGGCCGTAATGTTCAGGTCCATGTTGCCCTGGGCCATCTGGGCCAGCTTTTCATCAATATCCTTGATGTACGTTTTCAGCTCCCGCTTGGTCTCGTGGATGGAGTTCACCAGCATACCCAGCTCCGAGGTGTCCGGCTCCCACCGGAACTCCGCAGAGAGGTTGCCCTGGGAGATCTCTCCCATCTGGTCCTTCACGGCGATCACAGGCTGAAGGATACGGCGGCGAATCACACGCATACTGAACACCTGAAGGACGCCAACCACCACCAGGGCCAGAATCATCAGCACCCGGACAATCAAAACCCGGCGCTCCAGCGACTGGACCTCCCGAAGCGCACGGGCGTCCAGGTCCTCCAAAAACTGCTCCTTCAGGCTGGTGATCTTCGCCAGAGCGTTGTTGTAGTCGTCGCCGTACACGTAGTTGACCGCAAGGTTTCTCTGCCCTGCCTGGACCTGCTGCATGGCCTGCTCCTCCAGGGGGACCAGCTCATTGGACAGAGCGGACATCTGGTCAATCATGCTCTGCTCCTCGTCGGTGATGCCGATTTCCTGCATGGCGGCCACGCCCTGGTCCCGGTTTTTCAGGGTGTTGACCTCGTTCCAGTAATTGTCATAATGCTCCTGCATGCCGGTCGCCGCAAAAGCCCGGACCTCGTTGGTCAGGTAGGCGGAGCCGTTCATGAAACGGTTGGCGTTGTAGGTCAGCTCATACCGCTCCTGATTGGACTCGTCCAGACGGCGGCTGGCGCTGGTGTTGATAATCAGCAGTATCAACAATAGGACCAATGCGCAGATTGACGCTACATTTAAAATCGTAGTAAGCGTCGATTGATTCATCGCTTTCTTCATGGTGTGTTTCGCCTCCCAATAAAATCCACAAGAAATGCCTCTACTATTGTAGCGGATTTGGCGGAAAAATACAAGAGGTTCT
>OFGR01002680.1_pt1 | contig 11527 bp, 13 predicted proteins | sample 1521811 | NCBI WGS metagenome assembly OFGR01 (sample SAMEA3504098, study PRJEB24116) | mouse gut metagenome | biome: mouse gut; feature: mouse-associated habitat; material: faeces | place: Denmark | collected 2011
CAACCAGCCCGGTACTCCCTGGAATTTTTCCCGTATGGGTCTTGTTTGGGTCAAATCAAATCTCCAAAAATTCAATTTACTTAAAAAGTGATGGAAAGCAAGAGAAAGCCCTCGGATTCCCAAAGAAATCCGAGGGCTGGTGGTCGGAGTATAATTATAGGACTTCAAAAAGTCAGTTATATCAACGGTTTGTAAGCCGTCAACAAGAGGTTTATTCTATTAACTATCCAGCACTTTTTAATTTTTCCCTATACTTTTCAATAGCATTTTGTTGTTTCTCTTTTAACTGTGCAAAGTCAATGTCCCCTTGTGCTATCCACTTTTCAATCATCTCAAATTGCTTCCTCTCAGCAATTCTTTTTATGAGAAGAGTTTGTCCTTGTGTCTTTTTGTTTTCTTCTTCATCTGCCAAAATTTTTAATACTATATTCTTAGCAAAAAGAACGTGCGTTTTGACAGAGAGTCTTACCACATTGTAGTGGAGATGTCGATAATTCAATACTACGGTATCCCCATCTTCCTGCACAAGAGAGTATTCACCTATCATTTCTTCAGGAATGAACATTAAATCAATTTTGGATATAGTATCACCCAGCAAACTGTTAATCACTAACACGGGCTCAATGTCTTGATCTGAAAGGCTTTCAACCCTCCAAAGAGATAACGTATTTCCTTGTGTCCGCATATCATTGGCAATCGTGTCTGAATTATAATTTTCAATGATGTTTTCGGAACCCTTTTCCAAAACGCTCCATTTCGCTCGTGCAAACTTCCGCACATAAAATGCCATATATCTATCCTCACTTTATGCGGTTTGATCTTTATGCTTTAATTGTGCGACCACGTCGTCCCGATATTCTATTAGCCAATAATCGTCTAACTCTAAGCTTTCCAAAATATCAATAGATTCTATTGCACCCCACTTCTCAAAACAAGAAATAAGTAAATCTTGAATTATGGGTGAATGGTTGACTGCACATGCAAGTGAAATAGTTATACCATACGGATCAATTTCATCGTAATCATAACTGGATAAAATATGTAAAACGCCTTCCAAAATATGAGTATCAGACAAATTGTGATTAACTATATCAGACAACATCTTTAATGAGTTTTCAATATGTCCACTCGTTTTCCTTAAACGCTCAAAAAATTCATCTGCTTCAGTCCAAATGCCTGCTTCAAAATAGCAATTTTGAATTATCGCAATCATTCTTTCCTTATCTGCTAACCCTCGCTTATCATTTGTATTGGGTAGAATTGCTGTACCAGTGTTCGGAAGAATCCTATGCTGATTAAATCGACTTGGTACTAATTCTGTGGTAGACTCTTCATCACTCATAGATTCAAATAAAATGCTATATAATCTTGCTGGAGATAACTCGTCGTGAATAGCTGGTTTTTTGACCTCGGAATCAAATATTGGATTGGGCAAAAAACGGGCAAAGTCACACGGTGTTTCTACCAATCTTTCGTAGAGAAATTGCATGCTCTTCACCTCTTCATTATAAATAAAAGCTACTCAGAAAGTTTTGCTTTGATTTGCTCTAAGAATTTAAGAAAAACTGATTGTGCATTATTAGAAAAATCGACAAGATCGGTTACAGTAAATCTTTCCTCCCGATTTTCTGCCAAAGTATTTATATCAGAAAGAATGTGTAACCCCTTAACTGATTGCTGCTCACCAGTTGAAGCATTGACTGTCTGTAACATTCCGGATTCTAAGAAGAGAATTGCATTACTTAACTCGCTTTTTTCGCCAACAGTAGCAGTAAATCTTTTGTTAAATCTGTGGCTCCATTCAACACAATTTTCAGAAGAACCATCGATTGATATATTAAGATTATTTTGATTGTAGAATCTATCAAAAGATTGCCCACTTGGCTCAGGCAATAGTACGTCTACATAATACGCAAGCCGACATCCTTGTGTGTTACCTAATGCATGAATCATTGCTTTCATTAAATTAGATAATAATTTAAGTTTATCCGTGAAGTATTGTTCAAATGTGTCTGCTACTCCTTGTGTAAGTTCGACATCTACCCGCTCTGCAAGAATGCGAATAGCATAGTCACCATCTGGAGACAAAAATTGTATGCGTTTGTCATTGGAGTTTATGGTTCCTGTTTGGATTGTAACAAATGGGACATTTACAAATTGGGGAGGCTGTTGAATAATGCTTGGCAAAAGATTAAAACCTGCTTGCTGTAAATCTTGAGTCCATGTAATCACGTTTGCCGTAGTTGGAACAAATTGTTTAAAATCGCCAAATAACGAAATACGAAATACGAAAATGTGCATATTGCCCCTCCTCATAATAGGATATGGTGTTATCAATTATATCACATCCTCACTTTAATTCAAGAATTTTCTGTGAAATTTGAGCTCATTAGACAAATTATTCAAGAGTAGATTCATCACTTCTTAATAATAGAAAAAAACGCTTAAATAGTTGCACGAAAAAGAGCAACTAAGCGATAAATTTAATCGAAGCAGACCGCCGCCCTATGGAGACTATGGGCGGCGTTTTCATATACAACGACGAAAAAGGAGGTTGAAAAAGTGGCAGAAGATAAAAAGCCAGGCGTCACCATTGAAGCCCCGGCCCCGGAGGAGCAGAGGCCGGAGTCTCCCGCGCCGGAAACACCGGACGCCCCCACCCCGCCTGGGCCGGAGGTGCTGACCGTGGAGGAACAGCTCATTTTGGAGCATGAAGGGCAGGCCGCCCTTTTAGAAATGGGCGAGGCGATCCCGGACGCCTCCGAACTTCCCGGCATGACGATCCCGGACCCGCCCGCCTCGGAGCCGGAGGCCCAGGGGGTGATCCCCGGCATGGAGGGTCCCCCGTCCCCGGAGAACAAGGTGATCGACCTGTCGTCGGTCCGGGCGGGGGCCGGGCGGGAGCAGACGGACCCGGCCAAGGAGGGCGGGCAGGAGTGGGAGAAACCCCAGGAGCAGCCGGAGCCACCCCGCCGTGGCCGCCGCCCCAAGAACAAGGAGGCCCCGGCCCAGGGTGAGAGGCCCAAGCGCAAGGGCCGCCCGCCCAAGGCGGAGAAGCAGACCCCCGGCGGGGGCGGAGCTGGCAAGACGGCCAAGACCGCCACACGGGGCAAGGCCGCCGGAAAATCCACCCCGGCCAAGGAGGAGATCCCGCCGCCTCCCGCGCCCGCGCCGGAGGAGCCGCCCCAGCCCAAGGACGCCTCCCGCGCGGAAAAAGAGGAGATCGTCTATCTGGACCTCGACCAGCTCCACCCGTTCCAGGATCACCCGTTCGGCGTCCGGGACGACAATGAAATGAAAGGGCTGGTGTCGTCTGTGCGGGCAGGCGGCGTCCACCAGCCCGCCCTGGTGCGTCCCCGTGAGGGCGGGGGCTATGAGATCATAGCGGGCCATCGGCGGCAGCGGGCAAGCGAGCTGGCGGGCTACAAAAATATGCCCTGTATCGTCCGCAACATGACGGATGATGAAGCGGTCCTTGCCATGACGGACGACAACCTGCGCCACCGGGAAACGATTTTGCCCAGCGAAAAGGCGGCGGCCTTGAAGCAGCAGTATGAGGCCATCAAGCACCAGGGGACGCGGGGCGACGGCGCGGACCTGGGCAAGCTGTCTCTGGACAAAGTGGGCGAGCGCAACGGCATGAGCGGAAAGACGGTGCAGCGGTACATTTATCTGAATGACCTTGTGCCGGAGCTGAAACAGTTCATGGACGGCGGCAAGCTGTCGTTCACCCCCGCTGTGGAGATTTCCCGTATCAGGCCGGACCATCAGAAGTATATCGCCGTGTCCATTGAGGGGCAGCAGTCGTCCCCCTCCAAGGCCCAGGCGAAGAAGCTGCGGGAAATGGACGAAAAAAACCAGCTCAACCCGGACGTGATCGACGCGGTGTTGAGCCAGGAGAAGAAAAAGGAGGATTTTGACGTGATCATCAGCTCTGCGGAATTGGCCCAGTATTTCGGCAAGGACAAGACGCCCCGTGAAATGAAAGATCAGATCATGGCCCTGTTGGGGGAGTGGAAAGAGAAGCAGCCCCCGGAGCTGGGCAAGGGCGAGAAAAAGACGGATAGGGAGAAGTAAGCGGAAGCTCTGGACACGGTGTCCAGAGCTTTTCCCGTCCCCCGTCTCCCGTGAAAACGGCTCTTGTGGAATATCCCCCGTCGCCGCGCCACCCATACTGATACCCTTCCAGGATAAAATCGAAAAGTTTCTGTTTTCTAAAGGCATTGTCAAACAAAGAGCCGATAACGGGAAACTGGAACCGGCTGGGAGGCTGTCGCTGTTGCGCCACACAGATTTAGAGATTGTGACGGTCTTTGACGCTGAACTAAGGGGGATATGCAACTACTATCATCTTGCCAGCAATTACCGGAACCTAAACTATTTCAGCTATCTAATGGAGTACAGCTGTCTGAAAACACTGTCCGGCAAACACCGGTGCAAGCTGTCTAAAATTTATGACAAGTACCGCATTGGTGAGAAACGCTGGGGGATTCCCTATGAAACGAAAGCCGGGAAGAAAATCCGCCGCCTTACAAAGTTCAATGAGATTGACGGCAAAAAGTGTGAGGACATAGAGCCTGCGATACTTTCATCTTCTCTCTCGGTCTTTGACGATGGAAGTATCTCGACTGATATAGTGCCAACTGCCCCCGGCTGCATTACTGTTCCTGAAAATGTCCAGGGCGGAACAAGCCTTGAAGTGACATGGGGTGCGTCTACTGACCCGGACGATGATCCGATTGGCTACGAGCTGGAGCGTCAGGTGGATAACGGAGAGTGGGAACAGGTCTACAAAGGCGAGGCCACCAGCTATACCGATGCCATCACCCGGGGCTGGCTTACCGTGGCCTACCGGGTGAGGGCCTACGATTCCTACGGCGCAACCAGCGACTATCCTCAATGGGGACAAACACGGAATAGGTCTGTTCCACCTGAATGTCATTGCCGTCCCCGTCCTGTTCCGTGACGGAGCGGGTACGGATCTCGCTGGAAGCGAAGCAGTGGGCAAACTGGGAGAGAGGCGGAGCCTCGCCGCCGAAATACAGGGAGAAAAACACAGCCTTAACCCGGATGGGGTCAAGGCTGTTTCCGTCCTCCATATTCGATTGGATGTCCGCCAGGATCTCATCCAGCTCCGCGAAGCTGGCCCGGGTCTGCCCGATGCACGCCTGGTACTCGGCAGGGAGGCCGCCGGGCAGCGGCCCGTCCTGGAAGCAGAGCTGGGCGGCGGAGATGTTGTGGCTCACCGCGCCGGAGCCCAGCACACACAGCAGGGCCGCCGCCACAATGATGGGGGAGAGGATGGCGGCGATGGCCCAGCCCAGGCCCTTCCGGGCTTTTTCGTTGGTGAGCAGCATGGCGGCGGCTTTCGCAATGAGGACAGGATTAGCCAATGGTCATCCCCCCCATCCCGGGTTCAGCAGGCGGCTGTTCTTCGCCCTGCCCTTCTTCCCGAAGCTGCCGGTTCTGGGCCTGAAGCTCCGCCCAGTGCTCCTCCAGCGATGCCAGGGTGTCATCGCAACGCAGCCCATGGCTTTGACGCTTTGCCCATTCTTTGTACTGATCCAAGTCCATCCCCTGGTCCAGCAGCAGTTTGGCCACGTTCACCGCGCCATTTTCCATGCACGCATGGAGGGCGTTATAGTCGTTGACGTCCACCCACATCCGCTTTTCCAGAAGTTCCTCCGCCATCCAGCTGTTCCGTCCTTCATAGGTCAGCATATGGAGCGTCCTCGCCGCGCTTCCGCCCCCGGAGATGCCCTTTTCCACCAGCATGGACAGCATTTCATAGTCCGGCCCTGCGGCGAACAGCTCCAGAAGGAGGGGCGGCGCGGCGGCGATCTGCTCATCGCTGCACTGCTTGATGATCTCTCTGGAAATATGGCGGTGTTCCAGGTACGCATAGCTGGCCATCCCGCCGTGGAAGGACGGGGACAGCTCCGCCACCCGGTCTGCCGCGTTTGCCAGCAGGAACTCCACCTTTTGAGGGTCATTGATGTCGATGGCCCTTTTGCAGGCGGCGGCATAAGCAGACTCCGGGAACCGCTCCACATCGTCCAGCAGGGCGCGGGTCATCTGACGGCCCACCGCGCCGGGTCGTCCCGCCGCCTCGATCAGCAGGTCGCCCGCGTAGGCGTCCAGCACCTTGGGGTACAGCTCCAGGAAGGCGGGCAGCTCCCCATCCCGGATGGCGAGAATGGTCTTGTCATAGCCGCTCATCCGCAAAGGCCGCTGGCCCACTGTGTCCATGTAGGCGGTGATACTGCCGGTCATGCGGCGCAGGAGCTGCTCCGTCCGGCCCATGGCCTCCTCCTGCCGCTCCCGCTGCTCCGCCAGTGCCGCGATGATCACCTTCTCCTCCCGCTGGCTGAGATGAACCACCCTGCCGCCCACATCCTCCTCCACGCCATCGATCTTCCTGTACCGGGCGTGGGTGGCGTGGTCGCCGTGGACGGCCTTGGTGATGGCGGAGGCGGTGAGGAACATCCTGTCCAGGTCGTTGCCGTTCTCGCCCAGTGTTTTGCCCACGATGAAGCTCTCGGTGACGCTCTTTTGCCGCTTCTCATCGTACCATTTGAGGTACACGTCCACATAGACGCCCTCGCTCTCACCATAGTCCACGGTGCAGAACAAATCCGCATCCCGGGGGATCTCCCGGCCATTCTGCCACTTGTCGCGCAGCAGAAAATACTCGTCGGGCAGATAGCCCTGCCCCTCCAGCCGGTGCTTCAGCTCCTCATATACTTCCTGGGCGGTGCGCTGGCCCACGTACTCCAGCTTCCGGGGGTTGTCCACCGAAGGTCTCCAGCGGTCAAATTCAATGAGTTCCATATTCGTTCCTCCTTACATCATAGTGGGCCCGCCCTGCTCCAGCTGGCCCTGTGTCTCAGCCAAGGCTTCCGCGATCTGGCGGGCTCCAGCGTTTACCACCTGGGCGGCAGCCTTAATTTGATCCTTTTGCTCCGAGGTCAGCACAGTGCCATGCTCTACAAATCTTTCCGGAAACAAATCCCGTTTGATCAGCCTGATAACGTACTGCTCAATGGACAGCCCCCGTTTTGCCGCCCGGACGTGGATATCCCGGAACAAGTCCTCCCCGATTTTGATTGCGATTGCTTTTGCCATGTCAGCCTCCTCACCCGCCGTCATGGCAGTTGCAGGGCAGGTCGTCCTCCGGGAACATCCAGCACATGGCCTGCTGGTTCAAGTCCGCCGCCACAAAATCCCGCCACGCCCAGTCCCGTCCCAGCCCCTTGACCGTGATCAGGTTGGGTTTCGCGGCATCCTCGATGGCGATGGCCCGGTCATAGAGATCCCGGTGCCGATGGTACAGGGTGCGGATCTCCTTTTTCTTCATGCTGGGGCAGAAAAAACAGGAGGACTTGCCCGGAAGCGGCAGCCCCGCCCGCTGGATGGCGGCCACGCAGTCCTCCCTCGTCCAGCCCCAGTCCATCAGCGCGTAGACCTTGGTATACTTGGGGTCGGCCTCGTCCTGCTCCCGGACATTTTCCCGCCTGCTGGTTTCGCCCACATCATAGCCGATGTACTTGACTACCTTTTCGCCCCTGGCCCACACCTCCCGGCAGGGCGGGTAATTGTTGCAGAATTTGTCCTGCGGCCCCGCCTTGTGCTTCAGGGAACACTTTTTGTAACCGTAGGCGATGGCGGGCAGGGTGCCGGAGCGCAGGCATTCCTGCTCCAGCGTCAGCCGGTCCCCGTTTTTGTCTGTGCAGTAGACCGTCTGGATGCAGGGCATCCCGTGGCGGGCCAGCCAATCGTCCATGATGGGCAGGTAGTCGTAGGTGTAGGGCTGCTCGCTGCCGGGGTCAGCAAAGAGGATCAGGTCAACGGGGATCCCCTTCTCATGCATCCCCACCAGCATGGCAGTCGAATTCGTCCCGCCGCCGTAGGACACCACATTCACCGTCCCCCCGCCTTTCCGAACAGCTTTTCTTTGTACTCCGGCGCGTGTACCTCCAGCAGATACCGCTCATTGCCGCACTTGTACAGGCACACCCCGCGCTGGGGGTAACGGATCAGCTCGTACTCCGAGCCCTCCAGCTGGAGGTTGTCCATGTAGAACTTCTTGTCCACACTGCCCGCGTTGAACAGGAATTGGTGGGTGGGGATGGCGAACAGGGGCCGGGTGAGCTCCCGGATTCCGTCCACGTCAAAGTCCTCCAGATTCTGCGATGCCAGGATCAGCGCGGATTCCTTCTTCCGCACCCGCTTCAAAATGTTCCGGATGTACTCGATGGTGGTGACGTTGGACAGCCAGATATACAGCTCGTCCAGGGTGGCCGCGGTGTTGCCCACGGTCAGCAGCCTGTCGCTGAGGAAGGATAAGACATTGAACAGCATGGCGTCCTTCACATTTTTGCTGGCCTGCAATAAACCCTTCACCCCGAACACCAGGAACCGGGAGCTGGTGATGTTGGTGTGGCCGTTGAAAAACTTGCTCTCCGCACCCCGGCACAGGGAATGGAGCCCCAGCAGGATCTCCCGCAGCAGTTCCCGGGGATAGAGGGGGCTGGCCTCGTCCCCGTACCGCTCATAGGCGTCCTCAATCACGTCATAGAGGTCGGAGAGGATGGGGAACTGGCCGGGGGCCAGGGCGGTGAAGTCGGTGCTGTCGTCCATCCCCCACTTGGCGTACAGCCGCCCCAGCATCAGCTCGATGGTGTCGATGTGGGCGTCGGAGAAGTCCTTGTAGGAGCGGAAAAAGTCCTTGAGGAAGCTGATGTGCTGGCTCAGGAGGGTGCGCTGGCGAAAGGTTTCCGGTGCCTGCTCATCGTCCTCATTGTCCACGCTCCATGCCTTGGGTTCCAGCGGATTGATGCGGTACCGCCCATCCATCAGATCCACGAAGCACCCGCCCAGGTTATGGCACAGGTCGATGAGCTCATGCTCGGGATCGAGGCAAATTGCGGATTTGCCGCTCTCCAAAATATTGCAGAGCAGGAGCTTCAGCAGGTAGCTCTTGCCCTGGCCAGAGTTGCCCAGGATCAGGACGCTGGCGGTGGTCTTGTCCTCGGCGCGGCGGTCCAGGTCCACGATGACGTTGGAGCCGTAGCGGTCCCGGCCCACGTAGAAGCCCTGGGGGTCCGTCTTTCCGGAGTAGTTGTTGGGATAGAGATTCGCCACGGAGGACGCGGGCAGCACTCGCTCGAACTGCGTTCCGAGGACATTGCGCCCTGCCGGATTGGCGCAGAGAAACCCCTCTCTCTGTTTGAGCAGGAGCCGGTCTACGGCAATCTTGGCACGCACCAGTTCGCTGGTCACCTCGTCCCGCAGGGCGCGGAGGCTCTCCAGATCCTTTGCCGCCAGATCCAGATACACCGCGCTGTGATCCAGCGGTTCCCGGTTGCGGTGCATGGCGGTCACCAGCGCGGCCACGTCCTGGAGGTTGGCCTCCGCTGTGACGCTCTGCTTCATGTCGTTGGTGTTGCTGCGCTCGAAACGGCTGCGGTTGCTGGCGTTCTGGATGATCTTCTGCTCCTCCGTACCGGTGACGCGCCGGGTATAAATGGTGATATTTACGTTGCTGCGCTCTCCCAGATGGCTCAGGAGCGCCAGCTCCTCGGTAATGGTGGAGTAGCCCCGCACTGCCATGACGCAGTGGTACGCATTGCCCAGGATGAAGTGGTCCGTGTTGAATTTCACCGCAGCCGGGGCGATCATGTCCAGGAAGTCCTTGGGCAGAGGCTCCGGCATCGATTTCCCCTTTTTCTTCTGCGATTTCTTAGGCATCTGCATCCGCCCACCTTTCTCCGTCAAAATTGTCAAAGACATCCGTGGTCACATCCTGCTGGTAGTAGACGGCCAGCAGCCGCATGAGGTCCTGCCGGTTTGCCTGCCGCACCCGGAACCCCTGATCCCGGATGCTCCTCTCCAGCCGCGCAATCTGGCTGCGGGAGGGCTCCTCCTTCTGGCGGTCCAGCTCGAAGACCAGCGCAAATTCCCGCGCGGAGGCGTTGGAGGTCTGGATCTTGTCCAGGTGTGCGGCATCCTGCCGCAGCAGCTCCCGCAAGGCGGGCAGCTGTTCCTGCTCCATCCGCTGGCGGTACCAGTCCTTGTTGCTCTGGAAGGACTCGCGGGAGTCCAGCGCCAACAGCCGCACGGACTCCGTTCCCCGCAGGAAGTTGGTCAGGGCCATGACCTTGCCCCGGATGCCCTCTGCTGAAAGCACCGAGAGATTATCCGGCTGGATCAAAAAATAGACCAGTTCACTGCGGCCAACCTTCAGGCCGTTCTCTGTAAACTGGTCTATTCCCATGAGCTGCCGTGTGGACAGCAGCCGCTTTTGTTCTTTCTTCTGTTTTCTATTCAAATCGTTCTCTCCATTCGTAGTACTGTTGATGCAGGAAAAGGAAACAGACCGCGTTGCGCAGGAAGTCCAGAATACTGGCATCCTCCATACGGATGCTGAGGAACGCATAGAGTACCGTCAGCACCAGCGGCAGCAGGAACCCCAGGGCGGCCAGCGCCAGGACAGAGAGAAGAAGTCCCACGCCTACCACCGCCAGATCTTTCAGCTCCCACAGCCATAATGTTGGTTTTGCGGTCAGATTGTCGGGATAGATAAAGATGAAAAACACCCCCAGTTATTTATTGAGTAAATGAATTTCTACAGGAATATTTCGTTTCTTGCAGTTGTCGATCACATATTTTGTCCCGCGTGACAGTCCATCCCAGAAAGCCAGAACAAGGTCCGCGTTTTCTATGATTGTGAGATTGCGCTTCAGCGGAGCGGACCGTCCGTATTTACTGTACTCCGGCAAGTATTCCGTCAGTTTCAGTCCATGCCGCTGGGCATATTCCCGCGCAGAGGCATCCACACCCCGCGCGCCTCCGGATATGATCTCGGTTGTATCATCGGGAAGGTATTTTTCCAGGTTATCCACTGTCAGCCCTCTTGAACCAATTACAGCAACTCGCATGCCCATTCTCCTCAAGTTTTTCAGATATACCATATAGCTACCCGCGCATTATATCACATCCCGGATATAAAATAAACATATAATATATCTAAAATGGGGTGATGGTATGGCCGTCAAAAGCGTTTCCATTCGCATGGAAGAGGAAATGCTGGAGAAAATCAACGCACTTGGTATTGGACCGCAGGGCTTTGGCGGAAAAACCACGGCGCTTGCAGTCAACATCGAGACCTTGCCAACCCATATTGCAGGGCTTCCGTGCGCAGTCAATATCAACTGCCATGTAACCAGACATAAGAGTGCAGTATTATAGAAGGAGAGGCGGAAAGATATGGAGAAGAAAATTACGATACCGCTGACGGCAGATAAGACAAAAGACCTGCGCGCAGGAGATAATGTACTGATTAGCGGCGTGATTTATACGGGAAGAGATGCTGCGCACAAGCGGCTTTGCGAACTTTTGGCAGAGGGAAAGGCGCTTCCCATCGATGTGAAGGACAGCATTATTTACTATGTAGGACCTGCACCGGCAAAACCGGGCCAGGTAATCGGTTCTGCGGGACCAACGACCAGCTACCGTATGGACGCAT
>OFGR01002681.1_pt1 | contig 11524 bp, 9 predicted proteins | sample 1521811 | NCBI WGS metagenome assembly OFGR01 (sample SAMEA3504098, study PRJEB24116) | mouse gut metagenome | biome: mouse gut; feature: mouse-associated habitat; material: faeces | place: Denmark | collected 2011
GGCTTCCCGGGCCACGGCCAGCCGGTGGTTGGTGATGCCGATGTGGCGGATTTTCCCCTGGGCCTGGGCTTCCAGAGCGGCGTCGTAAAGACCGTCCTCCCCGCCGGGACGGGGGACAAAGGCGGGGTTGTGGAACTGGTAGAGGTCGATATAGCCGGTGTTCAGCTCCCGAAGGCTGGTCTCCAGGTGCTCCCGCAGCTCCGCCCCCGTCTGGGCGTGGGTCTTGGTGGCAATGACCACTTTCTCCCGGATGCCCTGGAAGGCATAGCCCATCTTCTCCTCGCTGTCGGAGTAGGCCCGGGCGGTATCGAAGTAGTTAATCCCTCCGTCCACCGCCCGGCGGAGGAGCTTGGCTGCTTCCTCTTTGGAGATGCGCTGGATGGGCAGGCATCCAAAGCCGTTTTTCTCGATGGTGATGCCGGTGCTTCCCAGTTGAATGCGCGTCATAAAAGCCTCCTATCCTTTGTTGTTGAGCTCCAGCTCGTACAGGCGGACGGTCCCGTCCCCCGTGCCGCTGGGGTCCAAAATTTCCAGCCGGAGGTTCTTCGTGGTGACCGGACGCACCTTGCGGGTGGTAACGTCCTGGGTATTTCCTGACACGGCATCCAGAAACCTCCACTGTTTTTTCTCGCTGTCGTAGTAGCTCAGCCGCCAAGATACGGTGTTCTGCTGGCTGTCTTCCCCCTGGCTGCCCGCGTGATAGAGGGTATAGCTATCGAAGGTTACAGACTTGGCCAGACTGATACATAGGTCATGCTGAACGATCTTGCTCATATGGTCCCGGTTTGTGGCGTCCGACTTGGCAGCCTGCCATTTGGTGCTCAGGTTGCCATCCACCAGATTGTCCGCAGCCGTCCCGCTGGAAGCCTGGCCCGAGACCGCATAGGTATACGCTCCCGCGCAGAGGTTGAAACCGTCCACCGTAGGGTAGGTGGGGTTGGGCACGCCGGGAATGTTTTCGGTGATGTAGTTGTCGACACAGCCGCCAAAGCCGTTAAAGGCCCAGGTGCCTGCGTCCAGCTCCTTCACATACTGCTGGCGGACCTGTTCAATGCTGCTCAGCCCGGTCACCTTTTTCACCACGGCGTTCAAATTCGAATCGTTGATATTATCGCTGGTGATCTGCTTGGAGGCCATGGCGAAGTGAATGGAGTCGATCAGGCCATAGCCCTGGGGCGTGGTGGGATACCGGCTGTCCATATAGGCAAAGAACCAGTAGGCGGTGTAGTAGTCGTTCTCAAAGCGCCAGTTCCGCAGGTCCTGATCGTCTCCGATGTAACGTAAGGCTCCCCGGGCCAGAACACCGTCATCCGCATAGAAGCAATAGCGGAAACTGGCATAGGACGCCAGCGTCTCGATCCACCAGCTGCTTTTCAGACCACTATAGATTTGTACCACATGGCCCAGTTCGTGGGCGAAGCACGGAGTGGGCGCGACATCCTTTTGATTCGCTGAAATCTCGATGTTTCGCTCCCAAAGCTGCTTTTTGTAGTCGTAGTTTGTAGACCCCGTCCACATTGGCGCCTCCTTGCGGTCGCCGCTGAGCGGAAGTATTTTCTTCACGTTGACTGTGATTTCCTTCTGGGCGACGCCCCCGCCCCAGCGGGCCCACAGGCGGGGATAGACGGTGTTGAAGGTCTCCTCGACCTCATTCCAATAGGCCGGGTCGGGGATCAGCTCCCAGCCCTCGCCCTTGGTAATGCTGAACTTTGACGCTGTGCTGGGCGGCGTCGTTGTGCTGGGGGGCGTCGTTGTGCCAGGCTGGGACAGCTTGTCGGCCAGCTTGGTGTAAATCACCGCGGCGGCAGACCGGGAAACATATCCGCTGCCGTTGAAGGTACCCCTGTCGTCCACGCCGGAGATGAGCCCGGCGGCCACCACGGTGGAGACATAGTAGGGCCAAGACTTGTGGTCCTCCCCCACCTTGCTCCAGTCGGCGATTTTGGCCGCCGCCGCTGCCTGCTCATTCTCCGTGGGCAGGGCGGCCCCCTTGTCCTCCAGCAGTTTTACCAAGATTCAGGACATGTTATAGCGGTTGATGGGAGCGCCAGCGTACTTGTTCATCAGGTCGTCCTGGGAGATATAGGTCAGCCGGCGGCTGGAGGCCACCTGGATCGCCGGGGCGTACCAGGGGGTCCGCACCGTGACCCGCGCCATTTCCTCCGGGTAAAAGGCGCTCATCAGCATGGTGAGGAACTGGCTATAGGTCATTTTGGCGTCCGGGTCAAATACCCCGGTCCCCTTGGCCGGGTCGCCGCCGGTGCCGGAGATGGCCCCGTCGCTGTAGGCCCGCTCCACATAGGAGTAGGCCCAGTGGGTGGAGGGTACGTCCTTAAAGTGGGCGGTACCGGCGGCCGAGGCCCGAATGGGCACAAGGCCGAGGGTCAGTACCGCCGCCAACAGCAAGGCGGTCAGGTTTTCTCTGTATGAACGTTGCTTTTTCATGTTGTCACATTCCTTTCTGTTGGGCTTCCAGCTTGGCCACCAGTTCGGCAAGCTGTATAGCCCGTTCTTTTTCCGCCTCCACCACATGGGTGGGGGCCTTGTTGACAAAACCTGGGTTCGCAAGTTTGGCGTTCAGCTTTTCCAGTTCGGCGGACTGCTTTTTCAGCTCCTTCTCCACCCGCTGTCTCTCCTTCTCCAGGTCCACCAGCTCCCCCAGGGGGATGGACAGCTGGGCGGCATGGGTGACGATGGAGACCTGCCCGGCCTGGGCGGCATCGCCGTCGGCCTTAGCGCTGGAGAAGGGGACAATCTCCACCTCACTGGCGTAGGCCAGCTTTTTCAGGAAGGGCACGCCCAAGGTGAAAGTCTCCGCCTCCATAGTGGCCACGGTGAGGTGGGCCTTCTTGGAGGGGGGCACGTTCATCTCGCTGCGCCGGCCCCGGATGGCCCGGATGGCGTCCATAATCAGCTCCATGGCCTTCTCCTCTTTGGGGAAGTTCATGGACTCGCTGGCCGTGGGCCAGTTCTGGAGCATGAGGAAGTCGCCCTCGTGGGGCAGGGCCTGCCAGATTTCCTCGGTAATAAAGGGCATGAAGGGGTGGAGCAGCTTGAGCATTTCGGTGAGCACCCAGCACAGCACCTGCTGGGCCCGGACCTTGCTGTCCTCGTCCTCCCCCTGGAGCCGGGTCTTGGTCAGCTCGATATACCAGTCGCAGTAGTCATCCCAGATGAAGTCATAAATCTTCTGGGCGGCCACACCCAGCTCGTACCGGTCCATATTCTCGGTGATCTCGGCCACGGCCCGGTTCAGCTTGGACAGGATCCACTTGTCCTCCAGCTCCAGCTTCTGGGGCAGTTCGCACTTGTCGATGGTGAGGTTCATCATCAGGAAGCGGCTGGCGTTCCAGATTTTATTGGCAAAATTGCGCATGGCCTCGCAGCGCTCGGTGAAAAAGCGCATGTCGTTGCCGGGGGAGTTGCCGGTGACCAGGTTGAAGCGCAGGGCATCGGCGCCGTACTTGTCGGCGATCTCCAGGGGCTCGATGCCGTTGCCCAGGGACTTGGACATCTTCCGGCCCTTGTCGTCCCGAATCAGGCCGTGGATGAACACAGTGTGGAAGGGGGGCTTGTTGGTGTGGGCGCAGCCGGAGAAGATCATCCGGGCCACCCAGAAGAAGATGATGTCGTAGGCGGTGACCAGCACGTCGGTGGGGTAGAAATACTTGAAATCCTCACTGTTTTCGTCGGGCCAGCCCAGGGTGGAGAAGGGCCACAGGGCGGAGGAGAACCAGGTGTCCAGCACGTCTGGGTCCCGCTCAATGTGCTTGGAGCCGCACTTCTCGCAGCAGTCGGGGTCGGTCTCGGAGACGGTGACGTGGCCGCAGTCCGCGCAGTACCAGGCGGGGATCTGGTGGCCCCACCACAGCTGGCGGCTGATACACCAGTCGTGGACGTTCTCCATCCAGTTGGTGTAGGTCTTGGCAAAGCGGTCGGGGACAAACTTCACTTCCCCCTCGTTGACCACCCGCAGGGCCTCCTTGGCCAGGGGCTCCATGCGGACAAACCACTGGGCGGAGATCAGGGGCTCCACGTCGCTGTGGCAGCGGTAGCAGGTGCCCACATTGTGGGAGTAGGGCTCGATCTTCTCCATCAGCCCCAGGGCCTCCAGGTCGGCCACCACGGCCTTCCGGGCCTCGTAGCGGTCCATGCCCTGGTACTTGCCGCCGTTGGCGTTGACCACGCCGTTGTCGTCCAGCACCCGGATGGTCTCCAGATTGTGGCGCAGGCCCACCTCGAAGTCGTTGGGGTCGTGGGCGGGGGTCATTTTCACGCAGCCGGTGCCGAAGTCCATTTCCACGTACTCGTCGGCCACAATGGGAATCTCCCGGTCCATCAGGGGCAGGATGCAGGTCTTGCCGACAAGGTGCTTGTACCGCTCGTCGTTGGGGTTGACGGCCACGCCGGTGTCGCCCATCATGGTCTCGGGCCGGGTGGTGGCCACCACCAGATAGCCGGAGCCGTCGGCCAGGGGGTAACGCATGTGCCACAGGTGGCCGGGCTTGTCCTGATACTCCACCTCCGCGTCGGACAGGGCGGTGACGCAGTGGGGACACCAGTTGATGATCCGGGAGCCCTTGTAGATCAGGTCCTTCTGATAGAGGGAGACAAACACATGGCGCACCGCCTGGGAGAGGCCCTCGTCCATGGTGAAGCGGGACCGCTCCCAGTCGGCGGAGATGCCCAGCTTCTTCTGCTGCTGGACGATGCGGGCGCCGTATTTGGCCTTCCAGTCCCACACCCGCTCCAGGAACTTCTCCCGGCCCAGGTCGTAGCGGCTGAGGCCCTCGTTGTTGCGCAGCTCCTCCTCCACCTTTACCTGGGTGGCGATGCCGGCGTGGTCGGTGCCGGGGAGGTACAGGGCGGCGTAGCCCTGCATCCGCTTGTAGCGGATGAGCATGTCCTGGAGGGAGTCGTCCATGGCGTGGCCCATGTGGAGCTGGCCGGTGACATTGGGGGGCGGCATGACGATGGTGAAGGGCTTTTTCTTGGGGTCGCGAACGCCCCGGAAGCAGCCGTTTTCCTCCCACTTCTGATAAATGCGGCCCTCTGCCTCCTGGGGCTCGTAGACCTTGGGCAATTCTTTTTTCATGTTCATTCTCCTATCATTCGTGTATTAATTTTTTTCATCACTGCGTCCCAGCAGGTAATCGGTTGTTACGTTGTAAAAGTCCGCTATTCGGACCAGGACAGAGGCCGTTGGCTCCCGCTCGCCGCGCTCATATCGGACATAGGTATTCAGCGCAAGCCCCATCTGATTGACCAGACTTTTTTGCGATAAATTACGCTCCAGCCGAAGATTAAGAAGTCGTTCCGGCAGCTTAATCATTTTTTCATTCCCCTCTTGACAACCCCATTTGGGGTCTGTATAATAACACCATAACAAACCCCATTCGGGGTTTATCGGAGGTGTCACTATGGACGATTTGACAAGGTGTCTGTATGATTTTGTGTGCGAAAAACGTATGGGGAGCATCTATCAGGACCCGGAATATGAGGAAATGTCCCGCAGTGTGGAATTACAGCTGAAAAAGGTCCAGCAAACCATGGGCACGGAACAGCAGATAGAATTGCAGCTGCTGCTGGAAAACCTGTCTGCCCAAAGCAGCATCGAAAACGAGCACCTGTTCCAGGCGTCGCTGAAGCTGGCCCGGGAGCTGAACGCCCTGGTTCGCCCGGGCTAGCCCGCCTTATCCTCCGTTTGGGCGATGGATTCCTTCAGCTTATCGGGGATGTGGCTCATGCTCCAGATGGCGGCGTAGGGGCGCAGCCACCGGCGCAGCTGGCCGGGGGTGGCGTCCACCAGCTGAGCCTTGGGCAGGGGCAGGCCCAGCCCCCGCTTTCCGGTGAGCCAGACAATCTCGTCACACTCCACCGCCGAGCGGAATTTACGGCAGTCGAAGATTTGGCTGGGCTGGCCGCCATCACCGAAGTACACCCGGCACTCATGTCCCTCCAGCTCGATGCGAAAGGGCAGGTTTCCGTCGTACTTGCCGGCGGCCGCCGCCGCGGCCCGGCTCTCCCGGTTGGCCCTTACCGACTCCGCCGGGTCGCCCCCCATGGTCTTGCGCATCACAGTCATGCCTACATAGAGGGCCAGAATCAGATACACAATGGTCATAGTGGGGTTTCCGTTTCGGAACTGGAGTATCATCGCGCCGGCCAGGAAAAGGGTGACTAATGGCCCCATAATCCTCCCCCGGCGGACGCTGCGCACATAGCTGAGGAGAATCAGAAAATCCCCCGCCACCTCCAGCTGGTCCGCCGTGCCCTGAAACACGATTTTTTCCGGGACGTCCCTGTGTTGGTTCATTGTCTTCCTCCTGTTCATTTTACCGCACTGCCTGTATTTTCAGCCCGGTTTTCTTTTGAATCAGCGCCCGAAATTCCTCCTCGGTGCCCCAGGAAAAGCCCTTCTTATTGTAGACCTGGCCGTGTTTCCGGTCCAGAAGCAGGGCAAAATAGTCCCTGGTCTCTACCACCACCCGGATCTGACTGTAGGGCCACCAGCGCTCCCCGCCCTGGGAGCGGCAGACGTAGCAGCGGTCGTCCTGAAAGGCGGCGTTGACCTCCCGCTCCTCGGGGGCGGTCCGCCGCAGGCCGATGGCCCCGTTCACCCAGTCCTCCCCCAGGATGCAGGCCAGCATGATGCCCCCCAGCAGCAGGTTCATCTGCCAGCCCCCCAGACCGGCCCGGACATAGATCACTGTGAGATAGGCCTCCAGCAGGACCACGAACCAGGCCATCAGCCGCACCGGACCGTTCCGGCCCCGGCGCACCGTCTTGCGGGTCATTCTGGCCAGGGCGGTCATGGCCTTCTGGTCGATGGTTGTCTGAATCACGATCATTCCGTCACCCCATAAAAAACGCCCCGAGTCCAACAGACTCAGGGCGGCTGTATAACCGCGGTACCACCTGAATTTCCCCGGACGGGGACACTCTTTCTTCGGTAACGGGAAGTTCCGCCGCCCCCTACTGTACGTTCAGGGGCGGAGCCCGAAAGCCACCTTCTCCGGCCCAGGCGGGGACTTGCACCGTCCGTCCCCTCTCTGAACGCCCAAAACCGGGTACTCCTCTTTCGCATCGCCTTGTTTCGTTCATTATATGCAAAATCGGGGGCGTTGTCAAGGCAAGAAAATTCAGGGAAAATTAAAAAAATATCCCTTGACTGCACACAGACAAATGAGTAAAGTAGATAGGTAAAAACAGGGGTTTAATTGGGAGGTTGATTCCAATGGGTTATACAGGAAGACGGATGAGCGGCAGCCGGAGCCATTCCCGGCGCAGCGAGGCGGCAATACTGATTCAGACGCTGGAGCGGGTGCTGCTGTTCCCCGCGCTGCTGCTCTACCTGGAGCTGGTGCTGCACATCTACATGAAGACCAGCCTGGCCTACGCTCCGGTGTATGTTATTTTCAGCTTCGCGGCGGGCTTTTTCCTCTCCGCCCTCACTCTGGCCTGGACCCCAAAGGTAAACAGCATTCTTTCCAAGGTGCTGGCGGTGGTTATCTCGGTTATTTTCGTGGTGGAAATTATCGCCAAGACCATCCTGCAAACCTACTACGGCCCCAGCGCCCTGGGGGTGGCGGCAGGCAACAAGCTCACTGACTACGCCGATGTGATTATTTCCACGGTAATCCATTCCATCCCCATCATCCTGATCCTGCTGCTGCCCGCCGTGCTGCTGTGTATCTTCGGCAAGGGCTTCCCGGGCTTCGACCGGTTTGACGTCCGTTTTGCCGGGCTGGTGCTTGGGGCCTGTGTGGTCTGCCATATTCTGGCCATTGGCGTTACCCTCCTGCCCTGGAAGGGGGACATCACCCCCGCCATGCTCTATAAGGTGGACACCAACGTGGACGACCAGGTGGAGCAGCTGGGCATGTTCACCATGCTGCGGCTGGACGTAAAGCACATGCTGTTCCCGCCCAAAAACAGCCTGGACAGCGATTTCAGCGGCATCGGCACCCTGACCCCGCCGGGGAGCTCCTCCGGCGGCGATGTCTCCACCGGGGACAGCTCCCAGACCGGGGAGCCGGTGCCGGTGGTGGACACCTCCCCCAACGTGCTGGACATCGACCTGGCCGCCCTGGCGGAGAGCGGGAAGAATGACGATATAAAATGGCTGGCCAGCTACTTCAACAGCGTTACCCCCACCCGCAAGAACCAGTACACCGGCATGTTCGAGGGCTACAACGTCATTGAGCTGGTGCTGGAGGGCTTCTCCGGCTACGCCATCGACCCCCAGCTCACCCCCACCCTGTATAAGCTGACCCACGAGGGCTTTGTCTTCAACAACTACTACACCGCCCTCCACTACACCAGCACCTCCAACGGCGAGTGCCAGACCCTGCTGGGTCTCTACCCCAAGAACGGCAACCCCATCACCATGAAGCGCACCGGCGAGGTTACATTTAAGGAGAACGGCCAGACCGTGGGCTTCAACGCCTATCTCACCCTGCCCCAGCAGCTGAAGCGGGCGGGCTACAACGTGCTGGGCTACCACGCCAACTCCGAGATGTACGGCCGCAAGGCTTCCCACACCAATCTGGGCTACGACTGGAGGCAGTTTGAGTCCGGCTTCGAGGGCCTGGAGCTGAGCGAGAGCGGTAAGCTCCTCTGGCCCCAGCGGGACACCCACATGATTTCGGCCAGCGTGGACGACTATATCAACAGCGACACCCCCTTCCACGTCTACTACCTCACCATCAGCGGCCACATGCCCTACTCCGATAACCGGGTGGTGGCCCCCTACCGGGATGTTGTCCGGGCCCTGCCCTACAGCGAGACCACCCAGAACTACGTGGCCACCGCCATAGAGGTGGACCGGGCCCTGGAGCTGCTGCTCCAGAAGCTGGAGGCGGCGGGCAAGCTGGACAAGACCCTCATCGTGGCCACCGGCGACCACATCCCCTACTTTAACGTGGACACCCTGGAGGAGCTGTCCGGCCAGACCTTCGGCAGCTCCAAGGACATGGAGAGCCTGAACGAAAAAAATATCAACTTCGACGTATATAAAAACTCCCTTATCCTCTGGTCGGCCTCCATGGAGGAGCCGGTCATCGTGGATAAGCCCTGCTGTCAGGTAGATATCCTGCCCACCGTGTCCAACCTGCTGGGGCTGGAGTACGACTCCCGTATGCTGGCGGGCAGCGACATCCTGTCTGACAGCGAGGGGCTGGTGATCTTCACCTCCACCTGCTGGCGGACCGACCGGGGCTTCTACAACCGCTTCACCCAGGAGTTCACCCCGGCGGAGGGGGTCACTATGACGGCGGAGGAGCAGGAAAATTACGTCTCCGCCATGAAGAAGCTGGTGAGCTACAAGCTGAAATCCACCCCGATGATTGTGGAAAACAACTTCTACAATGAGGTGTTCGGAGGGTGACCTCCTGTCTCCTCCCATAAAACAGTTGCTTTTTTTCAAGGGAGTGCTATAATAGAATCAACCTCAATCGGGCAGACTGAACAGAAGCCGCCCGCAAAGAAAGGAGCGCATATTATGAGCTTTGATCCCTATGAGTTTGACCGGGGCTATACCTCCGTACAGGGCGAGACCCTGGGTCAGTACACCGCCAAGACCTTCCTGTGGATGGTGCTGGGCCTGCTGGTCACCTTCGGGGTGGCGGTGGGCTGCTGGGTGACAAACACCACCCTCTACCTCTACTACTCCGGCAGCCTTCAGGCTGTCAGTCTGGGCGTGTTGATTGCCACGCTGGTGCTGGCCTTCACCATGGGCCACCGCATCCAGAAGATGCGGGTGGGCACCGCCATCGCCATGTTTGTGGCCTTCTCCGCCCTGTTTGGCTTTACCCTGTCCATCTACCTGTATATCTATGATCTGGGCATCCTGGCCTTCTGCTTCCTGCTCACCGCCGTCTACTTCGGCGCCCTGGCGGCCTACGGCTTCCTCACCGGGCGGGACCTGTCCAGCCTTCGGGTCATTCTGTTCTCCAGCACCATTTTCCTGGTTATTTTCGGGCTGCTGTCCATGTTCATCCCCGGGCTGGCAATGTTCGACCGGGTGATCTGTCTCGTCGGCATCGCCACCTTCCTGGGCTGGACCGCCTACGACACCCAGAAGATCAAGGTCTACTACAACTACTATTCCGTCTCCCCTGAGATGCTGGCCAAGGCCTCCATCTTCTCCGCCCTCCAGCTCTATCTGGACTTCATTAACCTGTTCCTGTACCTGCTGCGCTTCCTGGGCAATAAGCGCAACTGACATAGACAGCACAGCGGCCGCTCCATTTCGGGGCGGCCGCTGTTTCGCGTTTATTTGGCGTCAGGATCGTAGGCGGGGGTATCCACATGAGTGGCGGGGCGCTGCTCCTCCTTGGGCAGCTTCCCGGGCAGCTCCTCCACGTAGCAGGGCTCCACAGCGGCGAGGTCCTCGTCGTCCGGGACCGGCACCCCTCCGGGCATAACGTGGCGGACAGCCGGGTCCTCAGTCCCTACATCGGCGGTGGCCCGCTGGCCCACCTGGACGTAGATGGCGTCGTCATCGGGGTCCAGCTCTGCCAGAACGACGAGGATGGGGTCGTAGACCTGGGTAAGGGTCAGCTCAATGCGGTTGGCCTCCTCGTTGATGCCCCAGCCCGCCATCACGTCGCGGAATTTCATGTCCTGGCCAGGGAGGGCGTTGAGCTGGTCCATCAGCTCTTTCAGCTGGGCCAGAGAGTACTTGCAGGAGGAGAACATCACCTGGTCGCTGCCCGTCCAGTCCAGCACTTGCAGTTCCAGACTTTTGTCCGCCGGATCCTTGTCCTCCACCAGCTGGACCACCAGCCAGCCGGAGCTGTCGATATAGGCCCCGCCGTACCAGTCGGGGTAGACGCCGTTGAAGCGGTCCATCAGCTCCTCATAGGCGTTCAGCGCCTCCTCCTGGGAAGGGGCGTCACCGATATAGGCCCCGCCGGGCAGGTCGCCGGTGTTGGGAGCAGGGAGGGCTCCGGTGCTGACGTACAGCTCTTTCTGGGAGAACACTTTCAGGGAGTCTAGGTTGAAGGGGTCGTCCCCCTCGCTGTTTTCCTGCTGGTGGACGAACTTCCACCAGTTGGCCCAGGTCATCTGGTAGCCGATGGACTGGTACTCGTCGATCTCCTCCTGGGTGTAGCCCGCGTCCAGCATGGCGGCGGTCAGGTCCTCGGGGGTCATGCCCATGTCCTGGTCGCCCCCCTCGCTTCCGCCGGTAGCGGTAGTGGCGTTTTCCGGGACGACCCCAGTCAAATCATCCACCGTCACATAGCTGTGGAGGGCGGCCTTGCCCTCGGGTTTTCCGGCCTGATAGACGGCATACACGCCGATCACCAGCGCCGCACAGGCGGCGACGGCACCGTACTTCATCCAGGGTGTGGGCCGCTTCTTTGCCGGCTGGGCCAGCTGTTCGGTGAGGGCCGCCCGGACCTGGGGGGAGGGGGTCATCTGCTTCTGCATGGAATCAAACAATTCCTTATTCATCGAAAAATTCTCCTTTCAGCTTCTCCCGGAGCTGCTCCCGGCCCCTTGTCAGCCGCATCCGGAC